>Ga0207997_1001368_pt1 | contig 12592 bp, 15 predicted proteins | sample AntAceMetag02UKN_FD_184777 | JGI IMG/M metagenome (GOLD analysis project Ga0207997, IMG submission 184777) | Saline lake microbial communities from Ace Lake, Antarctica - Antarctic Ace Lake Metagenome 02UKN (SPAdes) (version 2) | ecosystem: Environmental > Aquatic > Non-marine Saline and...
GAATTAACGCACAGCCTTACTTCTCCGCCGGAGATGTAATCTTCAAAGTCCTGTGAGTCTATATCGTTTCCGTTTATGTCCGTTAATTCAAAAGTGTCACTGCCGTTTTCATTCGCTACAATGTAGTAATTTTGATTGACCTCAGTCGTTCCCTTGACATTGGTAATTCTCACCCTATCACCATCTGAGAGGCCATGCGCCGCTGATGTCGTTACAACTGCTGGATCTGCTGATGATATGTCCGATATGACTATTGGGACATCTAAGGAAAGCCCCGCATCAACGAAAAAGGCGTCTTCCTGCTCATCCGGTAGGGTAACAGGCGTCATATACTCGATATAACGCGTTGTGGCGGTTCCTATCGTTCTTTTAACTATCATCCATACTTGGTCCTCAGCTCCGTTAGGTATGATGGCTATGCTCTCCACAACAGCGTTTCCCCCGCCGAAAGAGCCTCCTAATATCTGTCTTGACCAACCTATGACCTGTTGGTCTATCTGGCGTGTCATAGTGGCAATTTCCCCATCATCTCTAACGCACCATAAAATGTTATCCGGCGATTCCTGATAGTCCATTTGTGTAATGCCTGACTTAGTGATGTGATTCGCTAATAAGGTCATGTCTAACGAAACATACGAATCAGAGGCGTAGTCAAATGAAAGCTCTCTTACTGTTCTTAAATTTCTCTGCATATAATAAACATAATGCCCTATTCTTTGAGGGAGAATTAACGCACTCCCATAAGAGGCTTCGGGTTTAACTTGAACATTCGAGGGCGAGATTGGTTCATTGGCAGTTCCGGAAGAAACAATAAACACTCCTCCCGAAGTCCCTAAAGCTAATACTCGTGAAGAAAGCATCCATTGTATCACATTAACTTTTTGGGAAGCGATGACATATCTAACAGCATCGGAAGCGGTAGCCCCTTCTGCAAAGTTCTCATATTCTCCTATATAAGAACCCCAAAAGGCCTGTGGTTCGTCAATAGAGGCGGCCGTATAAAATCTTTCTTCATAAAAACACGCACAGGAAGGATAACCTCTTTCATCTGACCAAGCGGCCTCAGCCCATACAGCAGTTGCAACAGCACTCGTATCTAAATCGCCCCCATACAAAACATCGGCAGTAACTTCTTCAGCATCTACCCATGTTTTTATCTCCACATAGCCTGCGTTTATTTTCCATATTGAACCTATATGATCTTCTGTAAATATTTCACCTGTTCCGTTAGTATCGAGGGTAATGGCCGCTTCATCATCTGCAGACGCAGTAATCAATATAGTTGGGTCGCTATTGGCGTCCATCAAAGGCGCTCTCAAAGGCTCTACGGTAAAATCTATCTCTGTGCATGCCCAGTTATCGTGAGCTGTGCGGGTAATTTTATAAGGCGGATAATTATTATGAACAACATACATCGTGTCTGCGTCTTGGGCAAATTGAAGCTCAAATAAATCCGCAGTAGCCCAAGGGGTAGTGATGTCAACAACAGTCGCGCTATTCGCCACCGTCGGGAAGGCTGCCGTGCAATTTATTGCATTGGCATCATCCGCAGTTAATATCTCGTCAAGAGTAAAATCCCCTGTCCGATGCTTAATCGTATATACAGTAGAAGATACAACAGCGACGATTATGCAGGTTTCCTCACTTGTTCCGCCGGTTATCACATCACCCACTGACCAGTCCCCAGCTACGGGTTGGGCGTTAATCGTTAAAGTTTCATAAACCATCTGCCCGCCATCTTTGTAAATCCTCATATATTTATTACCAAGTTCTAAAACATAAGCTTGTGAGGTGGAAAATTCAAACGGAATGAGGCGGGTTTTTGCGGTAGAAGTTTTGACTGAACCTACATAATAAGTGCCGGGACGGCCTTTTGCGCCGCCATAAGCCTTTAAGATGATGTTCTCTAAAGTTTCAGCGCCGTTAAAATACTTCGCTATGTCAACCCGGCCTATGAGTTCTTTTGACAGCTCGCCAGCAGTAAAGTTCGATTGAAGCCAATTTGTCCTCGCCATTTAAGCCCTACTCTCTAAAAATTCGTCTTTCCCAGTTTCCTCAACTGCCCCTGACTCCTGAGCATTTATCGCCTTTGCTTTATCTAATTTGTCGTAGTATTCCTTCATCAAAGACTCCGCCACATCCGCCTTTGCTGTTATCGGATAAGCAAGTTCGGCGGCAAGCCTTAACGCGAAACAACTCAAGAAATAAGCGTCGTATTTAGAGGTATCAGTTATTCTGTAAATGTATTTGATATAGATAACATCATTATCAGATAGGATATAACCATCCTCGTTTTCAAAGTCCTCGACGACATTTGAACCATCGGTTACTTCCAGAACCCTTAAACTATCGCTTGGGATGGAATGGGAATAGTCATATTCGTAATAAATGCGGTAGGTATTATCAACAACCCAGTAACTTGCGGCTAAATCTGTTGCAAAAGTGCCTGATGTATGCGCGACAAGACACCTATATCTTTGTGTGGAATGTATAACATAACCACTCACAACATAAGCGGTAGCAGTTACCCAAGCACTCGGTTCTGAATATACAAGGGAGGGGATACATCTTTTTATAGCGAAGTTCCAAGGATGCGCTCTTAATACTTCATCTCTTATCGTTCCATAAATGGCGCTTATCAACCTTGCGTTCTCGGTGTCTTCATCTATCGCGGATATTCTCGTTGCTCCAAGCCTTGCTAAAGCGACATTGGCTATCCCAGTTGAAGCCGCGACGGCCCCTTGAACCGAATCCCAGACACTTCCAATGACACCGACACTTTTCAGAGATTCTTCTGCTTGAGTTGATTTCGTTGTATTGGTCAGGACTACGGTATAAACCTGATCCTTTGTCGTCGGAGTAAATGTGACTTTCCAAGAGTAGCCTCCGACGTAAATCGCGGAACCCGTAGCAAATGAAGAACCAGCTTCGTCATATACCACATAAGTTACCGTATCGCCTGAAGCTGAACCCGAATTAACAATGACTACTGTAGTACTTTGATTATAGACGATATACTGCATTATTCACCTCTTGAAAGTTTTTCACCCAGAGCCAGATATGTAATAATTAGGATTCCGAGCGGATTATGCATGGGAAAATTTACAAACATATTTAAAAGAGCAACTATAATTCCCAGAAAGATTAAGAATGTTATTTCGTTGTTCAAGTAATGAACAAGCTTTCTGAATAGATTAACCAAGTATCCCATAAATATTATAAGTCCGGTGATGCCTAATTCGATAGTCATGTTTATGTATTCGTTGTGATAATGAAGCCATTTCCCTTTAGTCGCGCCTTCCATTGCCGGTATCAGAGGCAGGAACTGTGCCTGACCTAATCCCCAGCCGGTAAAGAGCTTTCTTGGTATAAACTTCGTAACGCAAAACTTCCATATTTCAATTCTGCCATTAAACGATGAGAGGCGATTTAAAGGCTCATTCAGGTATATCCACACTCCTACCCCCAAAAGCACCAAAAGACTTAAAAGAAGCCCCTTTCTGCGCCATTTCCACACTATGTAGAAGATGATTACAACCCCCGCAGGCACTATTCCGCCCAAAGTCTTGGTAACGAAAATCCCCGCTATTATCAAGGGAGTCAGTAATACCCATTTCTTCCTGAAGAATGCCGGAAGGCACAAGGCTAAAAATGCGCCTATTGTCCCGGAATTATCCATGAATCCCATAGGATGACAATAATCCTTAAACACTATGAATGACATTCTCGGTGTCGGGAAAGTCATAAGATACTTGGGCATCTGCTCCCAATCCCTCGGCACTATCCCGAACCAAACACCTCTGTATTGAAGAAAAACCAATACAGCGCTCAAGACCGCGCTTACGCAGATAAAGTCTAAAATCCTGTTAATGTTAAATGCCTTCTCGGAAATGAAGTGGTAAGCAACGGAAAAGAACACTATCGTATGAAGTGTCAAGGTATAAGCCCTGTTCAACCCCACAGGAGTATAGGTGCTCAACATCATATTTATCAAAGACCAGATTACAAAAAGACTAATCCATTTATTTCTAAGGCATAAGGCTATAAAGAAGATTATAGACCACTCGCAGACAATCTCTTTATTAACCCTGAACGGTGAATAACCGGGGATGATCCCAAGTATGCCAATGACCAAAATGACGAATATTCCTATATTGAATTTAATATCTTTCATGCTATAATTTTATTGACAAATCTTTCTATATCTGTTATACTTATAGTGCTTAGGGACAACAGCTTTTTTGTGTCTAAAATAAGGCTCTTAGTATGCGTTAACAACTTAACTGTTGTTTCTAAGCACGCAGAACGGAGCCTTTTTAATCGGAGGATGTTATGTATAAAAAAGGAAATATTCCTTGGAATTATAGCCCATTGAATACTGTAAAGATAAAGTGCGCAACTTGTGGAAAAATATTTAAAACGAAAAGACGGGATAAAAAAACGGTTAAATATTGTTCTCAAAGTTGTTGTGCTAAAAAAAGATTTAGTATTCCTAAAAATAATAATTTTTTTGGAAAAAAACATACTGATGAAACCAAAAAAATAATAGGCAAAGTTAATAAAGGCAACAAATATAGATTTAAAGAAGGAAAATGGCTTAGCGAAGGATATATATATACGATGGCAAAGGGACATCCATTTGCTCGTAAAGGTTATATCCTCGAGCATCGCCTTGTAATGGAGAATTATCTCCGTAAGCACGAACCTAATCACCCTGCCCTTATTGAAATAAAAGGAATAAAATATCTTCGACCTAAATGGATTGTGCATCATGATGGCACAAAATATCCTATGGGTAGTCTTAAAAATAGAGGTGATAACCGTCTTAAAAATCTCAAATTATTCCCCGATCCTTATTCTCACCGTTTATATCATATCAAAATTAAGAAGAATAAGGGATGAGAGGCATCCCACCCCTTATTCAATTCTTCTTAGTTTCTCGAATAATAGAACTCCGCATAATACAAAAACAATTCCCTTGTGCCAGTAGCTACATCATCTCTCCATAACTCAAGAGTGACCATGTCTCCCGCAGCCAAAGAAGCAAAAGTCGTGACTACTGGAAGATTCACCAGCGAAGGTGTGTATGGGTCATCAGGCAATGCTATCGCAACCTGATTATCCGATGTCTGATTCCATTTAATCCCTGTTCTGTTCACATGGACTATGTAATCAACATAGCATGTAGTTGTATCTGCGACCATACCTTCATCCGTAAACACCCTGAATGCCCCACCTGAGGCATAATCAGCAGGGACTCTGAAAGTTACCGCAATTGGACTTCTCCCACCATCGTCCCACACGAGAGCCGTTATCTCACTTGGTGTTACTTCAAGACCGGGCCTTGTGCTTTCCGACAATGGAGTTACTGTCGTGTCGGACACTAAAAGGAAATCTCTAAGTAGAAACTCTACTTTCCCCTCAGCCCCGATGGTCAGCGTACTTCCGTCAGTGCTTACTGTATTTGGAGGAAAATCAAGAGTAACTACCTCCCCTACATATGTCCCATTCTCATTAACTGCCACCGCACCAAATGCAGTAGAAGCCAAGAGCATGAGACCCATTAAAGCTAAAAATACTTTTCTCATGTCTCCTCCTTATTCTATAACGTAAATGACAGTTAATTTGACAATCTTGCCCGATGTTATAGTTCCAGCGTGAACCTTAACGATTACCTGATTGTCAGCTGCTGTTTCGCTCATATCAATCTCATAATGTTTTCCACCAATATGAGCAGCCTCCATATGAACGATTATCGCACCTGAGCAATCCACCGCTGAAATATACCTATCGTCATCCTCTGCGTCTCCTACATCCAAAGTTACCCCTGCACCCAAGTCATTCGTCTGCAAGATAACATCTATAATTCTGGCGCCGGTAGGAAGATTCTCGCCCATGTAAATAAGGCTATCTACCACTTCCGTGCCGTCAGCCGTACGATCATCCTGCATTGCCCTGAGTTTCCCCTTCATCTGCCCGGGGGCAAGGATATTTTCTGGAGTAGGGTCAAGCACCTTTGTTGCATTTGTTCCGTAAACTGTTACAGCCATAATCCCCCTCCTTTTTATTCAATCACATACAGAATAGCTACATACAATGTAGCTGCTGTTCCTACTGCCCCTGCATTCGTAAAGATGATTTGGTCATCATTAACCGCAGTTCCAACGACATACTGCTTACCGTTAATATGCTGCGGGACATCAGCAGTGTCTAAAAGTGAGCTACCCGTAAGAAACTCATCATCATTGTAAAGAGTTCCAAGCTTAAAGGTAAGCGAAGTTTGAGCAGCTGTGACAGCCAATACTATCTGAAGAATCTTTGCCCCTGCAGGCAACTTTCCCCCAAGATACAGAATATCACCGAAAGCCCCTGTATCCATGCCGACCATGGCATAAGTATCAAGGTTGACCCTGACCTTTCCTCCGAATGTCCCCGGCGGAAGGATATTATCTGCATAAGGGTCTAATGCTTTTGTAGCGTTTGTACCATAAAGATTAGCCATTTAACCCTCCTTTATTCTTTGCAGAGTATTGCTACGCATTTCGCTTCTTCCATCCTCGTAGAACCGATACCCATTTTGGCATAGACTTGTGTTGCGTAAGATTTGTCAGACCTTTCGTCTATACGGGTTTGGACTTCATCCGCAAGCGCGAGAAGCATGCCTGACTTCACATAAGCCATACATCTCCTGCTCGTGCCGGATAAATCAAGTCTTTGTGTCCGGATGAATCTAAATCCAAGGAAAGTTTCAAGTTTTCCTGCGACCAATGCCCTTACAGAATTGTAATCGGCATCTTTAACCTCTGTGGTATTCAAGAGGTCTGTTACCTGCCCTGCTGTTACAATTACATATCTCTCTTCGTTAGGGTCACAGTCCGCGGCGTCAAGAAGCTCTTTCGCTTCTAACAACTTCGCAAGTGACATACCTGCGGCGCTTTCCGCGATTATGTTGGCAGGTGTAAACTCTGCCGTGCCTGTACCGGCTTTACCAGTAGCAGCATCAGCATAGAACGCATCGATAATCGCATCGTCCATTGACCTGCCTAATGCCCATGCCGCATTAGTGGCATACATGCTTTGCGGGTCGATAAGCATTTTAAGCTTATCCTGTTTGTCTATGAGATCCGCCCATTCATAGTCATACATCGTAACCCTTCTTCTCCTATGGTCTGACTTCACCAAGGGAGTATCGGAATTACGAGTGGTCTTTCTCTGTGCCGCTGTCGCTGCGAGCTGGTCGAAATACGCCTCTTCGCCAACCACACCCGACTCTATCCTTACAGCATTTCTAAGCTGCGAACCCTTTTGCTGAACTAAAGCGTCGAGGTTCGACCCGAATTGCTTTACGAACGCAGTTGTAATGTTAGCCATTTAATCCTCCATGTTTAAGTTAATTACCAACATCCTTCTTAGTTATCAGCTATGCTGGCTTTAAAGGATTAAACTTGGGCCTCTTAGAGGTTATCCACTACAATACTTTCGTATCAGGGGGCTATTCTGCCTTTTCCGGATACGCAAGCGCGTGTAAATCAGCCATCTTCTGAACCATTAAAGCGTGTTCAGGATGCTGCTTATCAGCGTGATATGGGTTTTTCATATCGCCTTGAATCTGTGCTATCTCTTTCTTAGCTTCATCGGGTGTCTTTGTGAAACTCGCGGAAGGTATCCCTTTAAGCGCGTCTTCTGAAAGCTTTGAGCCTACAAACGACAGAAACTTAATCATCTGCGGTTCTTGGTGTAAGCCTTCGGCAATAAGCCAGTTCCTAAACTCATCGTTTCCATAAGTATTTACAATCTTATCGCCTTGCGCCTTCTTCTCATCGAAAGACTTTCCCCATTCCTTGCGGAGTTCTGTTTCAGCTGCAAATCGTCCTTTCTCATTATCTTCACCAAACTTGCTGAACTTCGCAAATTCGCCTCCCATAAAATGCTCAAATAAGCCATTTATCTGATGAGGCAGAAGTCCTAAATCATGTGCTTTGGTTAGTAAGCCTTTAACCTCTTCGGCATCAACTTCCGGATAGCCGTCAGGTCGTTTAAGTTCAGGGAGTTTATATCCATCAGAGTTCTCTGGCCTGCCTAATCGTGAGTAAATAGTTGCCCATTCTTCCGGTGTAGCTTTGGACATATCCTTTGGAAGAGGGAGTTTATCCATGCCTACAAGCTTTTGTATCTCAACATACGACTTTGCTAAATCCCCGGCATTAGTAAACTTCTCTAATGATGGGTTATTTCTCATGCCTTCATCTATGCCTTGTTTCCAATCTCCACTCTTTGATGCGGCAAGTTCTCCTTCTAATCGTGTAAATCCCTGCTCATGTGTTTCGCCTTCATTTAGAGCAAATCCCTTATTATTGAAAGGGAACTCCCGTCTTGCATGGGCTAAAGTTACCCTTCTCAGGGCTTTAGTTATCCACATATTCAACCTCCATATTTGCGGCGCTGGTATCTACCATACGCTCGGTTTAGCCCAGAACCTCTTTTGGGCAATTTAGAACTTCCATACTTTGCCTTATGTCTTTTTCTTCGTTGCGCGTTTGTTCTCGGTTTACCCATTCTTCTCTGGCCGTCTTGCATTATTTCTTTCTCCCATACTTTGAGTACAAGTAACCTTTGTAGGCTCGCTCGGCAGAGGCCCTTGACTTATAACGAGCTTTTCCACTTCCAATATGCCAATATTTACCTCGTTTCAGAACCGGCATCCTTATCCTCCTTGATAGTGGATAAATCACTCATACTCTCAATATCTAATACCACGCTTCGTGTCCCCTCATTGAAAGCCATCTGCAAGCCTGTAAGGTCGGAATATAAGGTTGTGTCATTATAAAAGCATCTCTTCTTTAAGTCTGCTAATACTTTCTTACCGTCATCGGTCTCGAAGCACTTTTTATACGAGGTTTTTAGGGCTTTTAACTGATTCAGTTCGTCGGACATTTTTTCCTCCAAAGCATCCATTTTTACGAGGCGGAAACTTGCCTCTTACTCCGTGTCTTGTTTTTGAAGCGGGCTTCATCATCATTTCGCCTCCGGTTCTGCGTTCTTCTTAGCTTGTGAGGCGTCCTTCATAGCTCCAGCACCTGTCTTCGCCGCTTCAAGTTCCGCCTGCATTTGCTGCATCTCTTCCCTGCCTTCTCTTATTTCTTTAATCGTATTGTCATCATTTATAAAATCAGGCGATAAGTTGTAAAGGTCGGCTATTTGGTCAACCACTTTATCACCGTTTATTTTGTCTAAAACATACGGGAGCATCCCTGCTATATTGCCTATCACTGTCATAGCGTTATTGATTGACTTCATCTCCTCAAATCTCTGCGCCCTTGCTAAAGGTGAGGTGTATTCAACGACATAATCTTTACCAGCTATTGACTCCGGTGGCGGAGGAATATGCCCGCCTCTTATGAGTATATTAAGTGTTCGCGTGATTATTGGGTCTAACAATTCACTCATCAACCTGCCTAAAGTGGGAGCTAAGATTAACATCTTCTCTTCAACTCTCTGCATAACCTCGGTAGCGGTCATTCTCTCTTTTTGGGCGAGTAGTAAGAATAGGTCAACAAAGAAGTTCTGCTTAATGATAGTCCTTCGCCTATCCTCCATCTCAAGGCCTACGGGGATGTCCACGCCTGTGATTATAGGCGTGATGTTATCCTTCGGGTCCTTCGATGTCCTGTAATTAACGGCCCTCGGTTTCCACTTTATCGGAAGCATATATCCGCCATGAGGAACTGAAAGCGGAGGGTCTATCTTAATCTGCGCGGCTCTTATTATCGTTTCATCCATCTTATTTAACTGAAGAATGTCTGGAAGGCTCACCATCCCCGGACTTGAGCCATAAGGATCGTCATTGTGCTTATTAAATCTCGGCACGAAGAAAGGAAACTCTAAATATCCACCCTCTGAAATTAACTGTTTCTTCTCCCTCTCCACATAGTAAGAAGCGTAAGGCATATTCTGCGCATCATCTGTGCCTGCTGTCCTTTCATATCGGGGTGTAACACATTGGATAAACTCTATCTTCTTCTGCTCGTTCTTATTGTCTAACGCTTTCTTAACCGCCTCGCCTGCTTTATCGCCCCATTTTAACTGCGCCTGCCTTGCGGTGAGCTTAAATCTGCGATAAACTGTGATAACCCTTCCCCTGTCGTCCTCTTCTATGAATATGTCCCCTATCGGCCATGAGAAGAAACGCACTATATCAGTGGGGTCTTCTTCTTCGTATAATCCACTCGTCCCGAATATACTTAAATCAAGATAGGTTTCATGTATCATCTGGGCGAAATTGGAAGAGTTTAACACATCATATATCTTATCTTCGGCCTCTTTAAGCCACATCTTGACACTCTGGTCATCCATGAACTTGCGGTCTTGCGTCTTTAATACAAACCACTTGGATGCCGGATTAGTTAAATATGAATGAAGCCCTGCGGCTAAGACTAAAGAAGATTGGATTGCTGTGGAGTCATAGACATCAAAGGCGTATTTCTCGCCTGCATGCCTTTCTTTCGTGATGTAAGCTTTCCTCGGAATACAGTACTTAGCAAGCTTCTGCCATAAAGAGTGATAGTTACTTCTGTCCGAGTCTAACTTGTCAAAGTTCTTAATAATCGCTTCGGCTGATATTTTTTCCGGCATATTCACTCCTTACAAGTTTTTAATAAAATGGCTCTCAAGTAGTTTAAATCCCTCTCTCTGATAAAAATCACTCATCTTGCTATATTGAAGATTGCCTAAACATACCATTAAGATTTGTGTCACTCCCCATTCTTTGCACTTCTTCTCAAGCTCCCTTAAAAGCTTAATCCCGTATTTGCGGTATTCTTTGGATATGAACCAAATTAGTTCCTCAAATACCTTATCCGTAGAAACCATCCCAGAGGTGATACATCCGCCGAGGCAACCTATTACTTTGCCATCCTTCTCCATGATTAAGCTATGTTCAATGTTTGAACGCATGACATAACGAGCCTTGTTTTCATCACAGAAAAGTCCATATTCGTCCAAGCCCTCTTTGGTGAACTCTTTAATAAGTGCAAGCCCATTCTCAATATCACTCTGTCTGGCCATGCGGATGGTTATCATTTCTTAATACCTCTTCCATAGCGGTATATTTTTGTCTCCATTTTGAATAACCAAGATTTAAGGGGCTATAATGATTAACAGATATAAAATTTTCCCAACCATATAATTTGAGATAACAAGCAAATTCATTCATAAATCACTCCCCGAGTAAAGTTTTTTTAGCTCCCGGCGCTTCAGTCTCAAGTCCACGCGGCCCGGTCAATATAGTCTTGGTAATCCTGCTACGCCTCTTACGAACCTCTTCCCTTGCGATAGCTTCAGGGTCTTTCCTTGTAGGCGCCGAAGGTAAAGGTTGCAATTTAGTTTTAGATGATTTGAACCATGACATAAGATCCTCCTTAGACTTCCGTTTCCCTCGGTAAATTTGGATTAAGTTTCTGCCTGAAAACCTTGTCTATATAATACATAGCCATCATTAAAGCGTCAGCCCTGTCCGGCGATTTCACTCCGTCTTTCTTCATCTCGTCTTTAGAAACAATACATTTCTTGCCGTTAGACTTAAACTTATACCTGAGAGACATCAGTTGTTCTTGGAGCGGCCTATCAGCCATAAGCTTGATATACTGCTTAATGAATATATCTTTAAGCTTAAAAAATCCCTCGGAGCGCTTGTCCGCATACAGTACATTATCAGGCCTTTCATTGCCAATAAAAGCCTCTACCGGCTCTCTAAGCTCTCTTAATCTATCAGTTACCCCTCCGCCCATTCCGACATCATCTATCACAACAATGTCCGGCTGCAAAGTCCGTTTCAAATCCAAGATTTTACCGCACACCTGCATTAAGTCCTTATTCTTCCAACTCTCCTGAAGTATCTGCTCCCAAGCAAAGATGTTCTTTGATTTAATAGCGGTGAATACTGTTTCATCCTCGCCAAACCTCGCCACATCCACAGCTAAAATAATCCTCTGCGTTCCCTCATCAAGAAACTGTCGCTTAGGGGCTTCGTAAATGTCATCAGTAGAGAGTAATACATCATCGCCCTTTTTAAGCGGCTGTCCTAACCATATATGATTATAGTCGTCTTCACATAAGCTCTTGCGCGCTTCAGCTTCAGCAATCATAGCTTCAGGGCAGAAAGGATTGTCTATATAATCAATGTGAATATGAAGGCAATCAGGGCGCCCGGCGAAAGTGGTATAAACTGGGTCATTTTCTACTTTTCTATTCATTGTCCAGATAATTTTTGAGTTGTTCTTTCTTATGGTAGGGATAATGACATCTAATGTTTGCTTAGTAATAGCCTGCGACTCATCTACCCAAAGTATATCAACGCCTTCCAAACCTTGGATGTTCATCGCGCCTTGTTCTCTGAAGCCTCTAAAGCGTATGGCTGAACCTGTACTCTTATGGTCTATCTTTGTGGCGGCGATATTAAAGTTAAGATGATTAGTTTTAATCAAATCAGCGAATATCGTATAGACTGACTCTTCGATCGAATTCTGCGTCTCCCGGCCGCACACTACACGCAGTTTCTTCTGCTCGCATAGGTAAGTTATAAGCCTTGTGATGG
>Ga0207997_1001370_pt1 | contig 12589 bp, 29 predicted proteins | sample AntAceMetag02UKN_FD_184777 | JGI IMG/M metagenome (GOLD analysis project Ga0207997, IMG submission 184777) | Saline lake microbial communities from Ace Lake, Antarctica - Antarctic Ace Lake Metagenome 02UKN (SPAdes) (version 2) | ecosystem: Environmental > Aquatic > Non-marine Saline and...
AAAATAACGATAAGCCATTCATAAATCTCCTTTATATTTAATTGATATCCATTACGTTTGAATCACTTAAGATTTCGTGCAAATTATCTAATAAAAGATCGACATTTATTTTGCAATATGGAGCCTCCGCTTCATCTTCCTCTTCGTCCTTTTGATAGACATATCCCTTTCTCAAGCTTCTACAAACATCATCTAGCTCTGTTATGGCGAGATACATGTTATTTGCATTTTGAAAGATTTTCAGGTCTGTTCTGTCATCGTTATTTTCTGGATCGTCTAGATAGAATTCATATATTACTTTCACTTTAACAATACATCCTCTCTAGTTCGTCAGCGTCTCTTGCTGTAAATTCTGGCCGTAAATTCATGTTGAAAAAGTGAGTGTAAAGCGCATAGCGAACGGAATCTAAACAGTGATCGAATTTCTTTATTGGCTTATCCTCGCCCCTCTCAGAGGCTTTTGAATCCCACAAATAAGAGCTGAACTCCTTAAGCGTTTCCATGCAATTAGAACACACCTTAAACGTTCCATTTGTCAACAATTGACCAGTAAATCTAATGCCCGGGATAACATCGTTAACGGCGTCCATCACATTGTGGATATCGTTTCTTCTAAGTTCTTGTTTGAAAGAAGCCGCAGACGGATCAATGTAAATCCGCTTTACATTATAGCCCTTAATAAACTCCACTAAATCAAGCGAATAGTCATAATCAGACTTTTGTCTCATCTCTTTTTTAGAGTCGTAATAGTATTCTTTTTCCAGCCACATATTAGGATACGAACCCGCGTTATAACCAATCAGGGTAAAAACACAAGGGTTAGTTGTTCCATAATCAACCCCGACAATATAGTATGTAGCCTCGGCTTTTGGCATTGTAATTGTATGTATTTCTTCATCAAAAAAGTCATAAACCGCTCCATCGGCTAGACACCACTCCCCTGTTATGTACCTTTTAAACCACAAACCTTGATATTCTGCTGAAAGATCTGCGATATATTTTTCAGAAAGAGTTGGGTTATCACGAATATTATAAGAAAAAACCTTCAAGTCAAGTTCGTGCTCTCTGTCCATGAAGTCCCTTTTAAGCCAATGATATGGCGAGTCAGGGTTTGTAGAACAAAAAAGCTTCGAATCTGGGATAGAAAGCCTAGACAGCAACATTTTAAAAAAGTTTTCGGGGATAAGAGAGGCTTCATCAATTAACGCTCCTGCAAATTCAGATCCCCTGATCTTCGCTTCCGCTCTGTCGTCATTGGCTCCGACAACATACATTATGCGGTTGTAAAGCAAAACCTCCCCTTTACCAATAGAATATTGAACGGCATTGCCAACAATTTCTTGCAACGGGGCAATAATATTTCTCTTGATGGTCTTGTCGGTTCTGCCACAGATAATCAACGGCCCTTTTGGTCCTGATCTGCAAAAATCTAACCATCTGAGCAACCCAATGAAGGATTTACCCGCTCTCACGGGCCCTTCAAAAATGTTTATTCGGGCTGTGGACTCCCTGTAAGACTCTATTTGTTTGTTGCTAAGACTTTCTAGTGCCATTTAATTCCTCTCTACTTGGACGCTCGGGCATTGGTTGCCAGTGGGTGGGATGTTCTGTCTTTAAGTCCATTCTTAACCCAGCATTATCAATTTCGTATTTTAGCGACTGGAACTGCCCTGTTGTTATATTATAGGTTATAATTCTTCTATAATAGGTGTTTGTTGCAAGCACAACAACGCAGTTGTCCTCCTCTACTGGCTCAACCGGTAGCCTTTCTTTTACACTTATCCACTTCATGCCATTAACCATGTTTTAATAATGGCTTCTATAGCGCTGTACTTAATTAGCCAGTATACAATATAGAACTGACCTAGCATAAAGTGTAAGACTCCCCACCAAAACGAATGGTTTATAGTCCACGATAAAATCAAAGCAATTGAACCCCAAACAATTGAAAGATTCATCGTTTTTATTTTTCTTGTCATTTAATTACCCTTTTTTTTATAATCATTACAATAAAAACCACTTCCTTTGAATCGGAAGATAGCATTTTTTCCGCCAACCTGTCGTTCAAGCGTCTCTTTTTGACAACTTGGACACATAGTCAGCGGTTCAGCCGTAATTTTCTGGAATTTTTCCAAAAACTTTAGGCAGTTCGCACACTTATACAGGTATGTTGGCATTACGATTTCTCTTTCCACTTTATAAACCCATATATATTTAGCATTGCAGAGATAGCGGTGCTGGCTGTTTGCACCTTGAGCCCTAGATGGTAGTTTCTAACAGACCAATAAGATAAACAAACAAGCCAGATCAAGAAGCAAATACGCTTGCCTCTTGCATTTAGAAACCGGCCGGCTTTACCCAATATGCTAATCAAAAGATCTGTCGTCTCTCCCACAGTCCGTCTCCTTATAGTTTCTTGCCTAATAGCTGTTCTAAAACAGAGCTTAGCTCAGCTATCCAACATTGCTGGTTAAACGCAAAATCAACTGGATTTTGTGGCGCTCTTGCTTGTCTTTTTAGGCTTTTTAGCTTTTCCAGCGCCTTTTTTCTTTTTTTTCTTTTTGCAAACACCTTTTTCTCCCTTGTTAAATGAACTCTTTACCAACATCGTTATAAGCTCTCGCATCATTACGTCGTCTAAATCCATAGCCAAGTCAACGAGCTCTTTCGTTGCGTTTGAAGAACCCACTTCCTCTAGACTGACGTGAAACATTTCAGCCAACACCGTTACAGCTCCTTCAAAGCTAGCTTCTCCGACGCTCATAACAAGCTTGATAGAATCACCCTCATCGTCACAAGCGTAACACCTATAGTTACGATCTTCCTCGTCAATCATCAAATGGAACGACCCACAAAGCGGACACTTGTAAGCGCTTCTATGCTCGATATCCAAATCAGCTAACACCCGCGACAAGACCACCGCTTGCTGCAAGTCTCCTAAGCTTTCTTTACTAAATAACATCCTTACCCTCATTTTGTTCTTTGTATAATTGTTTTAATTCTAAAAATTCCTTCCACCAAGTCTTTTCATCATTGGCAAATAAAAACTGGTTTTGTCTAATGTTGTGATACAAAATAAAAAACATCTCCTCGATGTTTGAAAATGCACCCACTTGGCCTTTTAAAGCCTGTTGTATCGTCTCTTCGTCACCCTCTAGTGCAACTAGCTTAACTGTGAGCTTACGCATCATCCTGTTGGCCTTAAGCTCTAGTTTCTCAAGCTTGTTTAAGTTGACCTGAACTATCTTTCTGATCTTTTTTTCAAATCCCTCGATTACCATATCTAGCGACTTGACACTCTTTTTAAGGTTCCTATTTAGATCTCTTACATCTTCACTGTTCACAGTGTTGCTCCTTGTTTAATTGCTGGAAAAAGGAATCGAACCCTCAACCGTCGGTTTACAAAACCGGTGCTCTACCAATTGAGCTATTCCAGCTTATCTTTATCGTCTTCCTCTTTACGCTTGTCCACTTCGTCCAACAGCTTTGAGTTCATTTTATGTAAAAACAACTGTTCTTCATTTGTTATTCCTGTAAATATTAAGCTGACTCGGTTCAAGCGTTTGGCGTTTAATTCGACGACACATTTTGAAATTTCACTAGACACCATAGAGACAGGAGTTGAATTCATGTCTTTTTTAGTCATAACGGCCGTCCTTTACCCAATTAGGCATCTCAGAGTCCAACCCAAATACCCCATAAAGAGTTTTGTTTTTCCAGCACTCGCTAAAAACATGTTTAATCAAGACCTCACACTGTTCTGCAACACTTTTGTCTCTTGGACTGTCGGGTATTATTTTAATCATAAGTCCCCCGCCAAGACTCCTTGTAAATATCTAGTTCACGCGGGCTTTCGTTTTGCAAAGCCGTTAATAAAAAATCAAGCGCATCTAGCAAGGCTGGCCTCTCATCGATAAATTCCATAATAGTTGGCATCAAACGATATTGAATCTCTTCCGACACCCCTATTTGCTGGATAGTTAACTCTGGCAACTCGTCATCATACTTCGACATGCTTTATTTCCTTGGCCGACTTTTCCTTTGCTAGTTCAACTAGCGCGTCGAAATCCTCCGCTGACTTGATTAAGTGCATAACATCCAACAGGTTGGCTAAGGAGCCGTTAAACTCTTGTTTTGCAAGCGGTTGGTCTGTTTGGTTAAGTCTTTGCTTTCCTAGCCATACAAGCATCGTTGTGTTGCCACTCAGAGCCACTTGGAGCTGTTTTCCTAGTAGTAAAGAGTTACCTTTTTGTTTCTGCGCTAGCAAATATACTGAGAAATCTACTCCCTTCTCTTTTCTGCACCTAGTATATAACGTTTCGTGCGAGACGCCTATAAAAGCGGCAGTTTGTACTCCGCTAGAACCCGAGATTAAACACTTGTCTACCACCCCCCAATCAATGGGAATAACCTTTCTTCCACCGTTATGGCCTACGTTTCTTTTCTTTTTGACAACAGGATCTCTCCTTAGAGGGACAGCAACAGGCGGTGTTTTTCTGCCAAGATCTCTTCGCGTTTTTTTACATTCTTTACACATGCAGTTCAACAGGTCTTTATTGTGCTCCACCTTCTTAGCCATTATTTGCACCTGACTTTCATTGTTGCTGTTGGAAAATCACACAGAACTGTATTGAGCTGGCCCTCGATGAATTTCAAATCATCTTCATTTTCAAACTTAATATTTATTGATAATTGTTTAGGCTTTTCGTTCGGCTCAACGTCCATGTGCAGCTCTTCCGACGTGAAACCCGCATCTAAAAGGATATCGACATCCCAACGATTAGCGAGCATGTCCAAATCAAACTCCCCGCTAATCTTGTTTAGCCCGATGGTTAGCTCGTTGGCTTCCCTGTCTGAAAGTTTTCTGGAAGGTATCGCGACAGCAACCTCGTTATGTCCGAGGGCCCGCAACGTTTTAAGTCGTTGGTGTCCCCCGACAACTGATCCGTCTAGCTGGATGACAACGGGTTGGCACATGCCGAACTTTTCAAGCGATTTCTTGAGATCCTCCGCTCTTTTTTTCGACAATCGTCGGGGGTTGTCTTCATTATTTGTGAGCTCATCAATGCCCCTCTTTTCATATTTCCATTTAATATCTAACATGTTTTACCTGTGGTTCGCGGGATCTCTCCCAGTCAAAACTTTTAAAAAATTCTTACTTTTTCTCTTCTTCTACGGGCTTCTTCTCGGCCTCTGCTTTTGCAACAGCTTCTTCATGTGCTTTTGCAGCCTTTTCTTTGTCCGCTTGCTTAAGATCATCTGTATATTCAATGAACGAGTAGTAGAGCACATTGTATAGAGGCACACCAAAACCAGAAACATTGCCCTCGTTCCAGTGTGGCTGATTACTTGTTAGCTCTTCTAGAAAGCCTTTGAATTCATCTTCTTTTAAAGAAATGTTTAGTTCTTTTCCGTTTAGAAAAAATACGTTTAATTTATAATCCATTTAATATATCCTTTTGTTTTTAGTTTTTAAAATGGCACTTCGTCTGGGAACTGTAGTTCTACGGACTGGGCCTTCTGTGGCTCTTTTTGAACCGGTTTAAACGCGTCTATAGACTTCTTGGCTGCCTCGCAAAAAGCAACGTAACGCTCTTTGTCGGGAAATCTAATGTAAGGTATGTGTTTGGTCTCGCCCGTCTCTTTGTCTTCGTATTTTCGGCTTGGAAAATTAATCCACCTCTTGCCATCCTTCTCAAGCAAGCTAAACCCATATATTTCAAGGCCAATTTCTTCAAGATAAAGCGCAGCAATTCCAAGGCAATATCCCTTATTTACTGGTGTATATTTAAAACATTTCATTGCGGTAAAATCCATTTGTTAACTTTCGTTTCGATTAGCCTTTTTATGCTCAATACTTTTATTAGAAATATCTTATAGCATTCTACTAGCCTCTCGCCCATCGTTTGCTGACGTTTTGTTATGAGTTCGTCTAAAGAATCCCCTAGCTTGTTGCCGGCTTCCTTCCACTCGATCATACATTTGTCACACCAATGCCGTGACCAGAGTTTTTTGCCGTCCATAAAGAAATATTCTTTTGTTGCGGTGTTTTTTTTGCAATTATCGCAATGGTTACTTGTCATCTTTTTTATCTTCCTTTACTGCTTCTTTCTTTCCTTTCTTTACCCACAGCTCGCCCAATTTGCCAATTGGTTTGACGTACTCAAAGCCCTCCTCTAAGGCCTTGGCACGATTCTTTGAAGGAACATCTTCAGGGTCATAGACGGCACCCGCTTGCGGAATTAGCCTATAGTCTCTTTCATTGAGGTTTAACAGCAATTCAACTAAGCAATCTTTGTTGTGCATTGTTGCTTCTAGGCTTTTTATTTGCGCTTGAAGGCTTTCTACGTCTCGTTTTACCCCGTAAATATTATTTGATATTTCGCCTCTTGTTTCTTCACCTTCCACAAACTCCTCGAATCTTTCTTCTAGTGATCCTACGGATTTTGAGAGCTCGTGTAATAATTTTTTGTTTTTAAAAATTCCCATCATTTTCCCTGTTAAAGTTTGTTTTTTTTCTCTTAAATTAACTACCCAGGCGTCGTTTAAAATTCTAGGTTGTGCTAAGCTAGAGTAACGACTGAACCTAAGAACGTTTCCATTCATTACTCTCTTACCCACAATTCGCCCGCGATTTCATAAGCTTTTACGTATACAAAGCCATTGGATCTTGCAAACTTTCTAGCATCGTCTGGTTCATACAGATCCCCGCAAAGTTCCGATATTTTATGAGGGTATATCATTAGAAAGTCCTTTGTTCCAGCCTGTTTTAGGGCTTCCGTTTTTTCTTGCAGTTCGTCGAGTTCTTTATCTGCTCTCACAAACCGATTATTTATGCCGTCGAACCCTTTCTCGATAAGTTCTTTTATGTTCTGAAACTCGCGATCAACGTACTCTTGTTCGGTTAGCACTTGTCCGCCACCCATAAAAAAGCTTGCTCTTCTTTCGATGTGCTTACTCTTTTTGCTAAAAATTCCCATCATGATTATTTACTCCCTCTGCCCTTGCCTCGGCCTGCACCGTTGCCCTTACCTTGACCTTTGCCATATCCCGGGCCTGCCGGTTTGCCTGTCTCTTTGTCAACAGCTTTGCACGGCTGTTTGTTCTTGTTTAGTCTTAATCTATTTGTTGCTTTTGCTTTCATTTTTTTCCTCTTTTTGCAAAAATTGAGAGGGAGGACTTACACCCCCTTAGTTGACTATTGTTAATATTCGTCAATCTGCCCCTTGTCAGGTATCCTCGATTCTTTGGAGTCTCTCGTTTTTAATTCTTTTTCTTCTAAAAGCGGAACATATCTGTCTTCTATCATCTGTCCCGAAAATCCGCTCTGACACCCTAGGCATATTCCAGTTGCGTTTAGTATTACAACTTTCTTGCAAGCGGTGCAAGTCATCCAGTTATTGTTGTTCATTGTAGCCCCCGAATGGGTTAATATATTTTTGAAAAACTCCCCTTATCTTTTCCAAAAAGCCTTCATCTTCAACTGGAAATAATGTAATTATGACTCCTGCTTCATTTGAATATCTCATTTGAGATGTTAGTTGCACGATCTGACAATCGTCGTCATATGCTATCTTATTTAGAACATCAAAATAAAACTTTACAATGTTGTCTACGTCTGGCTTGGTGATGACAAAGTTCTCAGAGCCTTCTAAAACGGCTATCTTACGCTTTTTAGGCCATGAAGCTGGGATCTGGTGTCTTATGTCCACGTCGACCGCGATAGGCCCTTCAAGAGCCTTTAAATAGCCTTGAGAGCGAAACTGCTCGGCAAATGCTCGCTTCATTATGTTCTTGACCCGTGTTTGAGGGTCGTAAACAAATCCCCTTGCGAATCGGTGCCGTTGCTTTGATATCGGCTTGCCTAGATGTTGAAACTTCATATTTGTGGTTCCTTGGCGGTTAAACTCTAGTAATAAAATATTCTTTATTTAATTCCAAGCTTTTTTTTAATTATTTTTTTTTAAATAGTTATTTAGTGCCAAGAGCTCTATTTTTGCAACAATTCTAAACGAGTCACCGTTTACATATCCCCCAGTAAATAGCTTGTCAAGGTAGTTGCCCGTTGTTGTTTTAGTCTTAAAGTTTTCATTGCGTGAATCCCACATACGCTGTCCGCTCAACATCAAACAATTATTTAAAATAGTCATATCCCTCGATTCATCTCGGTACTTGAGGTATTTTGCATGAACTTTTGCAATCAATGACAGCTCTTCCGAGCTTGCCCCTGAATCTTTTGGCTTGTTGTTCATCTCAATAACCGCTCTATCGTAAAGCTTTCGTAACGTCGTAGGGCTTTGAATGGTTACCGGCCAAAACTTTCCCCCTTCTTGGAATGCCCAGTTGATCACCGCTTTTATTTCAGCAGCACTTAACTTCTTGGCCTTCATCATGCGATCAATGTCTTTAGCCCAGTTATCAATAATAGGCCTATCCTGCTTGGGATTCTTCTTTTTCAATTTGTCAAATAGAAAGCAAGAAAGCATGCGCGCTTCGTCAGAAGCGACTTCTCTCTTATTAGTACTTATAGTATTAGTAGTCTTATATATATATGGGCTCCGTGTGGAGCCTTCGATAGGCTCCGTATGAACCCTTCGATAGGCTCCGTATGAACCCTTCGTAAACTTTATTTGAAAATAGTTATTTGAGGTGTATATTTTTCGCTCCCATTTCATGCCCAACTTGTTTGTAAATCTTTGTATAAGCCCTTCATCTTCGAGCGCTTTTAATCTCTTCTTTATCTCCGCAAGGCTTACTTTTGCTAGTCCCGCCAAATATTTGTCGCTTGCAAAACAATACCCAACTTTATTTGATAGCGCATTAAGTCTTCCGTATAAAATTGCTGTTGAATCGTCTATTTTTGGATGGTCGGCAACATAAGCCGGTATTAATAGAAAGGCGTTGTGTGAATTATCTTCGACTTGGAAGTTTTCTTGAAATTCTTCTTGCTTTATAGAATCTTTATCTGATATTATGTTTACCATATTATATTTATCCTTTTGGGGGGTTTATTTAATATATCTACACTCGCGTGTAGTTCCCGTTGGGGGGGCGGAGTGGTTCCTGCTCCCTCAGCTCTTTTTTTTAAAAAACTTTCAGTCGGCTGAAACCTTCACGCCATTGCTCCCTTATATCTTTTTCTTTAATTATTATAAACTGTTATTTTCAACAATTTTATCTAGGACTTGGGTCACTTCATGATTTGTCAATTTATAGACTAGCCCTTTAATATCGCTAGGCGTTTTAATTCTCCCTTTCATATAACGGTATAGTGTTGTTCTGCAAACTCCTAGTTGTTTTGCAATAAATGTTTGCTTTATCCCTCTTAGTCTTAGGTATGTACGTAAATCCATGCTTTTATTTAACCTTTTGTGTTGCGTTCAATTATTAGATTTAGTATATTAAGTGTATAAATTAATAACAAGCACTGTTAAAAATAATTTAGGTCGGAAGGCCAAGTGAGATGATGATGAATACAAAAAAAGAATATACAAAGGAAACAAAAGACCTAATATTACAGGTTGAGAATTTTGAGGTTTTGCATAATCTGGTTAAAGGGTTGAACGCCTTAGAGCTAAAAAGAGCTTATTTCATTCATATATTTGGTTTTGATGTTGAATTGGATCACGAGTTTTTTACTAGTTTTGCAAAAAACGTAGATTTTGAAGCGGTAATAGAACATTTAAATATTAAATAAAGGGTGATGATGATGAAAATTATAACAAAAGAAATTGATAAGTTGTTGGAAAGAGAAGGCCAAAAGGTTCAACACGATGTAAGTACTGGCAATACAAGTTCAAAGTTGATGGCTGTCTGTCATCTTTTCCACCCTTTTTCTGATTGGGATTGGTATTTAATAGGTTATTCGATGAAAGGTGGCAAGGACTATGTTTTTGCCTTAACTAGTGGTTTTGAAATAGAATACGGTGATGTTTATTTGCCGGAACTGTTGGAAATTAGAATATGCGGTCTACCTTTAGAAAGAGAATTGGTTTTCAAGCCTATTGATGTTAAAGAATTATATGAAAAGCTTAAAAAAGGTGAAAGATAATGAATGATTTTGACTTTATCAAGCCCGTCTTTGTACTGGTTCTAGGTATTTTAATAGGTAGATTCTTAACGATAAGAAAGGATAGATAATAATAATGGATGCTGAAAAACAAAAAATACTAGACTTTTTATTTGAATATGAGTTAGATAAGGATAAGCGCTATTACTACCCAGTAAGCGGAGATCTTGCAACGGGTGAAGAAGTTGTAGATGATTTTTTAGAATTTTTTTATGGCAAAGATAAATATGTATTATGGGAGAACTATTGTATAAAGGATTTATCGGGTGGGTTTTTACATGAAGAAATGACAGATGAAGATCTTGAAAAAAAATATGATGAAGACAAAAACGATGTAGAGCTTTTCTGGAACATCTGGACAGATGGCAACAGCTTAGAAAGGGAAGGTGAAGAATGATAAAACAAACAAATGAAGAAGTTTTAATTGATAGATTAAGCGATTTTTATGACTTGCACCCTGAAATCAGCGACTCAATTTACGACGAGGCTATTTCAACCCTTGATTCATATAATTATGATGATGTTGACATGCTAGATGAACACGTTTGGGTTTACTTTTGTGATTCGATCATGGATTCAATGACCGACAAGGGGCATGTTGAATTAATTTCACTAGATGACGAATCTTTTAAAAAAGAAGTTTCAAGAATCTTAGATCAAGACCAACTAATGGGTGCGATTGTCAAGATCAAATAAGATTAAAATAACAAACATTTTAAAGGCTGAAAATGTTAAAAGAAAAAAAGGCCTGATAACCTAATATAAACATTCATAACGAGGGGAACCACTATGAATAATAATGATAAAGAGATAGTAAAAAATGACTATCTAGTTGAACTAAAAAATACACAAGAGATGTGTAAACTATTAATGCAAACAAAGCATTACGATACTATTGGAGCGGTTGGAGTTTTTGCAATTGTTGAAACTGCTAAATCGCTTGGAATTGACCCGCGCTTAGCTCTTGGCGGTGGTCTATACTATACACGGGGCAAGGTCGAGATGTCATCTCGCATGATGAACGCTTTAATTAGAGCTCAAAAACATTCAGTTACTCGAGATAAACGCTCAGACGATACAATTTGTATTTTACACGGCAAAAGATCAGACACTAACGACATGTGGTCAGAAAGTTTTTCAATTGAAGATGCGAAAAAAGCAGGAATTTACGGATCAAGAGGACCTTGGCAAACATATACAAGAGACATGCTTTTTGCAAGAGCTCTTTCAAGATTGGCCAGACAGCTTTTCCCGGATATCATTGGCAATTGCTATGTTGAGGGCGAAATATCTTTAGATCCGAGCATTAAAGAGCCTAAAACAAAACATATTGACATTAAAAGCGAAGCCCAAAACGACAGCGAAACAGTAGTCGAAGTTGTTGCAGACCTACGAACAGATGAAGAGGTGAAAACGCTAATGGATTTATTCAATGTCGTTCCAGATTACAAAAAAACTATCGAATTATTTTTAAGAAAAAAAGAAATCTTATCGCTTAAGGAAATGCCAAAAGAAATGTATTCAAAAGTGGTGAAAATTGCTCGTGAAAAAGTAAAAGAATATGTTTCTTCATTGCAAACTAAATTTTCTTCACAAGAGTTGGAGGTAGCAAATGCATAAAAACGATTTAATATGTTGGATAGTAACTGGAGTTTTATTTGTGGTCTTTTTACTAGGCTCTTTTCACCTTGCAAATGAATATAGCATCGTGGCAACTAAAGCTAAGACCGAAATCGAATTAAAAAAACTTTCACTTATGGGGGGATCACATGCATAAAATTATATTTGAAACAGAATCAGAGTGGCTTAAGGTCAGAAAAGAACATATTGGGGCAAGTGACGCTGGAATTATCATGGGCGTATCGAGATGGAAAACTAACGATGGGCGTATAAAAACGCCTTATCTTTTGTGGCAAGAAAAGCTGGGTCTTGATGAAATGGATTGTGACAATCCCGCGACACGTTACGGAAAAGCAATGGAAGCTCCTGCAAGAGAAGCATATCAAGAGATGGTTGGTGATTTATTTGAACCAGTTTGTGTAAAAAACGCAAAATATCCGCACTTAATGGTTTCATTAGATGGCTTAAACGTTACAGATGACCGAGCAGTTGAGATAAAAAATTGCAAATCAGAAGATCATGAGCTAGCGAGAGCTGGAAAAGTCCCTCCAAAATATTATGCTCAAGTCCAAATGCAAGCGATGGTAACTGAGTTACATTTTGTTGATTATTTTTCTTTCCATAAAAACGAGGGAATCCTTGTTAAGGTCGCAAGAGATGAAGTATATATTAAAAAGATGGAAAAAAAGCTTGATGCTTTTTGGAAATGTGTCGAAACACTTAAAGAGCCTGCTTTGACCGATGATGATTTCGTTGAGCAAGGAAATGAATGGCTTAAAATTGCTGAAAAATTATATGATCTGAAATTGCAAAAGAAAGCAATAGCCGATCAAGAAAAAGATCTTGGAGAAATGCTAAAAGAGAGCTCAAGCCACAGAAACGCATGCTCAGGCCTCTATC
>Ga0207997_1001371_pt1 | contig 12584 bp, 12 predicted proteins | sample AntAceMetag02UKN_FD_184777 | JGI IMG/M metagenome (GOLD analysis project Ga0207997, IMG submission 184777) | Saline lake microbial communities from Ace Lake, Antarctica - Antarctic Ace Lake Metagenome 02UKN (SPAdes) (version 2) | ecosystem: Environmental > Aquatic > Non-marine Saline and...
ATAGACAGCTCCTCCATCTGTATCCTCATCTTCTCTAATGCCTACAACCTGACAGTAAACGAAACTGTTTCTACCATCATAATCATTGGGAAAAGATTTAATCTGGCAATCTCCTATGCCTACTACTCCACTTGAAAAGTCTAAGTCTGAATCCAATGGCGTAGTTATATCAATAAGCTCTCGGTTGACAAAGATTCTCTTCTTCTTGCTTTTGATATACGAAAGAAGCTGTTTAACCTTTGACATCTCTATCCCATTTACATTAGAGTTATCAGCCCACACACATTCCGATAGTAGCTTCTGGTATTCTACCGCTGTTTTTATAAGCTCTGAGTCAAAGTAATTAACGTGTTCTGGATTAATTCTATTAAGAAGTTTGTCGAGTTCCATTAACTCTGAATGAAGTCTTTTGTTATATGCTTTAGTGTCTATCTTTCTCATGGCAGCACCTTAAACAAATTAGTTCTAATAATTTTGAGATTAAAATATCCATTTGTTTCATAGATAGCACGAGGGGTTACAGAGCTTGACCACTCTATACTGTTGATACTATCGTTAAAAGAGGCACCACTTAAGAACAAGCCATCAATAAGCACCTGCACATATTCATTATCATCAACGCCCACACTGGTATCCTTATTGAACCACACTTGGTTAACAAGAACATTCTCGTCATCTGTATTCATCTGTCTAATAAAATCATCCAGATCATCAAAGCTACTATCAAGAGTTGGAAAACACTCAGCATCCCATTCGACTTTACAGAACGAATTAGTGCCGGCTACATATTCATAGAGAGCTTCCCATGTAACAGGTACGTAGTTCGTTGGCACTTCAATAGTTTTTGACTTATAGTCATTTTTAATGACAGCTCCTGTTTCAGCATCTGTATGATTTTCAAAAGTGACTGCGTGTTGTACCGCACCATCGTCTATCCCGCCTATGGAGGCAAATGTGGGATTGCTGTCTACCTTGCTATTAAGCGGTGTCCATAGTTTTTCTATAATTGAGCCACTCCCCTGTTCAAAGTCTCCGAAGAACTTCATGCTGTGTTCTACAGGTCTAGTCTCTAACGGCATATCAGTAACATTAGATGGCGGTATATTTATTGGTATAGTATCATCCGAATATTGTAAAAGGTTATCCTCGTCTACAAGCCCTCTGAGTATAGCACCTACTTCAGCCACCTTTAATGCTATCTGAGCTACAGTGGTTTCCGTGTCATCGAAACCATTCTTTTCTTTAGCAATATAACTAATTCTAGGCATCTTCATCCCCTCCTTCTACAAGAGCCATTTCAGTAAGAATATTAATATCATGTATTTCAATATCATCGTAGCCATTGTTTATAAAATCCGACATGATCTTATACCTGATAGCTGAAGCTACTTTAGAGTTCGGCTGTAGTTTCTTAGTAACAATAAACCTGTTTCCTGTGTACTTAACTGTATCATTGTCAAAACTGCCAGTTTCTATAAGTTCTCCGAGATTAAATCTTCCAACGGTATCCTGATACTCTACGCTCGTGTTAGAAGCCCAATTAAGTGTAAGCCCTGCTACTGATATGCTTGCATTAATAAAAACCTCTATAGCGGAATCATTGATAGCATAATCAGCAAAAGAGATATCGTCTAGCTCTACGAATGAATCGAACCTAACTCCAATATCCTGATATACAGTTGCTACTGTTGTTACATCCCATGTCTGAACTCCCGAAGGAGTTCTATCTCCATACTCCACGAAACTAGCCAGCTCTTCAGAATAAATATAATCTCCTTTAGCATCTTTAAAAAACACATCGGTAGATACTTGGTGTCCATTACTATGATAGAAATCCTCAAAGCAGAAATCATGTATGGCAATATAATTGTTCTTAGTGTCGAAGTTAAGCTGTAAGTATGTTTCTACCGGTATCGGGATTACCATGAACCTACCCCTCTAAACACTTCCAACATAGCTGAGATGCACAGAACATTCTAATACATCCTCTTCTATCTTGTTAAATATTAAAACATCCCCTACAACACAAGTAATCGTGGAAACAGCGGCAGAGGGAACATCGGTTGATTTCCTTACATTTATACCATTAGGGCAGGTTAGTGTCGCTATAGTTGCAGGTAAACCTACTTGATAATCTAAAGCTACCGTCCATCTAGCACTTGTGTTAACACCAAAATCTAAGTCAGCATACGTTACCACGGTAGGCATTACCCTATTTCCTCTACTGGTGTATCAAAACTGTTCTGTTTAATTATATCTGAAGCACAGGCGATTCCCAGCTTATTGTTATGTCTAAATATCTGCTGTATTTTCGCATCATAATTCCAGATACCGCTCCAAGCCTTTGTGGTAATATCAAATAACCACACATTCCAATCATCTGCTAAATATATTTTATCGCCTATAGACACTGATTTAAGATGCCCTACAAAATTTGTTTCTGTTATAGGTGTCCCTATCTCCATTAGTGAAGGATACCATGCACCATTATCTGCCACCTGCTTGTGTACTAGATATATGTCTTTGCCTCTGACAACAACCGCACCGCCAGAACAAGGTGCTATGAAGTCTACAATAACACTATCTGAATTATATACCTTTTTATAGGTCCCTTCTGTAAGAAAGAATAGTCCGCTCTTTGTTGCCACCACAACGCCATTATCGAAAGATGCCATACCCAAAACGTCAGACTGCAGTTCTATGAAGTCGGTCAGCATAAGATCAGTCGAGTTTCCGTACCACAACTTAGAATCTTCAACTACGAATAATTGTCCACCAGCTATAGCGAGTTCTTGCGGGTTCCTCATAGCTCTTCTTATTAATGGTAACGGGAGTGCCAGTTTGCGTATTCCAGTATTATCCATAGCCACTATAGGGGATGCTCCTATCCTTAAATTTTTAGTAGCATTGTCGTAGTTGTAATAGCCCACATCTGCGGCATCATCGTTTTCATAGACTATATCTTTTTCTATAGGATCGTAAAAAAATCTCTGACCTACAGCTACAATATAATCATTATTCCATATAGCGAGCCTATGAGAACTCTGGGCCTTATCAAAATATTCGCCGCCAGTAGCTTTAAGTGCAACATCAAAATCTGGGATACCCACTGATGAGGGAGCACTATAAAGAAGTTCCGGTATAAAATCATCCGCTATAGATATTTCAGATTCTCCTTCATAGCCCCATGTATCAAAAGACCCCTGAGTAAGAAGAGTAGCGTTTCCATCATACTTAGGAAATTCAAATCCTATGGTGTCACTTTTACTGAAAAGATACTTACTGTTCCAGTATCTAATATTAATTGGATTGTTAACCTGTAAAAACAAACCGTTAAACTTTAAATATGTAGTGCCATCAGCAATCTTAATATCTCTTAGGAACGGCTTGCATAAAGGAGAAATAAAATCACTTAGCTTTATCCATTCTGTGTCAGCATCATACGTTATTTCAGCAGAATACACCATAGCTACTTCAGCTTGATCGTCTAATGGCAGAATAACACCATCTGATGCTTTTCGTACTCTGGGAAACCATTTCCCAACTTCTTTTGGTTGATTCTTGAGATTTATATTAATGTAATTAAAGTGCATGTCTAAATTGATAAACTGTCCTGCATCAGCTTCATCTGTATCTAAACGCCAGCTATTAAGTGTATTAACGCAAAGATACACCCCTGAAGGAAGATCAAATGTTGTCCCTAGAGAGTGCCCCGTACCAGAATCTCCATCAATAATAACAACAACAGCATCGGCTGTGGTGGGGGAGTTAAGATGATAATCATCTAAGTCCCATGTGTTACCAGATGTAGCTGCTAATTCAAGAGAGCCGTCAGGTGAGTTCCACTGTCCCTGATAAATAGAACATCCATTAGAAGCTGTAGCACCGTCTTTAACTATATCCTTAACATTTATTGCAAACCTATTGGTATCCATATCAATCATTGGGAAAACACTTGCCAGAACGTGCTGATAATCATCCATGTCTACAGGCTCTGATAGTTCACTTACAACATTCATTTCATTCACGTAAGCCATTCTCGTATCACCAGAAATACGCCAACCACGTTTTTTGTTATCTTTCTTTAAGTAGAACCTGTCATTGAACACTTTATTTGTGGCATCTTTTATATCTACGTAAAGTCTAGCTACGGCCTCTGTCTTGTAAACATTGCTTGTTCTTGCTGTGATATATTCCAGATCGTCACTTTCAATCCTAACACAGCCATTCTTCATCACCTTCTGCGTGTCACCGTAATCGTTTATGATAATAATTGACAAGTTGTCCTCTTCTAACCAGAACCTGTTGCCTCTATCAAAGATAAGCTGTCTAGTGTCTGATGTGCCACCCGATTCAGTCTTTCTACTATATCTCCTGAATGGAGACGAATTGCATAACCTAAAATTAACTTCAGGCCACTTGTCTAACCACGCCCACACTTCACGTTTAAAGTTAATGCCGATAACAACATCCATATCAGACATCTTAAATGAATCTATCTTATACCACATATCATCGCCCTGAGTATTCATAACTCTAGTGCCTAGCCTATTCCTAGCAACACCATCAGTAAGCTCATAATTGTATAGATTAGATACGAACCCATCAGCACTTTCAAGTGGTCTACGGATTACACCTTTAGTTATTGTCCTTTTATTCTGGATTATCTGTAGTAACTGTTTGAATATACTCTTATTAGCACCCAAAACCTGCTCCTCTACCTGATACTCTTGTGCCACGCTTTACATCATTACCATACATCTTGAATGAATGCTCTTTGCGTAAATACTCTCCCTGCATAAGTTCATTCCAATATTTACCGGCTCTCCCCAATACTTTTGCTATTATGCTCATACGAAGAAACCTCATATGCTGTATCGGGAAGGGCACGGTGTCAGAGCCTTGGATGATGTCTGGAGGGTACACGGAAGCTCTGAATAGTGTGGAATCGCCTTTAGCCTTAACTGTCTTAAAATATAGTGTCCTAGATGACACTGCTCTTACATCTGCATACATATCATTAGAAGCTGCTGGGATTCTCCAAGCACTGTCTGTAGCATTATAATAGCTCATTATCTTATGCCATATAGCAGGTATCTCAAAATAAGTGGTATCTCCATTGAAATAAAATGTCTCTTCTTTTATCCAGTGAACAGGATTAAGCTCTACGAGTTCTTTAATAGTCTCATTCGTATAGTCAATACCCATATCAAGATTAAGAAACTTATAGATAGAATCATCATCGCCTTCATCTGTCTGTTTAAGTTCCTTGTCAAGTGTCGTATAAAAGTCATTGTATTCCATTAGAAAAACCTCCAAAAGAAACAAAGGGGGACCGAAGCCCCCCCAATAAGAAAACTAAACAGTCGGGTCAACGTCACAGAGCATATATTCAATAAATATCTTAATGAACCCTGTTGCAATCGTCTGTGGGTCTTCTGTTCCACCAATAGCGACTTCTATACTATCTGCGGCTGTGGTTTTAATCCAGTCAGTTGCTGTAGCATGGTCAGGAACGCCAAGCAATGGAGCAACACTCGTGTTTTTATCAAGTGCAGTAGTGAGTGCGGTCGTAGCAGTTTTAAGATTGAATGTCACTGTAGCATCATCACTCCCATTAGAGGTTATAGCCGTAACAACATCTACCCAAACATTCCTAATCATAGCACGGGCAGGAATAAGATTCTTCCCTCCCATAAGGTCGTATGAAACACCAACTGTAGCACCATCACCAAAACCCCATGTAGCAACTGCAACTTGAGGATACTTAATAATATGTTGGTCGTCTGTAGCTGTTCCAACAGCTCTCTGGTTAAGAATATTAATTCCATCACCAAGCAACTGCTGTGCAGCGTGAAGCGAAGGATCTCTCTGTGCCAACGTAAAATTAGCATCTGAAAGAACTTCCGAGCCTATATCAAGAGTGTAAAGAACCGTATCTGCTCCACCTGCTATAGTGGCAGCATCACCAAGTCCCATAGCTCCACCTGTAGTAGCTTCAGCTATTACGAGTACACTTGCAAGGTAATCTCCGTTAATCCAAAGAGCAACCTGTGCGGCTGTAGTTGCGGCATCTGTAATCTCTACAGTAATAGCACCGTCAACAACAAGTACCGTTCCAAGACCTGTATCAATATTTATCGCAGTAACAGTAATGCCATTACCGGCCGTACCTGCAACTCTTGAGGTTACTGTAAGCTGTCCTGTTTCGCTAATCGTGCTAAGACCGGTACCAAAAGTACCAACTCCCATTGCAGTATCACCTGTATCAGCCGCAGTGGCAAGAGTATTGAGGGCTTTTCGTTTGTTCCCTAACAAATTTTTATCAATAGTCATAACAACCCTCCTGCTCTATGAGCCTGTAATACCATAAGCGAAATGAGCCGCTTTGTCCCATACGCCACACGTGAGTGCTGCAAGCATATGATATTCGTCAACCCTTTTGTTCCTGCTGTTAAGAACAGGTTCAGTTTTGGGAGTCATAAGCCCAAGTTTCTCATTCTGATGATAGAAGAGTCCTGCTTTACTTGCATCAAGAGCAACGAACATAAGTCCCTGTCCTGCTGTGTTTGTTCCATCATTGAATACTGGATGGTTAAGAAGTGTATCATCTGAAATGAAGTTGAGAGTAACATCGCCAACATGAATTATTCTTTTCTGAATTGCACAACGTGGGAACATAACTGTCTCTGTTCTTACTGTTTCATTAACGAGTCTAGCTGCCTGAGCAAGTTTAGAACTCATCTTTCTTGAACCAAAACAAAGGAGCTGATCTGAACCGTATGTACGTGCACTAAGAGCAAGTTCAAGTGTATCAAAATCAACATCTGTTCCTGTATCAACCTGAGCAACGATGCTTGAAGGGTCAGTATTAGCTGAAGTATCTTCAAGATTAAACATTCCCCACATTCCAGCCATTGTACCATAATCAAAACCGTCTCTAGGGCCATTGCCAGCTGTATTGAGAAGACCAAACCAAAGATCAGTATTGATCGAGTTAAACATACGTGTCTGAACAGCAAGTGCGTTCTCAGCATTTGTATTGTCATACTTAGCATTCTGACTCATAGCAACCATATTCTTTCCATAAGCTACATCATACATCTGAAGATAATTAGAATCCTGAGTGGTATTCATATCATCAGCAGTCGGGGCTTCGCCACCAAACTCTGCAATATCAGTGATGTAACAGTAAGAATTTATATCAATAGTGTCAAAATCATCAGCACCCGCTTCGCCTTCAAGATTAGACTGAAGAAGTTCAAGAGACCAATTTGCAGCACCTGTAACAACATTAAGTCTAAAAAGTGCATTAATAGCCGTTGCTGCACCTCCATTGATAGTTCCGCCTGTTGCTGTACCGATAAACCTCAGTCCAAGACCTACTCTGGCAGTAACGTTAAGAAGCGCAAGCCCTGTTGAAGTATCGATCGTTGAAACATCGCCGACTTCCATAAGGTTGATATCACCAGCGGTATCCAAAATATCAGCCGTAATCAAATACTTTGTTTTCATTCCAGTAAGTTTATTAAAGTCTACTTTGTAGTTTCCATTGCCTTTTCCACCAGTAGGTGTAGCATCGACCTGAAGCATTCCAAGGTTATTAAAAGTCGAGAAAGTCGGAGCCTGTCTATAAAGCTCTGACCAATTGTAGTAGTTCTGAATCGCTGGAATAATATTATCCGCAGTGATTAGATCATACGTGGTATCCATAGTCATGATAAATCTCCATTAAGTTATCAGGGTTGACCGCTGCTAAAAAACTTGCTAATTCCAGCCTGTTGTGGTTTTGGTACATTCTGTTTGAGGAGTATTTTGTTCTTATCATCAATAGGCATGTTGTTTATATCTTCCCATGATATTTTGCCATTGCTGAAAGCCTCCATAAACTCAGGCGTATTAAGGTCGGGAACCTTTTTTTTGCCTTCTGTACCACCGCCACTTCCACTTGGAGCCTGTTGTGAGCCTGTACTGTCGTCTTCTGTTCCACCTGCTGTTTCACCTGTTGGAGTAAGAGTTTTGAGTTTGATTTCGTTAGTGTGCATTCTCACGGCATCCGCTAAGAGGTCTGGATTGTCTAAATACTGCGGTTTTCCCTTTATAAAATCATCGAAACCACTTGTTTTAAGGGTTTCATATCCTTCTTGTTTTTTGAAGTTGTCCCACACTTCGGTTCTTTTTGTATCAAGGGCTTTCTGTTCTTCTACTTTACGTTTCTTTTCAGTAGCTTCTACTTTCTGTTCTCTAAGAAAATCAAGATCTTCTTTAGAAATAGCGACTGTTTCTGCTACTACATTGTTGTTTTCATTTCCTTCGCCTGTCATAACCTAATTCCTCCATAATTTCTTCTTCAATAAAATCATCCCGTGCGGGTTTAGTATATCTTAACCCTTTCTTAAGTGTCAATCTTTTTTTCTGCATACTGTTAATCATGGTTAACACTTTTGTTTGAAAAGACTCTACAAACGCTTCTACTTCCAAACTGTCGTTACCTTTAAGGAATGCCCTGAAACTACTGGGCTTTATCTCGTCAAGCTCATAAGTAACAGTGTAATACAGCTTCAACAAGTCTGATAACCGAATACTCGTAGTCTCATTAGTATAAACTTCAGTTGACATATTATTCTCCCATAAATGTATCTTTATTTTCTTCGAGTAACTGCACTGCCTTAGTCATTTCATCTGCTTGTGCTTTGTCTATTTGCCCTGACTGTAGAAGCTCCTGTATGCTTCCTAGAAGCTCCTGTGCCATGAATTCTTCCTTAGTCTTAAGGTAACGATAAGGATTAGCAAAACCAATAGCCTCGATAAGATCATAGAATAATTCTTCCAACCTCATCATATCAGGGGCTTGCATAGCTAGCTGGAATGTCTGCTGTAATTTGCCAAGCCTAACACTCTTATCACTTGGCAGATACGAACCATTAACTACACGTATGTTCTTATAGTCTTTAAGGAAATCTCTAGGTATCTGCTGGTTAGTAAAACCGAAATCATCATAATGTGTATAATAGATTCTAAGTATATCCCAAGTAACAGGATTAAGGAACTGATTTTCAATTGACTTGGCAACAGCTGAATCACTCCTAACAAGGGACTGACTTATCATATCAGCTACACCAGCGTTCCTTATCTGTTTATCCTGCATACCGAAAGACATATCAGTCGTGCCGGTAGTATAAAAGAGAGATTCTTTACCCTTCTCAAATAGCATAGCAGCACCGTTAGTTACTTCAGGTACAGTGAATTGAGTTATCAACTTGGTTATATCAACAGCTGTCTTACTCGGAGCCTCAACTGAGAATATTTTTCTACCATCATTAACATCCATACCTATTTCTTCGAGGCCGAGGTTGCCGAGAGTAAAGAACGGAGCGGTATTATTCCAAGCATTATTATCCGCAACCTGATTAAAAGCATTCGACATAGCGGCTATAGGCCATTTAACCCGCTCCCAATACGGCTTTCCTAAATTACAATCATCATCTATCTCAAGCACACCTACGTTTATCGGTATCTGGTCTGCTACGCCGTTACTGGCATATCCCTTGGCTACAATGAACGTATCATTAACAATTGTATAGAACTCTCCGTTATTAAGGTAATATTCTCTGACAGTACAGGTGTCGTTCTTGGGCGTAGTGTTCTGCCATCTAAGATTCTGTTTAAGTACGTCAGGAGCAAGATTAGGGCTAGCACCACCAACTGAACTGGCCGGTATGCCATATTCAGCCTCTATACCTTCAGGTGACATTGCATCATTAACCGTAACGATAATAAATTTACTTGTTTCTCTTATCCTAGATGGCTGTGCATCCCAATCAGTAAAGGTAGTTAAAGGGTCATAAAGGTAATAATCAATAGCACCGCCATTATATATAACTTCTTCTTTCATCTTGCCGTTATCGAATTTACGCACCGTCTCTTCTATCTTTTTAAATACTGTTTGCTGTACGAAGAAACCAGCTACAAGGAAGTTCTGATATAGTCTAGCCAATACTTTATTAAGATTCATCTTAGTGTATATCTTGACCAACTCTCTTTCCAATGATCTAGATGTTTTTTCATAACCTCTTTTGTTAGCAGCCCATTCATATCTGGGTGGTAATGCTGTAAGATTCTCTACTGTCTTATAGGTGATAGCTGTGTACATAGGGATAAGCATGCGGGAACAACCCTGATACATGCCGTTATCGTCACCTGAACTATCGAGAGCGTTGCCCTTAGTTAATTGATAGTTACTGGCCTGATTAATAATATCACTCGGCATCTTCTGATTAAAAGCATCACGGCTGTTCTTTATCTTCTGATATAGAGGTGTGTATTCCCCTGAAGATCGTTGTAGCCTGCGTTTATACTCCACAAGTATCTCGGAATACTTTTCTGTTAACGTTTCATAAGATTTCATCTTGCACTCCCATAATTATAGCTGTTTCCTTTTCCTGACATTGACAATAATCTTCTCTTCTTATATTGCTTCTTATTTTTATTCATACGAGCCACCCTAACATCAAAGCCCCTCTCAATATCAGCTACCATATAAACAGCACAATCAACTATATCGAGTCCTGCACTTAGTCCTAGGAACTGATTAATACATTCCTGTATAACTTTACGTCTAGCTTCATCCTTATCACCTTTGATCGTAACAACGAATAGCTGCCTATCAAGAAACAAGTCCTGTAACACACTATTAGCTACCGCCTGTTTCCCCGGTGTTCCTACTAAAACTCTTCTATCATGCTTGAAATCCTTGAGATACGGTAGTTCATCTTTCATTAATACTATCTGTTCATCATATAGGCCGCCTTGAGTTCCCTGAGCATCCTGTATGAAGAAGTCTATATTTTCCTTCTTAGCTACCATGATGTTCTTACTCTTAATGCTGGCATTATCTTCACCGAAAGACTGATACCCACCGTATATATAGAAGTTATCGTCAGTAACAACAGCATTCATTATGGTGAACCTAGACTTACCATCCCCAGCTTTCTTATTGTTTCTTGTATATGAGGGGTCACATATTTGTGTAACCATGTTCTCAGCTTTAAGTATATCAAGTTCATCATGTGTCATTTCAATTACGTTATACTCGACATTAAAGTTTAAATCTAAGCCAGCACCTTCATAAGATCTTGCTTTCATAAACATCTGAGATGGATACCATTCACCTAATTCATCTTTAGCATCTTCAAAGAACTTATCTGTAAAGTGGCGTGTTAATCTAACTTCTTTACCATCATGCAGCCATTTGCCCGGGCACTCGAATACTGAGCTGTTCTTCATCTTCTTTATTTCATCGTATAGAGACTGTACGAACCATTCCGTACCGGTAAGATAACACTTAAATTGCCATCCATCTCTATATTGTTTCATAGCAAATAAACTTCTGAAGTATCTGACAAGTTTAGCTGTAGCTTCGGGTGTCTTACTTGTTTCATCTATAACGAGATCATCAGCTATTATCCCTTCAAAATGCCATCCTGTTCTATCAATACCGGGAGAACAAATCGTAAATGTGGCTTCTTTCCTGAATAGTGCGTTAACTGTACCGTCCTTTAATTTCTCCTCTGTTTCTTCATTGAATGTTAATACATCTATCTTTTCATTAGTAAGTACGTTACCGTCTCTAGCTCTGAATAACTGTGTATTAGTAGCGAACATATCAGGGAACACTAAAGCTAAGTAAGGAGTATCGAACATCATCTTCTTGATACTACTCAATAATGATTTAGCACGTTCCTTATCAGCAGATACCACTAGCCATTTATATTCTGGATACCTGATAGTTAACTGTAGAGCACGCATAGCAGACCATTTAGTAGTCTTACCAACACCACGAGTCATCATAACAAGCTCTATATTAGCTTCTGGAGAATATTTAAAGTAACCACCCTGGTCATTATATTCAGACGACCTGAATACATCTGATAGAGCACCTGAATTTAGGAAATCCTCTACAGCATAATCTACAGGGAATATCCATTTAGGGTCACTAATCCACTTATAAAACTCGAATCTATTGGTTCGGAAGATATGCCGGAGATACTTTATAAGAGTGAAATACTTGAAACTGAGTCCTTCCTTATTCTCTTTGGGATATTTCTTAAGGTATTCCTTACATACTTTAGTATAATACTCTCTATCAATATGTGTTATGGTTTTCTGTCCGGTATTTTCAAGACGACTTAAGATTATATTCAGATCACGCTCAGAAGGTTCCCATCCGGCTCCTTTAGTATTTAACTTCTTTTTAGCTGCCATTAGCTCTTAACCACATAGTCACCCATCTTATTAACTCTACCCTGAGCTGCTTTTGATGTGCTGCATATATTCATAACTTCTAAACTGGCTTCTGGATTACCTTTATTCATTAAGAGCAGTAACCTATCAAATGCTTTTGACATGAGAAATCCTGAGCTATATATCTTTTTAAGTAATGTTACGTTCTCTGTTGAAGCAACAGCAACAGAAAGGGTTAGTTCCGCATCTGAAAAGAAGTCACCTTCCTCTTCTACTGAGTAACCGCTATCACCGATCTGTCCGTCAGGCATGATTCTATACCCTCAAATGTATTGTTTGTC
>Ga0207997_1001373_pt1 | contig 12579 bp, 18 predicted proteins | sample AntAceMetag02UKN_FD_184777 | JGI IMG/M metagenome (GOLD analysis project Ga0207997, IMG submission 184777) | Saline lake microbial communities from Ace Lake, Antarctica - Antarctic Ace Lake Metagenome 02UKN (SPAdes) (version 2) | ecosystem: Environmental > Aquatic > Non-marine Saline and...
ATAGTAGGAGAGGAAGAGCAGGAAACATTTGACACTGCCTATGAAATACAGCAGTTGGTAAACGCCGTTGATAGGCTTAGCAATGCAGACTAAGGTATGCACAAAGTGTAAATGCGAGATACCCATTACCAGTTTTCACCACCATAAATCCCGGTACGACGGACTGACGGCGTGGTGTAAAGCGTGTGCAATAGCTGGTCAGGCAAGCCTACGGGCAAGGCGCAATGCAGACCCGGAATTACGCGAGAGGTACCTGAAGGCCCGACGCGTCGCGGAGAGGGCTCGTTACCGTAAAAACAGAGTGGCCGAGAAATACCGGAAACAGGAGCAAAATAGAAGGGTGAAGACAGAAACGCTTAGCCACTATGGCAGAAAATGCACATGCTGCGGTGAAACGGAGCCGCTATTTTTGGCCATAGACCATATAGACGGCGGCGGAAATAAGCACCGTCGGTCCCTTGGATGGCGCAGGACTGGCCATAATTTCTATAGGTGGCTGAAGAAAGAGGGGTATCCGCCAGGGTTTCAGGTTCTATGTCACAATTGCAACTGGGGGAAATATGCTAACAACGGGGTCTGCCCGCACAAGGACCCGGCAAACGCTATTAACAAACTGAAGTAGTACTGAGTAAGGGGAACCAGAATGGCTACCGCTATCAATTTAGTCGGCCAGCGGTTTGGAACACTGTACGTGGTTGAACAAGTGGATGTACCGCAGATTGGCACATCTGCTCAGTGGTTCTGTATCTGTGACTGTGGCGGGGCTAGGATTGTACGGGGCCAGCACCTGCGGTATGGCCGCACAAGGTCTTGTGGATGCAGGAAGCGGAACAGTAGGATAACTGGACCGGCTAGGAATGCGGACTATTACGCACAATATTACCGCATAAACCATGATAGGTATACGACGATTAATCTGGCTAAGTACGGGTTGACGCTGGATGACTATAACACTATGCAGGAGGATCAAGGTGGTGTATGCGCTATCTGCAGTGAAGCAGAAACGGCGAAGTCACCACGTGGACATACGCGGTTGTTGACAGTAGACCACTGCCACAAGACCGGGGGCTGCTGTGTAGTTCCTGTAATAAAATGCTCGGATTTGCCAAGGATGATCCTAGGCGGTTGCGGCGAGCAGCGTACTATTTAGTGAAAGCGGGGAACCATGAAATGTCTTAGCGACAACATCATAGTGATACGCGGTGAGAACCAAAGCGAGCGCAAGGGCATCCTACTGCCCGATTCAGCCCAGGAGGAATCCAACAAGGGTGAGGTCATCTGCATTGGCCCCGACGTCAAGAGCCTTAAGGTTGGTGACACTGTCCTCGTGCCGCTGCTCGCTATGATGCGGGTCAAGCAGACGGGTATCTTTGATCTGGTAGTTGACGAGAAGCCCGCCCTGGTCCTCAAGGAGGAAGACGTGGCCGTGGTTTGGCCCCAGGATGAGGTCCCCATGGCTACGCATCGGTTTGGCAGGGCTAATTGACATGAGCGGCAAAGGCGACAACCGTAGACCGAGGCAGATCTCCCGTGAGGAGGAGGATCTGCGGTACAAGTACGCCTATGGCAAAATGACTTTTGAGCAGTATTCACAGAGATACCATGCCCTCAAGAAACGGGGCCTGATCATCCGAGGAGGTAGAGCGATATGACCCCAGACATGACCCCCCTATCACGGCTGGTGGCCTTACACGGCGGCATGGGGGGTATGTCTGTCACCTCGGGGGGCAGGGACTAACGCGTGGAGTGGCTACAACAGATCTTCGATAAGATACTGTCGCTGATACCGACGCTGGTGATGATAGAACCGACCGAGATGGCTGCTCGTATAACTGGCGGCAGCCATTACAGGGTGCTGTCCCCAGGGTGGTACATAGTGTGGCCACTGATCCAGAAAGTCATTGCCATGGAGGTCGTGACGCAGGTAGTCGACCTGCCACCGCAGACCATACGCACCAAGGATGGGCAGGAGATCGTAGTGTCCGGGGCTCTCCGGTACCACATCAGTGATATCGAGAAAGCCCTGTTTGCAGTGCAGGACATTGATAAGGGGCTCGCTACGCTGGCCCTTGGTGTGATCCTTGAGTTCGTGCAGACTTGCACGCTTGAGGAGTGCCACAACATCGAGGCCGTGAAGCAGGAGCTACGCAAGCACCTGGCCGGTGCCGCGCGGGGTTGGGGCACTAAGATCGAGCAGGTCTACCTGACTGATCTTGGTCGTGTCCGAAGCCTGCGGCTATTTGGTGACAGCAGGGGAGTCATAGATGCCACGTAAAAAAGCTAAGAAAAAAGTTGAACCACACCCCCACGGCGATGATCTCCGCGAGCTTGGCAACAAGCAGCGAGCCGGTAGGGCTCTGAGTGAACTGATCCGCTCGGTGGGCACAGAACTCACTGAGGTAGTGCAGGACACCAGCACCGGTATCCTGGGCCCCCCGCGTATCATCAGTAAGGCCGAGGCCCTGGCGAGACAGTGCTGGGCGATGGCGCTGCCAACAACTGATGAAGATGGCACTGTCACGCCGGGCAGCATAGATTACGTCAAAATTGTGCTCGACCGCTCAGACGGTAAGCCTGGGTCTAACGATACCAAGGCTGATGATGGCAAGGAGTCCGTACCAGATAAAATCTCAAGGCTCAATACGGATAGGCTGAATACGATGGCGGGTGACGTTATAAGGGACGCTGATGCTGACTAAGGTATGTTCCCGGTGCGGAGTGGAGAAGAAGGCAAGTGCGTTCGGGAAGTCCCCAAAGGCTGGAGATGGGCGTAAGAGCTGGTGTAAGAAGTGCTATAGCACATACAACGCAATGAAACTAAGGGAACGCATAGAGAACGATCCCCTATATGTCCGGCGGCAGAGCCTCAAAACTAACTACGGGATTACCCTTGAACAGTATGAGCAGATGTGGGAATCGCAGGATGGTATGTGTGCGATTTGTAAAAGACCAGAGACCGTGACGTACGCCGGGGCACTGCGACATCTGTGTGTAGATCATAACCACAGCACCGGTAAAATACGGGGGCTGTTGTGCTCTAACTGTAATCAGGCAATAGGACTGTTGGGAGATACGCCGGAACGGTGCATTGCAGCTGCGGATTACCTAGTGGGGCACGGTAAGTAATGGCTGACACCAGCATAAAACCCGAGCTATCTACGCCATTCCCATCCGGGCGTAAGACTTGGACATGCTCCCGGACGGGCCTGATCGTGCCCATGCGCGAGAGCGAGAATGTGGTATACCGCGAGAAGCTGCTCCACAGGGCTAAACACGACCCGGTGCTGCAGAACGACCTTAAGGCCGCGTGTAAGGCGTCGGTGTTGTGGTGGGTAAATTCCTTCTGCTGGACGTTGTGGGAGCAGGAGATCGATCCGACACTGCACCGTAATATCCCGGCGAAGGTGTCACTGCATCCGTTCATCACCTTCGAGAAGCAGGACGAGGCGTTTGAATTTTTACTGGAACACTTCACGACTGGGAAAGATTGCCTGTTTGACAAGAGTCGTCAAATGGGCATGTCGTGGATTTGTGCTATGTTTAACCACTGGTTGTGGTTGTTCAGACCGGGCACGCAGATACGTGAGTTAAGCCGCGTAGAGAGCCTTGTGGACTCGCCGATCAGCAAGTCACTGTTCTTTAAGCACGACACGATCAACACGTACTTGCCAGAATGGATGTGCCCCCCGGGCGTACTCAGGCGCGGACGGGATAACCGAACTACTATGCGCATCCATAACGAACTGAACGGTTCAACTATAGCTGGTGAGTCTACTAACGCATCAGCACTATCAGGCGACCAGTGCGCCGTTGTTCTCCTCGATGAGTTTGCTAAGGCAGATAATGGGGAGTCTATCAAACGGTCTACATCGGCCATGACCCCGTGTAGAATTGTGAACTCGACAGTTAATCTCCCCGGCTCGACTTACTCAAACTGGAAAAATAGTGGCACCATTGACGTGTTCGGAATCTACGCATGGGACCACCCCCGCAAAGGTGCGGGCCGTTTCGTACTACAGGATGATGTTACCAAGGAGTACCGTATAACCAGCCCGTTCATCGAGTCAGAGATTGAGCGTAATGGCTGGAGGGAGGTGGCACGGGAAATTTACGCTATGGAGAGCGAAGTTGGGGATTCTTTCTTCACGAACACCGAGATTGACAAGCACGCAGCCATGTATGCACGCAAGCCGCGCATGCAGCTGAACATTGAGTTGCGTGACAAGATCTCAAACGGCTCTGTGGCCAAGCTGCTGCTACGTCGTCGGGACCTAACGGCCGTCAAGCTGACCCGGGGCCCAAAGGGGGACCTGTCTGTTTGGGCCCCGTTGATAAAGGGGCGACTCGACCAGACCAAGACCTACACGATGGGTATTGACCTGTCGAGGGGGCAGGGCGGTGACACGACAACGGAGTCCGTCGCTTCGATCCGATGTGATCAGACAGGTGAGATCGTCGCCAAGTGGGCTAGTAAGACTGCCCCGCCCTACGACGCCGCGAGAACTATCGTCGCTTTGGCCGTATGGGTCGGTGGTGCCGCACCCCGCCACCTGCCGTTTGTCGCGTGGGAAATGAATGGGCCAGGGTGGGACTTCGGTAACGTATTCATCAAGCAGATGAAGTACCCGTTCTACTACCGCGATGAGACCATTGGACAGGTGACGACCAAGAAGACAGCAAAGTACGGTTGGCACTCCAACCGTGAGCGCAAGAACCTGCTGTTGCGGGAATATGAACGGCAGATGCGCGAGGGCAAGGTCATAAACCGTGATCAGCAGAGCCTAGACCAAACCAAGACGTACATCACGTATCCGGGCGGTGGCGTGGGCCCCGCAGAGTTGAGCGACAAGAGCAAGGCCGAGTACCTGGGGCATGGTGACCGAACGATTGCCGATGCCCTGACGACGCTGAACAAGGCCAAGATAAAACTGCGTACGAATTTCTCTGATGCCCCGGAAGCAACGTGGGAGCACCGGTTCAACAAGTGGAAGCAGGCGTCACGGAAACCGAAGGGTTGGCAGAGACCGTATTCATTTAGGTAGGAGTGCTTGGGTAGCATAGACAGAAAGGCAGGCAGATTATGATTCTAAAAGTGATCCAAGGGGGCCCCTGCACAAAGGGCGGGGAGCCAAGTTTGGCAAGAACACTAGTATATGAACCTGTTAAGTTTGAGATGCATTATGTGCATGACCCGGATAACCCCGATGCTGTCAAGCAGCTGCTTGTCTACCGGAAGGGGGGCGACATGGATGTTGTGCTGTTATTCTCCGGTGATGAAGTGTGGCTGACAGGTGACAGCGGGAAAACTGCGGATAGGTGGAAAATCTAACAACATAGTACAGCTACCCAAGCATTTACTCTATATACGAGGCACCTATGTCCCGATCATTGACTGCACAGAAACTGAGTGAGAGCGCCCTGGAGGGGTTCAAGCGGTTCGAGCGATTCCGTAAGGCCCGGGCGTACGCGGTACGTGAATACATCGGCACGTACATGGCCCAGGAGCATGGCCTGACCGGCGAGCGGCCGATCAACCTGGTGTTCCTTGCCATCCGGGCCCTGGTGCCCAACCTTGTGCAGAAGAATGGCATGACAAAGGTGGTCACCAAGATCCTGCAGCAGCGCGACTACGCAGAGAAGATGGGCTTGGCACTGGGTGACTTGCATGAGCAGCTGAAACTGCACCGGATACTGCGTGCCAGTATTGTCGACATGGCCCTCGGCGGGCTAGCCACGTTCAAGACATCGCTCGACTACACGGGTAAGCTCGTTGAGGACATCAACGTAGACCCGATGCAGATCTACACACAGCTGATCAGCCTTGATGACATGACCTGTGATCCGCTGTGCCGCGATTTCAGCAAGGCGGACTTTATTGGGCACCGCATACATATCGAGCGGGCCCGACTGATGAAGATGGACGGGTGGGACAAGGACCTTATCCGGCGGCTCCCCCGAGCGGGCACGAAGCACGATGAGCGGGCTGAGGCGCTCACGCAGGGAGACCCGCAGTCCATGGAGTTCAACGCCTGGCAGGACTACGTCAACATTGCCGAGGTGTGGGTGCCAGAGGCGGAATCGGTATGCTACATCCCCGATCCCGAGGAAGCCGTGATGAAGGACTTCCTCAACGTGTCCGAGTATTATGGCCCCGAAGACGGCCACTATACGTTCGGCTCGATCACGCAGCCAGTGCCGGACAACCCGTTCCCGGTGGCACCCGTTGGCGTGTGGCGCGATCTCGCGGACATGACCAACCGATTGTTCAAGAAGGCAATGGATCAGTCTGATCGGCAGAAGAATGTGGGCCTGTATAGCCCCGCCAACTACGACGCGGCGATGGCAGTACAAGACGCCGTCGACGGTGAGTGGATAGCGACCGAGGACCCGAACAGTATCAATATCCAATCCTATGAAGGTGCTGACCAGGGCACCGTGCAGATGACGCAGAACCTGTACGGTTGGTTCAACCTCGTGGCTGGTAACCCGGATATGATGAGTGGCTCCGCAATCAACTCTGATAAGGCGACTGGCCAACAGATCCTGCAGCAGAATGCGTCCGTGAGTATCGGTGATATGCGGGACATGGTTTATGATATCACCGGGGAGATTGCTGGTAAGCAGGCCTGGTTCCTGCACAATGACGACCTGTTGTTCCAACCCGGACAGCCCGGCATCCCGCTGATCAAGCGGCTGCCTACTGGCGAGGAGGAGCAACTGTACTTGACGCCTGATGATAAGACTGGCCGCATCGAGACACTCGGGTTCGAGATTGTCGAGCGGTCTATGAGCAAGATTGACCCAATCGCCCGTGAGAAGGCCGTGACGTACTTCACTACACAGGTCCTGCCGCAAGCGTTTGCTGCACTGCAGATTGCTACTCAGGCTGGGCAGCCGTTCAATATCTCGACGTACTTGTCCACCGTGGCTGATGAGCTTGGCATATCGGCTATCGCTGATGGTATCTGGACCGACAAGAACTTCCAGGCCCGCATGCAGTGGTACGCTGATATAATGGGCTCGCCCAAGAAGAGCGGCGACATGGGCCAGAGCGTGACACAGAACGGCGGCATGCCTGTGGGTGGCACGCCAATGGGGACACCGACCCAGGAGTTTAACCAGAACGCCCAGGCCGCAGCGGCCGTTGGGCAGCAGAACTTGAATCGTGGAGGTATGTAATGGGACTGTTCGGCAAACCCAAGAAGAAAAAGAAGATCGCCATCGGCAAGGGCACCCTCGCTGAAAGAGTGAAGGCAGAGTCCAACATGAAGAAGAAGTATCCGCAGATGCAGTCCCCGGACTGGGGGAAGCCCAAGAAGGTGGCCAAGAAGAAAAAGGCCGACAAGAAGACTGCTGCCACGAAGAAGGTGCAGTCGCAGTTGGCCGCAGCCGGTGTGACGGCGAAAGACATGCCGTCTGATGTCGATAAGCGCAAGAAGGGGAAGAAGTAATGGCAACCTATGCCTATGTGTGTACCAAGTGCGAGGGACGCCAGGATGTGGTCAAGCCCATGGCAGAATCTGGGCGCACAGAGCTATGTCCCTCGTGCGGTGCTCTGATGGATAAGGACTTCTCTGCCAACATACCCCAGGTGTACCAGAGCGGCTACCGCAAGGCCCTACACTCGGATGCGTTGGCCATCCATCCGTCGCAACGTGCAGAGCACCGGGAGCGGTACCCGGGTGTTGAGATAGACCACCTTAACCGCCCGGTACTGACCTCGGTCGCGCAGGCGGACAAGTATTACGATGGCCGTGGTGTCGTGAAGGCAGGCGGACGAAAGCAACTAATCTAAGGGGAACCGAATATGAGCAAAGAACACGAAGATCAGATGGCAGCGGAAGTCAAGGCAGTAGAGTCGCTGCAAGCTGAGATAGACAAAATCGATTTTGACGGAGGCATTGCCCCCCCGGGTGAAACCGGGACGCCTACCCCCGAGCCCGTCGTTGACGAACCGGAAGCTGAGGGTGACCCTACCCCCGACCTTGAGCCTGATCCTGAGCCCGAGGAAGGGGAAGCTGATCCTGATCCTGACCCGGAAGCCGACGATGACGCTGGGGAAGCCGACAAGCCAGCATTGTCTGACAGTCACTATCGTGCTGCCCTGCGTATGGGCATGGAAGCAGAAGGGATCTCGGAACTGTATGATGCGTCCCCTGATCTCGCGGCAAAGACACTCGCCAAGTGTTACGAAATGGTCAACGCCGAATCGAAGCGACTCGGTGAGATTGGCAGAGCCGCACAACAGGTTCAGAATACGCCTGAGCCCGCACCCCAGTCCGCGCAGCCGCAAGGTAAGGTTGCCGATCTCATTGCCAAGGTGAAGGACCACTATGGTGACGATGACCCAATGGCTGAGGTGTTGACAACCCTGTTGAAGGATCGCCAGCAGCCTGTGCAACAGTCCGTAGCTGAATCGCAGGTGCCAACCAGAACAGTAGAAGAGGAGGTTAATTCACGCCAGCAGATCGGTACGTTCTTCGGGTCTCCCGACCTTGGGCCGTATGCGGACCTGTATGGTTCAAACGAGTCTGTCCTCGGTAACTGGGATCACCTCTTGCCCGGGCAGAAGGCGAACCGGGTCGAGGTGTGTAACCGTGCCCAGATGCTACTGTACGGTGCAGCTGCATCAGGGATAAAGATGGGTACCGCAGAGGCCTTGGAACGTGCCCACCTTGAAGTATCCGCGCCCATGACCGAGCAAGTGGTCCGCAGTAGGATCACAGCGTCGGCCAAGAAGCGTGAGAAGGGTGTCACACTGAGGCCCAGCGGACAACGGCCATCGGAGCGTTCCGGTGGTGAGCATAGCCACAAAGAAGCTGTAGCAGGCATGGCTGCCGAACTCAAAAGCGTGTTCGGTTGAGCCAGCCTAGGAGGACACTATGAGTTACACGTATGATCAATTGGCGGGCTTGGTTGCCAGTACTCACACCAAGTACCCCAAAAACGAGCTTACGGTCACCTGGGACGACAACCGTTTCGAGGCTGCCCGTATCTTCAACGAAGACTCCATCAAGAAACAGGGCGGGACCACGATCACCGGTAAGGCCCTGCTGAGTCAGACTGGCACCGCTCGCTATGTCGGTTACTACGAAGTCGATGAACTCTCTCAGGGTGAGTCAATTGAAGAGTTCACGATGCCCTGGTGTCGTATGACTGCGAACTGGTCCTGGGATGAGTTCGAGATCCTGCAGAACAAGTCTGATCCCGAGGGTTTCATCGACCTTGCCAAGGTCAAAGAGACCCAGGCCCTGTGGAACCTTGCCAAGTTGTTTGAGGATGCCCTGTGGCAGGCCCCGACCAGCGCGACCGACAACAAGTACCCCCGTGGCATCCCGTACTACATTCGGATGCTGGATGCAGACGCCACTGATGGTGGTGACTTCTCTGGTCAGACGATCCGCTATCGCAACGGCTCGACTGGTACTGTGTGCTCGGGTATCGACGCCGCCACGCACACGACCTGGAAGAACTGGGCGGACACCTACACGGCGGTCAACAACGACCTGATCAAGAAGCTGCGTACCGCGTTCCTCTACCGCGAGTTCAAGGCCCCGCTGGGTGCCACCTCCTTTGAGGTTCGCAAATCCGCGAAGTCCCGTATCTACACTGGCCGTCCGAACAAGGCTGAGATGTTTGACTACCTCGATGCCAAGGACGACGTTCACACCACGAAGGACGCGTTCGGTCGCATGGTTGTGACCGAGGGTACAGACATGATGATCAACAGCGTCGATGTCATCGGCATCAAGAGCTTGGATGCTGCGACTGACGTTGTCACCGCTGACAGTACTGATCCGTGGTACTTTGTCGACCTGTCAATCTTCAAGCCGGTCGTGTACTCGGGCTACTGGATGAACACGCGCGGGCCAGTCCACGGTGGGACGAAACAGCATACCGTCTGGACTTTATTCAAAGATGGGGCTCATAATATTTGGTGTGATGACCCCAGGAGTGCCGGTTTCGTGATCCACAAGGCAATCACAGCTTAGTAGGTAGGAGATAAGGGGAATGTCCGACATGCTGAAATGTAAGAAATGTGGATCAGTTAAACCCAAGGATGCGTTCCACAAATCGAAGACGGGGTTAGGAGTGCGTCGCACATGCAAAGCGTGCGCTGAGGATAATAGAAGAGCGCGGCTTAGGACAAAGCACGGAAAACGCGCACACCAGAGCCAACGTCTACAACACGTGTACGGCATAACCCTAGATGACTATGACCGTATGTTTGCGGCACAGGACGGAGTCTGTGTGATATGCAGCGAGCCGGAAACTAAGATGTGGCGGGGTCATACTGGTAGAGCCGCAGTGACGCGGTTATGCGTAGACCACGACCACGATACCGGTAAAGTACGCGAACTGCTTTGCGACCGGTGCAACAAGCTACTTGGTTTTGCAAGGGACGACATAGACATTCTCACGAAAGTAATCAACTACATCAACAAACACAAAGGAGCATAACCATGAGTCTAGCCGTGAAATACAGTACCGCCGGGACGGCCGGGCAACCGAGCCCGAACATCTGGGGTGATTGCCCTGTCGATAAGTCCCTGGTTGCACCCGACGAACTGACGTATGTGTGGGACACGTTCACCATGAATTTCGTTGCCGACGCCACCCAGCTTGGTCCTTGGTATGTGGTCGGAACCAGCCCCGATACCGCCGTAGTGACTGACGAGGCCGATGGCGTCATCAACCTCAGCGGCAGCGGGGCGGGCGATGACGAGGCATACATCTGTTCCAACATGCTGTGCAACGAAGTCCTCAAGAAGAACAGCAACAAGCGACTGTGGTTCGAGGCCAGCATCAAGGTCTTGGACGGTGACGCGGATGCCTCGATCCTTTGCGGTCTTGGCGAAGCTGAGCTTATGGCAGCTGATGCTATTGCGGACGATGCCACGAGCTACCCCACGTCCGCCCTGGCCGATTTTGACTTTATCGGCTTCATGGCTGGTACCGATGGCACCAATATGGGTGGCATCGATACTGTGTACCATCAGGACGGTGACAGCGGCACAGTCACAGTCGTTCAGGCCGATGTGGTGACGAACACTGCGGGGACCACCACGAACGATGATGTGTACAAGAAACTCGGATTCAAGTTCGACGGCAAGTCGACCGTGACGTTCTACGTCGATGGCACAGCGTGTACCACTACGCTCGACATTGACGACCTGACCAGCGACAAGCTGGACGATGCCCTTGGTATCATCATCGGTATCAAGGACGACGTTGGTGGGGCTGATGACCTGCAGCTGGACTGGGTTCGATTCGCGTGTGACAAAGTCGCTTGCGGCTGCTAACCCGAGGAGGAAGATATGGCATTTCAATACAAAGAATTGCAGGATATGGAGCACGTCCCGGCACCTGCCGGGATTGCGGCTCCACGATCCCAGCATGTCACAGAGGATGGCAAGACCCTCGTGTACGGCATCACTAAGCCGGTGGACACCACGGCTGGGTACGCACCCGGCTGTCTTTTCGTCCACACTGACGGGACCACTGGTACCGCTGTCTACATCAACGAGGGCACGGCCCTAAGCTGTGACTTCAACGCGGCAGCCACTGCAGAGAACTTGGCCACCGTGGCCAGTTCCGCACAGATCGCGGCGGCTCTTGATGGTGCCGAGATCACAACCAACATGGCAGCCTCCGAACTGTCCGGCACTGCAGCCGGTGCTGGCCCGTCTCCGCTTATCTGGGACGACTCCAAGTTGCTAGAGGTTATGCTGGACCCGACAGCAGGGTTCTACTTCTTCGACGACTACATGGGTCCGGTCGACCCGACTACAGCAATGGGCTATACTGTCACCCAGGTTAATTCTGGTGCTATCTCGACTGTAGCGGACGAGGACGGCGGTGTGCTACTCGTTGACTCGGCCGGGCACAACGCAGCGGACGACGGTGTGAATGTACAGCTTACTAACTGTATGTTCAAGCCTGTTGCCGGAAGAACCATCCGGTTCGAGGCCAGAGTTAAGTTCAACGACAACAGCGCCAACATCAACCAGTTCGCTATCGGACTCGCCGGTGTCGATACCACAGTACTAGCCGCTGGTATTCTGGATGATACAGTAGACAAGGCTCTGTGGTGTCACATCGCAGCCACCACTGCTGACAAGATGTCAGTAGTTGCCGCTCGGACTACCGCTGAGGATGTTGATGTGGACAAGGCCACGACTGTTGACGACACCTACATCAAGCTGGGCTTCGTGATCGACGGCGTCACTAGCATTGCGTGGTACGCCAATGGCGTGCTGGTCCATACCAGTGCCGAAGCTGCCAACATCCCTAACGCTGTGATGTGCCTGACATATGTATCACAGACAGAAGGCACATCAGCTGATTCCGAGATGTCGGTTGACTGGGTGCGTATCCTCCAAGAGGGTGCCCGCTCGTAACAGCACCGTAGGATTATACACCCCTGTGATCCAGGAGGTCGCAGGTTCGTTCGGCGGGGCCGGGGTCAGTTCCCCTGCCCTGGTCCCGCTTTTTCTTACTGGAAGGATTTGACATGGCAGAAGCGACCTCGGCACTATCAGTATATGACCTCGTCAAAGAGGTCGCCATTGCAGCCGA
>Ga0207997_1001374_pt1 | contig 12579 bp, 20 predicted proteins | sample AntAceMetag02UKN_FD_184777 | JGI IMG/M metagenome (GOLD analysis project Ga0207997, IMG submission 184777) | Saline lake microbial communities from Ace Lake, Antarctica - Antarctic Ace Lake Metagenome 02UKN (SPAdes) (version 2) | ecosystem: Environmental > Aquatic > Non-marine Saline and...
CCTCTTGTGTGTGTGTTTAATATGGAAATAAAAAAACATCTTATTATGTCAAATGTCGCCCTTTTGGGCGAATTTCACCCCTTTTTATTACTTTTTTTGCCATTTTCAATCCTATGTTATTGAATTATGCCTATTTGTTTTGACTTTATGACTTTGAGACCCCGCTCCCATAGTATTAAAGGCAAACTATTGTTTTTTCTCGGTTTTGCGTTTCGGATTTTGGGAGATGGCTCCCTAAATACGAAATCCAAATTTTTGAATTAGTTAGATTTTGATTTTACCCTTTTGAGACCCCGCTCCCAAAAGTGGAAACTCAAATTTTTGAATTAGTTAGATTTTGATTTTACCCTTTTGAGACCCCGCTCCCAAAAGTGGAAACTCAAATTTTTGAATTAGTTAGATTTTGATTTTACCCTTTTGAGACCCCGCTCCCAAAAGTGGAAACTCAAATTTTTGAATTAGTTAGATTTTGATTTTACCCTTTTGAGACCCCGCTCCCAAAAGTGGAAACTCAAATTTTTGAATTAGTTAGATTTTGATTTTAGGATTTCGAGAGACCGCTCCCGAAATACTTAAGGCAAATTTATGGACCATTACCGGATTTCATCGCCTGATCGCAGCCAGGTGAACCCGCAATGCATCTGGGCGTAGCGCATGATCTCTTTCCCCGATGGATGGGTCCCCATATATTCGTGAACATAACACCAGTCTTCAAACTTTTGGATCTGCGCCTCGGTTATATCCTCCGGATAAACCCACCCGTTATCCAGGATAATTATGATGATACGCTCTGTTGAGAGATAATCGATAACAATCTGATCATCTCCCTCCATTGACGATAAAAAGTTTAGCGCGAAGTCGTCCGCGGCTGCCAGGGTCAACCATGTCGTCGGGTCGTGGTTGTTTTGCTCCGCGTAATGCCTGAGGTTGTCCGCTGCAAGCTCCCCGGTGGCCTCCTGAAGGTCTCCCAAGGAAATGAAGCGTTCTCCGTTCTGAGGCCATACACAGGCTGTGTCAGGGTCAATCCCTTCTTCCTCCATAATCTCCCGGGTCAAAATATTGGTGGGTTGTGGTGCTTCAACGATATAGCTGTCTAAGTTGGCGATATGATCAAGCGGGTTCCACTCCTGGAAGGGAAGATAAAGCGTTTGAAGTGCCAGGTGTCCCGCGAGTATTGATAGTGTTTCGTCACTGACGTTTGACTGCCACCTGACGCCATTTAACAGTGCGACCGCGCGGAGCGCGTCCGAAGCTACTCTTCTATTGAAGTTTGCCTTCGGCCACTCTGCTTTCCATGATACTTTTTCACCCATTGCCGTTCTCACCACTCCAGAAATCGCGGCCTGAGCAAATCCCATAATTGGCCCTAGGGATATCCCGATGCCGTAAATATTGTCTGTTACCTGCAGGGCTTCTAGCAGGTTGGCTACTGACGGCTTGAATTTTGATACCTTAAAAGCCTTTCTTACCTTTGCTTGCTTGCTCAGGGGGTTCTTGTCCGTTGAGTGTTCAAGTCGCTTCTTCCATTCCCGGCCCGTCTTTTTCCGTTTTATTACCTTGTTGAAAAGTGACATGGGATTTACGATGCTAAGAAGCGTTGAAACTCCCAAGATCACGCCTAACGGTCCCAATAAGACCCCTGCTACGGGTCCACCTATAACCGCCGCCGCTACCATGCCTATGCAGGCCAGTGTTGATACCGCGTCCTGTACGTCGTCGATTGCCGTGAGAACCGCCGCCGCGTTTCTAGCAATTTCGGGTGTAGGGTCTGCGAGCATTGCGAGAAACTTCGCTTTCTTTCGCGCTTTCTCTGCTTGGATTTCTCCTCGTCTCCAGTACGGGATTTCGTCATAGCGCCGCTGTTTCCATAGCTTGGTCTCTTCTGCTGTTAGGGGTTTAAAGGCTGTCAAGTGGATCGTGTCTCTCCAGGTTGGCATAGTCACGGTGTATCCATGCTTCTTGACGTACTTTTCCCGCATTTCTTCGAATTCATCGTCCGTGAATTTGGGCGCGTGAAAAGGTGCGGTATAATCTGCCACGTTAATTACCTCGAGCTTTTTTATCCGGATGTTTTTCAGGGTGTCGAAATATCGATATATCTGTGTTTAGATCTAAACTATATAAACTTGCATCCCGAACCGGCCACACGCGGCTAACAGGTCCACGTCGACGCGCTCCGATACCAGCACCATTCGTTCTGGTTTGAATATTTTAGGGTCTTCAATCCATAGGGTTTGATAGACATTTAATTGGCCGACGGCCCGGAGGCCTGGATAATCGGCAACCTCAATTATCCACACTTCCGTGTCAAGCTCCGCGATGGCGTCCGCCCGCTTGCTGGTGTTATACCGCCACATCTTTTCGAAGGGGTCTTTTTCCTGCGCCGGCGTCAAGAATGGACCGCCTAAAAGACAGTCATAGTATAGGTTTCGGAAGTATTGCCCGTAACGTTCCAAAAATCTGTACCAAACCGGATGATCAGGCTCAAGCATGTGAGGAGGTTTTCCCCTCCAATCTACATTATATTTTCGTCCAAGTTCTGTTGGCATATTCCCGCCTTTCTTCCAAGGATTGTGACTATGGTTTCGACTTTCGTCATTCGGTGTTCAATCCGCACAAACAGGCCTATGATAACCATCATCCCCATTATTGCCGCTGCAATTGGTGCCCAAGTTTCCATGATATTTATGTCTCCTTTTTAGGTTCCAGTTTTGCTATCGCTTCCTGCAGCGTGTCTTTCGTCAGGTGCTTGAACCCGCATGTTTTGCATATCCACTGATTCTTTTTTGCCGGTCCCCTGCACGCCCTGCAGGCTCCCTTCCAAAAAAGTGGGCTGCCACACTTTCGACATTTTGGCCGCTCGTAATCATCTAAGAACGTCTTTGGCCGGTCGGCTTCTCTCGATGTGATCGTTAAGGGGACGCCTGCGCATTCCTCTCGATGCGCTTCTATATACCATTGGAATGCTTCGCTAATATTTTTAGTCTTCCCACCGGCGATATACTCCGCTCTGGCCGCATATAGTAATCTTCTTCGTTTCTCTTCCATCATAATCCCTGTTCAGGACAACAGCCTCCTTCTTTTAGAAGCTCACTCACCCAATAGGGTGACCGGTTGATAAGGAAATTAACAGAAACAGCTCCATGACCGCACCCACCAAAACCAGCCGCTAAAACACAGGCTGCGGGACAGCCAACCCCCCAGTCAGTCCCGCCATAGTATGTACACGGTCCGTAGACATGGAGACCGTTGCAATCATAGCCAGTTACCAAACAACTGCATTGAGCTGATATTGGATCCTCGGTAAGCTGAATACAACTTCTACTTGTATAAGTATAAATCGCTATACCCTCGAACACCATCTCTGCATTTATTGCTATATGTATTGTGTCTACTATCTCACCTAGACAAAGCAGGTTGATTGCTGGGTTTAAGTCGCAATCGGGGTTTGTGGCTGGCGCGGTGTAAAGAATTGAATATTCCGAACTTTCTGACAATGTACCGCCGCCCGATTCGATTTCCCATGTATAATTAGAACCTGCCCAGCGCGGATGATATCCCACGACGGACAAAGCCTGTTCTTCATCAACTCCCATTTGAAGCGTTGTGTAACCGATAACAATTGTTTCCTCCGGATCGTCTTTGTCCTGACATGGCCCTGGCCCTGTGTACGGCGTGGTTTCACCGCCTCCGCTGCTGCCCGAATCTGGTCCTGGAGACAGACCGCCACCGTAATATGTCCCACCTCCTGGACCGCCTCCGAATCCTGGCCAATCATCCCCCGGACCTTCGAATATATTTATACTTGGGCCGCCTGTCCTTCCCGGTCCGTCGTCGTCCTCCGGGTCGGTTTCCGGGTCAAAGGTTCCCGGACCTTCTGGCCCCAAAGTTGGCACTCCCCCTGGACTGACTCCCGGCAAAATCAATGGATCGGGCGGCACGATTACCCAGGGCGGCACGTCCCAGGGCACTATAAGTATTGGAGTTGGTGGCGGTGGACCGGGTGGACCGGGTGGCGGCGTGATCGGCTCCCACGTTTCAAGAGGGAAGAACCGATATAAATTATAGCTATGCCAAAGTTCGTCGATTAAGTCCAGAAGTGAGCGTACCCGCATTGCCAGCATCATGCAAATGGGGTCAAATGGCTCGTTGAAAAATAGGGCTGTCCAACCTTGTACAAAGCTCTCTTGCAGTTTCGGGTGTCTGTCTGCCGCCTCCCACAAGGCGTATATATTGCCCGTCATTAAGGCATATGATAGCGCCTCATTGTTGATCTGATCAATAATAGCGTCCTGAGAAATCTGCTTGTCAAGAATATGATGCAGGTCCAGGGTGTCGAATGGTGATAGTAGCGGCTCCTCGATCTTCCCCAGGGCAACCATAGAAAGTAAATTTATTACTCGCATTCGGCGCACAAAACAGCCGGGCATGTCCCCGCGTCGTAGTTGAGTTTCTATTTCATAGGGAAGCATTGGCGCATATAACGCTTCCCTTACATTTCGCTCCATCTTTCCACCTTAACTTCGTTGAACGGCTCTTAAGAGTTCCGCGAGTGAGAACGGCTGTAAGACTGCCCGTGGCAAGACTCCAAGCTGTATCCAAATCGTTTCTTCTGTCTCCACATCCTCCCACCAGGCGTATCCGGTTAGGATGTTCTTTGATGCCTTCATGTCGTAGAAGTCCCGGAAGCTGATCACCGCCGCGTCACCTCTTACCGAACCGTCCCTGTTGGATGGCCATAGCTGAAAGTTGGCGTCAAAAACCTGAACCCGGATATTGTGATCGCAAGTATCCGGAAACAAAATATCTACCTGATGGACCACACCGACGGACATTGGCATGCGGATCATTTTCTTATTGGTTACGGTGTGTTCCGCCTCTACCGTTATTGGCCATGAATAAAACATTTCAGCATTACCTCCTGGTTGTTATTCTGTCCATTTTACATGCAACATAGGTCGCTCGGATCCTCCGTCGTAATCCAGAGAGGAAACAGACCTATACGCCGAGGTGTCCGAGTTGTCGTTCTTAATCAGCAACATGACGGCTTGCCCGCTCTCCCAGCCTGCCCGGTCAATTACTGCCTGCAATATCGTTTTTAGTTCGGGGGTGTCTTCTGTGTCTCCTACGGTAGATGTTGCCACGGGATTCCATGCTATGGCGTTTCCCACTGATAGTGCGTCGTAAATCACTCGCGTCGACGGCCAAGTCGGGTCGTCTGCTGCCACAAAATAAAGATTGACCTTACACAACGTTTCCAAATGAGTATAGCGGGTTTTCGTTCGCAAAAAAGCCTCTGTTATTGTTGCGCCCGAGGGGATCTTTATCCTATCAAACCTAAACCACGCATCTCTATCACCTCCGGTCGCGTTTGTCCCGTAGCTTGCAAATACAACCGCGTAATGTACTGTGTTTACATCAATAAAGCCATCGTCGCTAGTGTCTATCGTGTCAAATATCCATTCTCTTGGCGTTGCCTCTTCCAGTGTCCCTTCAACCCCGAAAATGGTAACCCCGTCTTTTATGTTCGCGGCCACAAGATCGGCGTCCTGCGCGGTCGTTTCCTTCCCTGCCGGGTAGTTTGCGGCCGGGATAGAAACGACGAGAGCCCCTTCATTTCCGGAAACGTTGTCACCGTCCAAGGGTGCATGCGTTCCCAGCTTCCCGAAGATGGTAACTCCGTCTTTGATGTTTGCGGCCACAAGATCGGCGTCCTGCGCGGTCGTTTCCTTCCCTGCCGGGTAGTTTGCGGCCGGGATAGAAACGACGAGAGCCCCTTCATTTCCGGAAACGTCGTCACCGTCCAGGGGTGCATGCGTTCCCAATTTCCCGAAAATGGTAACTCCGCTCTTGATGTTACCAACCGTCAAATCGGCGTCCCTTGCGGTTGCGGTCTTTCCGTCCGGGTAATTCGCCTCTGGGATCGCAATTTCGAGCGCGCCTTCGGTCCCAAGTACGTTATCACCGTCAAGGGGCGCATGTTCCCCGATAACCCCAAAGACGTTGGCCCCGTCTTTGATGTTCCCCGCGACCAGGTCCGCGTCCTGCGCTGTAGCGATTTTTCCCGCTGGGTAATTTCCCTCAGGTATTTCAAGTTCGAGCATTCCCTCGTCCCCTGCAAAATCATCGCCATCCTCTGGTAAACCTCCAGCCGGTACTGCATAATCTTCTGACTCCTCTCTGTAGTCTTCGGTCTCACTCATGGTTTATGATATCCTTCGCAAAGTGTTTCCAGCGCATGTAGCGCGTTGATTTCGTGGTTTCGTCGGCTTTTTGGAGTTAAATACAACCCCACTGTCAACGCATGATCATACAAGGCCGACGTGTTCCATGTCCGGATCTGGATTTCATAGGGTGGCTGTAAGAGGTCAATTCCCAGGTGGATCGGGACCATGCAATCGTCCATGTTGTACGATTCGCCCGCGTTAAATGGGACTAACTGATGTACTCCGATTTTTGCCTGGAGATGTAATAGACCTGCGGGACCTGAAGGAAAGAACACGAAGCCGCCCGTAAGACGGCCTCGCGTTAGTTTTAGGATGGTTGTTTTTGCGTTAGCTTCCGCCGTTCCCAGCGGTGTGCTGATGTACTTGATAAAGTCCACACGTCCCGCCTCTCACATTGCGCGGAAATCGTCCCGAGTCATTAAGACCCCGATTACATGTAACGCAATGGTGTCCGTGTCGTCACTGTCGGGGAAATAAGCGTACAGCTTATCGTGTTCACCGACGAAAAATCCGTTTATGATCGAAAGTCCTTCTCCCGAATTTGCCCATTTGCGCGCTCTGGCCAAGATTTGAGTAGCGCCGTTCTTGACTCCAAGTTTTATCCGGTCAAGCGCCTCACGCTCGTGACCATGTCCATACATGCTCTGAACGTGAAGCACTTTCCCTACCGGCACAGGGTCCGACCAAACATACCTGTCGTGCGCCTGCGTTACTGTCTCCGACCATACGCCTGTAAAAATCTCCCGCATTGGCTATTGCCTCCTTGCGTTTAATAGGCGCGATACTGCTCCGTGACGACTTCCACTGTCCCCAATATCCCCGCCGAGCCCGCGCGGGTCCTCAGCTTTAGGTTCCCAATCTTCGTCACGTCGTACCAGTCTTCAATCTCGTCTTTCATCCCCAGCGGAATGATAAAGCTGTAATGCGGATCATAACCGCTGATCTCTGCCGCTCCGTTTTCCGCCACGACCGCGTCAATGGAAAGCGGCATTGTCGCCGGTGTTGACGCCTGAGCGCAGGCGTTGCCGGGGGTTTCGCCTGTGGCCTTAAAAACCAGGCTTGCCGTTGGAGAGGCATAGATCGCTTTAGCGGTGTCGCTAAAGAGAAAATGCCCATACTCCTGGATACGCGGAAACTCCGACCTGAGATATTTCAGGAGTTGCCACACTGTTGACTCGTAAGGGATGCGCTTCAAGTTGTCCTCTGAGATTCTAACCTCCCTTACAACCTGTTGACAAGCGTACCCTTCCGCGCGGCCCACGATCATGTAACGCCTGGTGGGGTGATCTGTCGGCATTTCGATATCATGGTAAGTGTTGTCTACGCCGCTTGTAAACTGATAATGTTCCTTTGAAAGAAGGAACCCGGTCGGCGTCACTTCTTTCTCGTCGAACATATACGCGCGAACTTCCATTCTCGCGGCACTCGGAGTTCCTCCGCATGCCTGGTAGTTGTGAGTGATTTTCAGTTGTGGATTGTTGAATTTTCGCGGATCGAATGCTAGTTTTGTATCATACAAGAACCGCCCAAAGTTGATGTTGTATGTAATGACCGCGTCATTATTGTCAACATCTGTTATCGCCATGTACGGCATGACGCCCGTTTGGTAATAGTCCAGCGCTTGACACTCTTTTCCGGACATAGAAAAGAGGACTTCTGAGCCGTCCACCAATTCGATATTTGAGACAACGGCGGCCAAGTTATCGCCCAGCACCGTGCCGTCCATCTCAAGCTCAACATTGAGCGTGATACGAGACACGATATCTTGCATATCTAGCTCAATGACCTTCGTTTTTGCCGGTATGATTGTTTCCTCTGAAACAATCGCCGCAAGTCTATAATTCATAACATTTGACCTCTCTTGTGTTCTGGTTTCTTCCCCTGGGTTTATTTGTCTTTTCCCGGGACGCTTTTACTGGACCTTCGAGATATTACGCTCCGAGCTTTTCGGCGACGAGAGCGGCCACAACCTTTTTCACCCTGTCAAGGTTCCGTGGATCTCTGCGCGGGAACTTCGGGCCTAGATCGACGCGGCTGATCGCTTCACGATAAGGCGCGAAGCCTTTTTCGTAATCGGGACCAGCAAGGTAAACGCCCTCGGCAAATCTGCCCGGACCTTTAGCGAGAGCCTTATCTTTCCACTTCTTCGAGCCAGCGGCCGTGACGCCCTTCTCAAAGAGCCCCTTCGACGCGGCGGCATCTATGCCAGCCTTCCAGTTATCTTTAGCCGCGAGTGTTTCTTCTGCCCAATCGCGCTTAGGGCTCTCGATACCCTTCTTGTAATCCTCTGTTCTCTGAGGTGTCACGCGGGTCCATTTCTCCGTTATCGCACTCATTGACTTAATTTCTGCCATGATCTTCCTTGCCTCCTTGTCTAAGTTTTGGAATGGGGGTCAAGGGGGAAATTCCCCCTTGCGCCGAACTCACGCCTCCCTAGTGGCAAAAAAGCCACACTATGTCAAGCGAAAAACATTTATGATCAGTGAGGTTTTTTGGTGGAAGTGGATGTTTTGCGGTTTTTAGAGGTGTTTTGTGGAGCGCAGCGGCGAGGATCCTTCCTGCAGCAAGCGGTCAAAGTGGAGGTTTTCTATTTTCTGCTTCTTCCTGATATTTTCTCGTAAGTCGCTTTTATGCTGTACTTATGGAAATATCCCGGCCAAAATCTGACAATCCAATAGTTTCGAAATATTCTCCAGGCCTCGTTCTTTTGAATTGTCATAACTTCTTTATAAGCCCTGGCCGCTCCTTTTTTTGTGCATACTGGTTTTGAGTCTATTCTTGATAAATAATCATGCACTAATCCGCCTCTCTTCGATGTTCCCTTAAAAAGCGGTATGCTTTCATGATCATAAATAAAGCCAGCTGGAACCGTTACATTGCAACCCAAAGCATTGCTATGAAATGACCATGGCGCCAGAATTTCCGAGTATTCAGCATCAATAACGCTTTCCCAAATTTCTTGCAATGCCATGTCTATGCACTCCGGTGGTATTGTTGTGTTTTATATCTATGCACTCCGGTAAAATCTCCCCGATCAACCGGAGTGCATAACGCTGGTTTTACCCTTCAGGAGGAGCAATCAACCCAGCCCTTCAATCAATTTCTTAAACCTCGTCTTGTTTAATAAAATTTCTTCTTGTGTCCACTTTGGTGTGAGTTCCTTTTCCTGTGGCCAGCGCTTATCTCCGCCATTAAGCCACTGCATCATCTTTTTTAACAGCGCCAGCGCCCCGGCAACTCTCTTCTGCACAAGGTATTTGATACCGGACATTGTAAAGGTGATCATACTCGATATTTGCACGAAAGTGCCGTCTGGCTTCCGGTGATATCTCGTCTTCCTCCGGATATATCCCCTTCCTTCCATGTCGGCAAGGCAATAAAAAAGCCAGCGTCTTTGTATTTGCTTATCGTGATATTTTGCTAACAATATCAAGAGCTTTTTGACACTGGCTTTCGTGTAATGGACCGCGCCGTTTTTGGTTGACGCGAAGAGGGTAATAGCAACCGCGTGCTTAGTGTTGTTCATGGTTCCACCTTTAACTCTCCGACTTATAAAAAAACAGGTTGTGTCTCCATTAACACAACCCGTTTCTTTTTGCTAATTCTTTATTTGAATATCAGGTATGCGAATTACTAATACCCTATTTCCACAATCTCAAGATTTGCCTCCTTCGCGGCCTTGATCGCTTCCGCTTTATATTTAAATGGTCCAGCCTTCTCAACCGCGTGTATCTTGTAATGGTCTAAGTCTGTTACGTGCCAATCTTGCCCCCAATAATCCCTTTTTATTCGGCACTTCCCCTTATTAAAATCGATTCCCGTCTGTACAAATATCGGCTTATTATTCATTCTTTCAACTCCCTCGGCTCCGTTCCCAAGCCTTTTTGTCTTTTTCGTCCATTAGCCTTTCGTGAGCCATGATCTTTTCAACTGCTTTTTCTCCCCACCGTTTCCATTTCTCGCCCTGCGCTTTCTCATGTTCAAGGTCTGCCCGCAAGGCCTCCACGGTTTCTTCTGCCTTATTCTCGGTGTTTGGGTGCTGTGCTGTTCGGTCTAACAGTTTTTTGATTACCGCTCGTTGCTCATCCACGACGACATTTAATAATCTGCATTCGTCTCTCAATTCTCCGACTTCTTTACTGTCTCCAGGCCGTTCGTCCGTGAGCGTTAAAGCTGCCTTTTTCCTCAACCATTTTACAATCATTCTCGAATTCCTCCTTATGCTTTATATATTACTGCCGGGTCGGTTATACCGCCAATATGGCTTCCGACAACCCACACGTTTATGTCGTTGTAAATCATCGGCACCATAATCAACCTAGTCGTTGGATTGACCTTTTCACGTCCGGGCCGCATTTTTAAAGTTCCTTTAATCTCGGTCCCGTTCATGTCAGTCAACCCTATTCTTCCTGATCCCCAAACTGTCCTCTTTAGCCATGATTCCATCTCCATCTACCTCCTTTCTTTTCTCTTTACTTATATATATAGCAAGGTCCATGCCAGACTCAACCCTTAATAAAATCAACCACTTACCTTTCGGGCCCAGACTATAATCAGTGAAAATCCCCGTTTCTCTATGTTTTACCCTGTGAAAATCCCCACTTTTAGACCTTCGCTTTTTCCCTTCTCTTATGAGTGCGTTCAGATAACTTTTGTGTATGCCGGAACTATAAAACCCTGTCCAATCTTTCGCCCCGGATGATGTTCTTTGGCATGATTCTTGACTTCGACTCCTGCCCAGCGAGTCATTTTGTTCCAATAGTGACTGAGCGAAGCGAAGTTTCATTCTGTCCTTCATATACCAAAGAAAATGGCCTATCGCGAAGCGGCCATTTCTCCTTCGAAGCTAGCATAATATAGTTTATAAATATTAGTGTGCATGATTTATGCACTCCGGTGTAATTAGAGAGGAATTTTTCGCCGGTGCGATCGCGTTTCGCTGGCGTGGGAAAATAACACTTGACGGCAATTTGGTAAATTGGTATTGATCCCCCATGAAGAAATACGTCAGGAGCGTTTCAAAGGAACTTGGTGGGTTCCGGGTATCAATTCCTCGTGAACTCGTACTGATGAAGCTGTGGGTAGGTGTGACGCATGTTCTTGTAGAGGATCACGGCCCCGATACGATAATCATTAGGAGGTTACTGGATGGCAAAGAAACTACAAACGAAGGTGGTTGAGGTTCTTCTATCTTTGATAGATGAACCGAAAACCATGTCACGCATGGAAATAGATCCTGATTATATCTCAGAGTTAGCACAGTCTATCTCTGAGACCGGGCTCTTACAGCCCGTTCTACTCCGTCCTACAGGTGACCGTTTCGAGATTGTTGCTGGTCATTGTCGGTTCCTCGCCCATAGGCGCCTTGACCTCGATTCTATCAAGGCAATCGTGAAAGATATGACCGATCAGGAAGCGGCCGTTGTGCGCGCCACTGAAAACTTATCGCGGTCTGACCTCACGCCTATGGAGGAGGCTAAAAATTACCAAGAATTGATTGATGTGTATAGTATGACGCTCGAACAGGTTGGTAATAAGTTCGGTAAGACTGCCGGTACGATAAAGCGGCGCATGGACCTTTTGAAAATGCCCCCTGCTTTACAAAAGGCTGTCCATAAAGGTCTTATATCTATGTCCGCCGCTGAGGAACTTTGGCCGATAAGTAACGAGACAGACCTCGATTATTACCTGCTTTTCGCTGTTGAAAACGGCTGCACTAAAGAAGTGGCTCGGCAATGGTGCAAACAATGGAAAGACTCTCAGCGCCACCAATCGGAGCCCGGCGTAGAGACCGGGGGGGCGTCAAGTCCTTATGAACCGCGCCCTTATTATCTTCCTTGTGATATCTGTAATGGCCCCGAGGAAATGGAAAAGATGGTCCGGATGACCGTCTGTCCAATTTGTTATAAAACCATTAAAGAAAATATGTAGGAGGTCTTAACGTGGTAAAAGTTCAGCAAGTCTTAGAAGTAGAACGGATAGTTAGCCTGGCTAAAGGCTTTGGCTGGGAAAAGACCGGTGAAACGGTTAATGACGATACTATCGTCCTAACAATTGAAAAAAAGATTGAGTCTCCGGCTGTTTCGGAGTCTCAACCTTAATTTTCTTCCCTCCTGTTTTGTGGCCGTGAGGGTTCCTGGTTGCGTGTTCCGGGGACTCTCGCGGCCATGCCCTTTTTTTTATTCCATCTTAAACGCACCCGGCGCGTTTTTTGCGCCGGGACACACACAAGAGGAAAGGTGTCCAGCGGTCCCGACGTAAGGAGGGAACGCCTGGTGCCGCTCAGGGATCGTGTTCTTGCTCTTGATTCCATCTTTGAGCGGCACCAGGCGTAGCCTGGACACCTTTCCTC
>Ga0207997_1001378_pt1 | contig 12567 bp, 8 predicted proteins | sample AntAceMetag02UKN_FD_184777 | JGI IMG/M metagenome (GOLD analysis project Ga0207997, IMG submission 184777) | Saline lake microbial communities from Ace Lake, Antarctica - Antarctic Ace Lake Metagenome 02UKN (SPAdes) (version 2) | ecosystem: Environmental > Aquatic > Non-marine Saline and Alkaline...
GCATAGGTTCAACTATCGCAAAAACGTACTCAAAGATAAACTTGAGATTTTCAACCCTGAGCGCACGGAAGTACAGAATATGAACGACAACGGAATGACCCGTATTTTTGACTGTGGGAACGTGGTTTGGGTGTTTTCTAAATGAGGGGGGTAAGGATCTGGCCGGTCTTGGATGAGGGTGCCACGAACACTCTCAACCCTCAATCTTTCGTGGAGGTGGAGAAATGAGTAAGAAATTGACAATTGATTATGTTAGAGAATATATGAAATCTTTTAAGTATGTGTTGTTGAGCAATGAATATGTTGACGCACATACTAAATTAAGAATTAAATGTGATAAAGGGCATACCTATCCAGTTAAATGGAGCGACTTTCAAACAGGGTGTAGATGTCCAAAGTGTGATAAAGATAAGAGATGGGGATCTATTGAAAAAGTCAGAGAATATCTTGATAATATAAAGTACGTATTATTATCCACTACGTATATAAACAATAAAACTAAATTAAAAGTTAAATGTAACAAAGGTCATATTTATTTTCCTACGTGGAGAGATACTTATGCTGGTAGCAGATGTCCAGAGTGCTTTAAAGAGTCGAAGAAAACAAATATTAACTATATTAGAGGCTATATGGCATCTTTTGGATGTACTCTTTTGAGCAACACATATACTTCTCTCTCAACCAAATTAAAGATTAAAAACTGTGAGGAGCATGAATATATAGCTACTTGGAGAGAGTTTAAAGCAGGATGTCGCTTATTACGTAGAGTAACCAAGGGCGAGTTTGCTTTATACGAAGCGTACGCAAATAGAATTGATTGGAGAGAAGAAATTCGACAAAAAGGGGAGTATTTACAGGTAAAATGTACAAATTGCAATGAATGGTTTACCCCTAAGTATAAAGCAGTAAATAGTAGAGTAGCCTCATTAAATAATAACATAGATGGTTACAGATTCTATTGCTCAGATGAATGTAAGTATTCCTGCCCTATATTTGGAAAGAGGGAGTGGCCTGAAGGATTTAAAAAGTATCAGCGACACCCAGATTATGCAGTCTGGGCTAAAATGATAAAAGAGCGAGATAACTATGAATGTCAAATATGTGGCGAAACAGAAGGTGTAAATGCTCATCACTATGAAGGATTAAATGTTAATGATATGCAGTCACTAGACCTTGATATGGGTGTAACATTATGTGCTGAGTGTCATCACAGATCACATACTGGCAGCGGATGCACTTATTATGATCTACAAAAACGAAATATATGTAATGGAGAAAGCAATGGCAAAAGAGAAGAAGAGCGAAGAGGAGATCCTCTTTCCTGATGTAAAGATAGGTAAATATACTATTAAACCTTGGAGTTTTGGTAAGTTGTTTGAAATTTCCTCCCTATTGGAATCAGTACTTGACAAGATAGAGAAGAAAGGTTTAGATAAGCTTTTCACTTCAACAGAATCTGTAGTTTCTTATACTACAATAGCTCGATTGTTCACAATCTGTTCCGCAGAATTATTGGAACTTATAGCTATGACAGTAGGAGCAAGTGAGGATAATATTAAAGAGCTGTCTATGCAAGATGGTGTTAAGACGGCACTCATAATTTATCGCCAGAATTCAGAGATCATAAAAAACGTAGTTTCCACCACTCTATCGGAGAGACCAGAGATGGTGGAGGAAGTAAAGGACTAACTAAAGTAAATCGCAAATCCCAGAAACTCGGGATAGGCGATATCTTCTATTCACTTCTATCCAGCGGTATCGGCACTTCCCTTGAATCCCTTAGATGGGACTTCACTATTCCTCAAATCTACTTATTCTACGAAAAATCATGTAAGGCAGAGCTTGAACAGCAACGAGCACTTGCGATCACAGTGGCAAATAGTTGTTCATTTTCTTATCCTGCAGACTCACAGAAAAGTCTTAGGGCTAAACAAAGCTCATGGGACAAATTTATGCGAGCTTTGGATTGGGATAAAATAAAGAAGCAACAAGATAGGAAGAATGATGCAGGAGGCATAGAGAAGAAACTTACTATGCTTGGCATTCCTGTGGCTAAAAACAAAAAAGGGTGATTCTTAGATGGCCTCTATAGGTGGCATTAATGTATCTGTTGGTTTTGATACTAGCAGAATTCAGAATGGGATAGCCGAGGCAGAGGGGCTACTTGACAATTTCCAAAAAGGTGTTACTAGAATTGGGCTGGGGGGTTTGGTCAAGGGAGATCCTTTTTCTAAAACTAAGGAGTTCATCAAAACTGCTAGGGTGGCCATTGATGGTGTTTTTGATAATTGGACTCAGGCAGCAAATAAAGGAATAGTTGGATTAAATAGAGCTGAAGTGAAAATTCATGGTACTGTTAAAAGACTTATAAAAGATTTTGAACAATTAAATAAAGTTGGTACAGAAAAATCTAATATAGTAGGCGTATTGTTGAGCAGAATGCGTGATACTTTGGGGGCTAAGAAGGTAGAAGGGGATAAGAATACTGGAGGAGGGTCACTAGAAGGAGTTAGGGAAAAGATTAACGAGATAGGAAAACTCACTGCGGAACAAACAAAAGCTTTGATTGATTTCTATACGGCCTCTGAAAAGATCGGTACGGAGGGTGGAGAAGCTAAGGTAAGAGATGCGATAAATCGTGTTGAGGCAGTTTTCGGTAAGGAGGCTGCTGAGTATAATAAAAAAGTAATAGAATTTGGAAATAAAATAAAAGCTGCCTATAGAAAAGTGGCTGAGGCTCCCACCGGAGCAAGATTTGGAGAACGTAAAATAAGTGAAGATCCAGGCTTAAAAACTGAGTATGAGGAAAAAATTAGATTATCAAAGCGTGGGGATGAGGCCTATGCTAGACAAAGAAGGTCTGTTGAAGAGCTTAGAATAGCAGAGAATAAGTTAGTCCAAGATATGAGGATAAGTAAAGATGTAGCAACCACTTCTATAAAACTAACTAAAGTCCAAACTCAATTAAGAAAACAACGACAGAAAGTTGTGCTTGATGATGTTACAGCTTGGCGAAAAATGGTTGCGGTAGCTGGACAAGAAAACACTGAAAGACAGGCAGATAAAATTAAGAGTTTGATTGTTGCAAGAAAAGAGCTTGTAGGAGTTATATCCAAAGGCAATGTTTCTATGGTAAATCTTAACAAATTGGAGGCTATTCAAGTCAAACTTAATAAGGATGGTGCCCTTTCTGCAAAAAAACTGTCTGAAGAGCGAAAAAAGGTTATAGAAAAAGGGCTAAGAGTTACTCCAAGGAGTGGACTTGATAGAGAAGTTTATGAGTCAGAGCTAAAAGTAACTGGTGAGTATAATCAAGCTATGAGTAGAAAACGAGATATAATAAGATCTCTGCGAAAAGAGGAAACTAAACTAAACGCTGATATAAAGGCAGGTATTTTTGTAAAGGAAAAGGCTGTTCAATTAGATAAAGTACAAACCAGATTGAGAGAGCTTGGCATAACTACATTTAAAAAAGAAATTAAAGTTAGAATGGCCATAGCTAAAGTAGCGGCTGCGGAAAAAACTAGGCAGAGAGCCTTAGAGTTGCATAAATTGATGAAGGAAAGACGTGCTCTTAGAATAGAGATGGAAAAGGGTGGTAAGACTACAGCAGGGATAAATAAACTAGAGAAATTAAATAATCAATTAGTGAAAGCTAAAGGATTTGATTTACGGAAAGCTAAAGCTGAAGTAAAATCGTTTAGAAAAGAACTAGATAAAAGGGAGGCCAGAAAAGGATTTTTAAGCCCAGCTTGGTTTAGGCAGAGAGCCGGATGGTTTATACAGCTTAGGGGTTTTTGGGCTATCTATAGAGGCATAACTGAGGGTTTTCGTAAAGTGACTGAGTTAGAGCAAGCTATGGCCAACCTGCAAGCAGTTACCCAGTCTGCTGATGGAGAGCTGTTGGCTATGGACGCTTCTCTAAAGAAGGTGGCTAAGTCTCTTAATATTGATATTACTACAATAGCTTCTGGTATGGTTAAGTTAGGCCAAGCTGGTTTAGAGGCTAGTGAAGTATCTAATGCTATTAAGGATGTTGCTATGTTAGCTACAGCTACTATGACAGATATGGAGACTGCTGCTGATTTAGTTACAACTGTAATGAAAGCTTGGAGCGAAGAGTCTGCCAATACAGAACATATAGTAGATGTATTAGCTAGTACTGTCAATAGATCTAAAGTTCAAATTAAAGGTTTAGGTACAGCACTACAATATTTGACTGGAGTAGCCCCACAAGTAGGACTATCTTTACAACAAACTGCCGGTATTATTGGTATGATGGCTAATCAAGGTATCAAAATGAGTAAGGTTGGTACTGGTCTTAGGTCATTACTTGGGGAATTGGTTAAACCCTCAAAGAGATTTGGGGTAGAACTACATAAGGTGGGTCTGACTCTGAGAGATGTTGCTATAGTAGGTAATCATAAAAGTTCCTTGGTTACTGTTTTAGAGAGATTGAAAAGTGCTGGTTTTGATGCTGCAAGTGCATTTAAGGGATTAGATCGTAGAGCTGCATCTGCTGTAGCTGCTCTTATAAGTAAGGCTAGTGGGCTTAGGGGATTTATAGACTCTTTAGGTATGTTAGGTACAGCAGCTACAATGGCAGCAACTCAAATGGAGTCGTTACAGTCCAAAGCTACTCAGTTAAAGAACACTATGATCATTTTGGCAGATGCTATCTATGATGAATATTCTCCTATGATGAAATTGTTTTTAGATAGTATTAATGCTGGAGCCACTCATTTAGAAGGTATGTCTAAGTCAGCTAAGATGGTATTAAAAATACTAACTTGGATTGGTAGTACGATTGGTCTTTTGTTTGTAGGAAAAACACTTAAGTCATTTACTACTACAAAAAAAGTTCTTATGAATATAGGAGTAGCAGCTAGGTTTGCTTGGACGTGGCTTAAGAAACTATCTATTCTTAACTGGGTAATTATAGCTCTTACTTCTGCAATTATACCTTTAATTAACTATTTTGCTAAAGCAAAGTATGGGTTGGCCGGTATGAGTGAAGAGTTAGCTAAGACTAATGCTAAGATAGTAGAAGAAGAGGCTATTCTAAAGAGTGGTGAGCAGATGATAGAAAAATACACTGCTGCTATGAAAAAATCAAATAAAGTAGAGGCTGAGCAACTAATTGCTAAGAATGCTCTTTTACATGTTATGCATTTAGAGGGAAAGAGCATAAATGAAATAAAGAAAAAATATGAGGAACTTATTGAAGTAAGAAAAAAGGATCTTGACCAGACTAAACAGATGTCAGCAGAACTAAAAGTAGCTATAATTGAGAAAGAAATAGCACAAGCTAATAGGGAGTTAAAAGCGGCTGAAGAAGAGATAAGTGACGCAAAAAGATTGGTTGGCATATATAAAAATGCCTTAGTTGCAGCCAAAAAAGAATCAGAAATTAGCCCTAATGAAGTTGCTGTACGAGCAGCTAAAAGTGCATTAGATAAATGGGAAGCGGAGCTGGAAGAATCTGAAGCCAAGAAAGGGAATGCAATATTGGCATTGAATGCAGCCGGTTTAAGGGCTAAATTAGCGGCAAAAGAAATACTTACTACTATAGATACTACGATAGAGGGAGGAATAGAAAGACTATTTAAAGCCTTAGCTCCAGTTATGAAAGCATATGAAGAGGCTACAGGTAAAACTATGTTGGGATTTGTCAAAAATATAATAGACTCAACAGAAGCTACTGAAGAGCTCGGAACAATGCTAGATGAAGTTGAGGCTAAGTTTCTAACTCTCGGAGAGCAAAAAGTTATACATAGGGAAGTTTTTGCTGACTATCGAAAACTTCATCCAGAATTTGATAAATTTTTAAAGGAGTATCCAAAACAAAATAAGGTATTACTGGATTTATTGGATAAGGAGGGCTTAAAATTATTCGATAAATTGGCCAAAATAGGGGCTAGCTTGAAAAAGAGTAGTAAGCATTTTGCAGCAGATGCTAAGGCATGGTTGGAGGATTCTGGGTGGGAGGTTACTGCAGAAAACTTAGAGATCGTAGAAAAGATAGCAAGCTCCATTAAAACTTCCGCTCCATTTGATATAATAGGAAAAGCACTAAAAGATATTAAAGACCCCAATAAGTGGTTAGAATCTTATTCTAAATGGCTTAGGAAAGTCCAAACTGATACAGAGAACTTTGGTAAAACTACTAGTAAGGTAGAAAAGAAAATAGCTGATGATAGGAGAATGTTTGCTGATGCTAGAGCTAAAGAAGAATGGAAGACTAAGAAACCAGAAATAGATAAAGAAGAAATTAAACGTACAAGATCTATATTAGAACAGACAAGAGAAAAGATGTCTACTGAGGCTATGTCTAGAGAACTAGAAATTAAATCATTAACAACTAGAGATAAATTTGTTGCTCGACAAGCTAAAGCAGACAAAGATCGTGTGATGTCACTCAAGAAATTGAATGATGAACATGGTAAACTACTTGGTGGATCTGCAGAATATAATAGAATTTTACTTGCTGTATACGAAAAACATATCGCAATTTCTGATCGAATTAAATTAGATGAAAAAATATATAATATTGAAATTGCTGCTCAAGAAGAGATATTGAAACTCACTAATGAAATTAGTGATGTAAAGATAGATACCCCAGGTGATAAAGAAAGAATATTAGATCTGGAAGAGCAGAGACTTCAAAGACAAAAAGCTATGTATGAGAGTATACTAGCTACTAATACAGCTTTTGAAGGTACAAAATTAACTGGCGGAGAATTATTAAAGGTATGGAAGGATTTAGACAAGGTTTCAGAAGGAATAAAAATTAAACATGAAGAAATTAAAAAAGACGCTAATGCCCTATACAGAGTATATAAAAGTGTAGAGCAAAAAGTAGCTGACTGGCGTAATAACTTTATTGATATGGCAGAAAATGAAGTCATAAGTGGTCTAACAGAAGCTTTTAACTCCATAACCAGAGGATTTGAAGAACAAAAAGAGGAGGCCAATTCCCTAAAAGGGGAGTTGGCAGAGCTCGAACAGCAGTATAAAGAAGCTATAGCTGATGGGCAAGCTGAAGAGGCGTCCCTAATATCTAGTGAAATATCTCGTCTTAAGGGGGAGATAAACGATTTAGAAGATCCCATCAAAAATCTTGGTGAAGTTTTTAAAGACTTCTTCTTAAATCTAGCTAAAGCTGTTCAGAATGCTATCAATGAATGGATAGCTATGCAGATTGTGATGGGGATTACTAAAGTTGCGGGCTCAATTGGTGGTGCCGTGAGTGGCGGTTTTGGTAGTAGTAGTGTCATATCTAGCACATTTAGTACTGGTAGTGTATCCAATCTTCCAATACGTGCAGCCAGAGGTGGCATCCTCCCATCCATAAAGGCATTCCGAAGTTTCTCAAGGGGTGGAATCACCGGAAATCCTACTTTGGCTTTGTTAGGGGACAATGCCTCACAGAAAGAGTTGGTTATACCATCTGAGAATATTAATAAGGATAGCGTCTCTGGATATGCCAGAGACAAAGATGATAAACAACCGATAAACATAGTAAATGTCTTAACTAAAGACGATATAGCAGGCGCAATGGCTGGTAAATCTGGCGAAAGGGTCATAATCAATACCATAGGTGCTGATCTCAACAAACGAGGACCAATATATAGAGCTTTAAGAGCGTAGGGGGTGTAGGTGAGTGGCGTATTTATTTCCTATAGGTACAGTTCAGAATAATGCTACAGGATTAATAGATAGTGTAGAATATAACATGTTTGAGCCCAATAAGGGGGTAACCTCAAAAGATGTTCATAATGTATTAGTCTCTCAGTTTGAACAACAGAGTATATCTACCAGAAAGAAGGCTAATCCATTTATTACTTTATCTTATGAATATGAGAATATCTTTGCTAGAGAATATAACCAGATAGAGCATTTTGTTAATTCTATTGCTCAGGGTGGACTATCTTCTTTCTATGTCATTGATTTTTCCAGAGGTATTACCCCCTCTTCTGTACATGTTACTGCTGGAGGGAATTGGCAACCTGCCCTGAGTAACACTAGGTATTGGGCTAATACCAAGATATATGCTTGTGCCTATACTGCAACTTATGGATGGAGATTAGCACCGTATCTAACAAAAACAGCAAACGCTTCTATTACTATTAATAGGAGTGGTGTAGATTATGGTGATTTAACATCCACTAATTTTGCTACTTATGGTAAGCTCTATCCAGCATACGAAGCCTTCTGTGTACCAGATCCTATAGCTAATTTTAAAATTGGCCCTCATATCAACCAAGATATTGATTTAACTGGTGATGGTGGGTATACTAGATCTGGAACAGTAGCTTTTGTAGGTAAATATCCTAGTGTTTAAGGAGATAATATGAGTTACGATGTAACAGCAACCTTCGCAGACATACAAACAGATGTTGAGGCTGTATCGCCAATCCATATGTTTGTTGTAAATGCTTCTCAAAGCGGAACTGATTATCAGTATTATGTTGATTGGAATCATGACGTAACTGGGTATAAGCTTGATTCTTCAGGAGATCTTCTCGATGCTACGACCTGTTATATTGGATTTCCCATCAAAGGGGATGTCCTAAAGTCTAATATAGATGGAGAAATCTCGGGCATAACTCTGGTTATACCTAATGTCGATAGGGTAATGGAGGGCATTCTCCACAGTCAAGAGTATTTGAGAGGAAAAGACATCTACGTGATGACTGCCTTCGCTAGGAATCTTCCTTCAGGAGTAGGATATACATTCATAGGTACTACTCCAGATAAGAGATCGACGATCAAAGAGAAATTTTATATTGATTCAGCTTCTTCTTCAGAACAGGCAGTAGTGTTTAATTGCAAATCTAAGTTTGATATTAAGAGAGCTCAGATCCCTGGAAGAACATTTAGTCATGAGTGTCAGTGGGAGTATAACGATACATCGTGTGGTGTGCAAGCTGGTTACTTTGCTACTTACCCCACTTGTGATCTAAGTATAAATGATTGTAAGGAAAGGGTGAATGCAAGTCGCTTCGGCGGATTTTTGTCGATCCCTAGAAAATCTTTTTACGTAGCAAGATAACTATATTGTGTAGCTAGGGAATCGCGACCTGAAAAGAGGTAGTCCTCTCATCCTCCTGCTACACTTTAACAATTGAGAGACTTTATAAGAGGAGAGTGATTAGTATGAGTGGGAGACACTGTAAATATTGGACTAAGGAAGAAGTAGGATATGCTATAGCATTAGCAGGAACTATGCCTATTGAGAAGATAGCAAAAAAGATTAAAAGAGGAAAGTGTGGTACAAAGGCTAAGTTGAATAGGTTGGGGATAAGTACTAGTTTTTATCATGTACTGCCTTATGAAGTGTATTACAATTTTTTTGATACTTTAACTCCACAACTTTTTCACTTTATTGGATTTTGGATGGCCGATGGAAATATCTATAATAATCTAGTATCTTTTAATCTCAATACAAAAGATAAAAAATTCTTATGTGATCTAGTGGGTCAGTTTAGTAATATGCCAGTTAGAAATTATAAATCTAAACCAAATATAGCTACTGCAGGTATCAATAGTAAAAAGTTAGCCAAAATTTTAAGAGATAAATATAAATTTACTTCAAACAAATCATTGACATGCTCTCTTCCTACATATATATCTGATTATTATTTTAGATATTTTATACAAGGATATTGGGAAGGAGATGGCGGAATAAATAGGCTTAATAAAACAATCTTTATAGTAGGTGGGAGTGAATTAATGCTTTCTGCAATAAGAGACAAACTACACACTATTATTAAAGTTAATTTGACATTAGAACGAATGAAAACTTGTTTTAGACTTAGAGCTAGTACAAACGATTCCATGACATTCTTAAATTGGATCTACACAGACCTAAAAACTATAGTTATGAGTAGAAAATATAAATTATATAAGGAACTATATACCTATAGACAAAATAGAAAGAAGTATAAAACCATAGGCTTTTATTGTACATTATTAGGCATATCATCATCTATATTATATAATTTAAAGAAAAAAACTTCTATTGAGCCGGATTTTATTAATAATAACTATAAGTATTATTCTACAGAAACCTTTACAACTTGGTTAAATAAAATAGGTAAGGGAGACTTAGCATGCCAAATTTCAAAAAATATATAGGATTAAAATATAAAAAATCCGGTTTATCTATTGAAGGTTTGGATTGCTTTGGCCTACTTCACCTTATATATAAAGAGATGCTTGGCGTAGAGCTACCTAAACTAAATCATTTAGGGTATGATCGTAATTGGGACGGTAGCCAAATAACAGAGAATATGTACACATATTGGTATAGAGTTGATCCCCCTTACAAAATGTACGATGGATTGATATTTTGCAGGTACACAGGTAGTAGGATAGCCGACCATATTGGAATGTATCTTGGGGACAATAAGCTACTCCATATAGAAGAAGGCAAAACATCAGAGATAGCCAGATTAATGGGAACATCATTTGAGGACAGATTGTACGCTGTTATGAGACTTAAAGGAGACGATAAATAGTATGGCCCTAGTCACTTTCAGAAATCTATTAGATGAGCCATCTAAATTTGAATCTGTGGATAATCCCCACATGATTCACTGTGCGGCAGAGTATGCCCGTATGCAGAATGATGAGATCTATGATCTTGTAATGCAGGAAAAGGTAACTATATATGTTAATGGCATTGAGATTTCTGTGGATGATTGGGCTTTATGTTTAGTGAAGGGGTATGATGAAATAGTTATAACTCCAGTTATAGCTGGTGGTAAAGGTGGATTCCTACAAGTAATAATAGGCATTGCATTGATAGCAGCATCATGGTATGCTGGAGGAATTGCAGGATGGACTTTTCTGGGGGTATCCGGTGCTGAGATAGCTGCTACGGGTATGGCTATAGGAATCTCTATGGCATTAGGTGGGTTAATGCAAATGATACTGCAACCAGATATGCCACTACTTTCTACTGGAAATAGAGAAACTCAAACTTATAGTTGGTCAGGAATAAAAACTACAGCCAAATACGGGGCACCAGTCCCAGTTGTATATGGATGTCACAGAGTTGGTGGTAATGTAATATCTGTATTCACTGAGAATGAAAACAGTAAAGATAACTATCTCTACATGTTGATAGCTCTATGCGAGGGTGAGATAGATGGAATAGCCAGAGAGAACAATTATGCATCTGTATGTAATACTTCTTATACAGCTAGTGTAGATGCAATTACTGGAGATGCCACATACTATAATCCTGCCATAGAGATAGATGATCAACCATTGAGGAATTATCAAAATACGGAGTGGTGGTATAGAACTGGAACTAACGATAAAGACGCTAATAAAAGTGTGTATAACCCAACGGCCCAAAATAAGATACCGTATTTTTCAAGTGCTAGAAGCCAATTTGATGTTGGAGATGAGATAGGCAGACTTGAGGATAATGAAGAAGTAACTTATACAACCACAAAACCTGTTGATATGGTTAAAATACAAATTAAGTCCCCAGCTTTGTATGAGTTAGATAATGGGAGCTTTATAACTCGCGAAGTATATTACTATATAGATTATAAAGAAACTAATGAAACCACCTATATTGCAGTTACCCCGAATAATGACTTTACGGTAAGCTATACTGAAGATAACCCAGATAACTTATCTGCAATAGGTCATGCAACATGTCATGAGCCTAGATTTGCTGATGGTAATACAATTAAGTTTGATATAGTTGCACCACCAAAATATACTGTAGAAATAACAGATGCCAGTAAGAAGAGTGCAATAAATTATATGTGGAATTATACATACATCTATAATGTAAAAACATTGTCTGGGGATATTGTAAAGCCTGCAAATCGTGTCCTTACACAATCAAAGCTCCGGGATATAGATTATGGTATAGGTACTACAGTTTATCCTATGAACTATGAGCCTGTTGTTATAGAGGACACATATAAGTTTACATTTGCTATATATAACGATGATGCTACTATGAAGAGATTAATAGGTGATGAGATAAGCTTATCTTATGTAACTGGCAGTAAAGAATATTGGAGGATACGAGATAATCAGAGAACTGGTATATGGACTACGGCAGAGCTTGATTTCTCAGAAGAGGGCGGTTTAGATGGCACTAAGGGTGTAAATATATATGATATACGTCTACGAAGAATGACTAAAGTATCAGATGCTCCTACAGTAGCAGATACTCTACTCCTACAATCAGTTACTGAAATGAATCAAGGTAAGTATATATACCCAAACACAGCACTATTAGGATTAAGAATAAAAGCTACTGGTCAACTATCTGGGGGGATACCAAATGTAACTACCTTAGTTAGAGGTAAAAAAATATCCGTGCCCGATATGGATACCAACAATTTTGAAGATGTGTATTGGAATAGTGATGATGCTCAATGGGAAGATGAAGATAATGTAAAAGATGAATGGGATGGCACAACATATGTAACCAGATACTCCAATAATACTATGTTATGTATCAGAGATTGGCTTATAAATAAGAGATATGGCCTTGGAAATTATATAACCACATCCGATTTATATAGTAGT
>Ga0207997_1001379_pt1 | contig 12561 bp, 4 predicted proteins | sample AntAceMetag02UKN_FD_184777 | JGI IMG/M metagenome (GOLD analysis project Ga0207997, IMG submission 184777) | Saline lake microbial communities from Ace Lake, Antarctica - Antarctic Ace Lake Metagenome 02UKN (SPAdes) (version 2) | ecosystem: Environmental > Aquatic > Non-marine Saline and Alkaline...
TCCATGATATGCGGTATAGAGGCACACCTGCCAATGCCGCACCGAGCAGCTCGAATAGTTCAGGGGCCATCCATGATATGCGGTATAGAGGCACACCTGCCAATGCCGCATAAAGGCACACCGGTGTCAACAAGAGAGGCACCGGTTGACGGCAATTTCAAGCGAGATTACCTTTAGTATATTCGAAACACCATAAAGGAAAACATAAAATGTCAAGTGCATTTAGCAGTGGTTTCGGCCAGGGAGCAAGCGCAAGAAGTAAATGGATGAATCAACAAGCACAACAGCAAGCAATGGCTGGGCGTTCGTCAAGCCCCTATGGGCTTTCTGCTACAAAAAGCAAAGCCGGTTCTACGCCGTCTGCTTCTGCGTTATCATATGGGCTGATGAAAGATGAAGAACGTAAGCAAGAAGCGTTCGACATGAATAAGCAGGCCTTTGAAGAAAGACAAAAATCGGCCTCAAATGCGCCCAAGCCAAGCTCCCGTGGTGGGTTAGGGATGTCCCCGGATTATGGGCCTGGTGTTGATGACCAGTATTTTAAAAATATGCGCGGGTATGAAGAATCAAACAGGGCGATAGAAGCCGGTAGAAAATCTAATCTTGACGCCGACAAGAATTTGATCGCCAACGAAAAAGAACGCTTAGAACTTGAGCGGAAACTCATTGAAAAAGAATATGATAATGCTTTGATGAAATATGAAGCGTTTGGAGACACGCGCGGGATAAATTCGTTTATGAACAAAAGGAAAGGTGGGGGCGGGCTGCCTGATATAGAAATAATAGGGACAGAAGATGGAGGCCATATGCTTACAAATGCTGGAACCGGTGAGCCGCTATCCGACCCTATGGCACCTAATGATTTGCTTGAATCTTTCAAATCGTTTGACCCAAGAAAGCGTTTTAAAGAGATCGCAGCATCAAAGCAAGCTGCCAAGTTGGAAGAGGCGGCGGCCAAGAATTTTGGTAAGCTTTCTGCGGACCAAAAAATTTTTACAGATATACTAAAGACAATATCCAAGCAGTTTGAATCAGGGGCACTTTCAGCAGAAGAGAAATTCAGTTTGGGGGAACAATACGAAACAATAGTCAAAAAACTTAATGATACAATGGAAACGAAACCAGCGCCAAAGGCTACCGGGTTAAATGGTGGTGGCAAAAAAACACCGTCTCCAGCTGAAGAAATGACGCCCGAAGCATTGGCCTATAAAATAGTAAGATCTGATAAGCCTGGGGAATTGGTTAAAAGAGCGAGCGAATCAATGTCTTCGGAAGATATAAGAAAAGCGCTTGAACTTGCAAGGGATGTAAAAAAGCCGAGTACTAAGGAAAAAACTAATAAAGAAACCAAGAAAAAAACTAAGGATAGCTCAAAAAAAGAACGGCTATCCGGAGGGATAGACTTAACGGAAGCCTTTGGGCATGAGTGGGACGAAACGGCTGGAAACGTAATGGGGCTTGGTAGAACAATTGGTTCTATTCCGAGTAGGCTTGAAAGTTTTAACCGTGGATTAAAGAGTCAACATTAAAAAAAGGCTATAAAAATTATGGCAAGCTACGAGGAAATCCAGTCTTTATTCGATGAATATCAGAGCATGGAGACTGAACCATATACACAGCCAGAGCAACCTGCTGAATATGAGCAGGAATCCGGGCCATTGGGTGGGTATTTAAAAGCTCTGGAGTCAAATCGGTACACGCTACGGGAAGCCCAGGAAGACGAAGAACCTGGGACGCTTGGCATGATAGGCCGATCAGTGGCTAAAGGTGGTGTCGATTTTGCCGAAATGGGTTTGCGGTTTGCTCGTAGTGCTGGTTCGGCCTTAACCCCTGGTTCAAGCTCAGGTGGGTATGGGGAAGCACCAGGGGAAGAGGGTTTAGCAACCCGTGGTCTGAAAGCTATTGAGAAATATCGTGAAGAAACTCCATATTTGCAAGACACAGAAGCCAGCCAGGGTGCAGTTCCGGAAGGAGTTAGATCATCCGTTCCGTCTCTTGGAATTGCTGGGATAGGTTCAGCTATTGGTGTGGGAGCTGCCACGTTAACAAGCGGGCCGTTTTTACCTTTGGTTTTGGCTGGGATAGGGGCGACGTCCCTCGCCACCTGGGCGTTTTCTGATTATGACAAAAGTCTCGAAGAACAAAGAACAGTCCTGGGGAAAACAAGGGAGGAGGCGGAACCGGCGGCTTTAGTCACGTCACTTGTGAATGCATCCCTTGAGGCTGCCACAGATATTACCCTTGGTTGGATGATTGGTGGAAAAATAGTAAGCCAGCCCGGGAAACAAGCATTAAAACGCACAGTTTTACAATTATTGAAAACAAGCCCGAAAGAAGTGTTGAAGCGCGGCGGAGCTGTAATGGCCGCAGAGGTAGGCTTTGAATCGTTGGCGTCTGGTATAACGGAAAATATCCGTAAAAAAGCAGGGTTTGAGGATGCCATGAGTTTCGGAGAGGCTGTAGCAAGCACCATCGGGCCTGCGGCGGTTGCTTCCGGGATATTTCTTGGCATCGGTGGGCCGATCCGCTTGAGGAATAAAAGCAAGATCAAAAGCGCATTATCTAATTCCGATGTAGATGCGGAAACAAGATTAAATGCTGTAAGAGAAGTTTCAAGCGCGATAGCGGAAGACGACAAAACTCTTGCCACTGAATGGAATAATTATGCAACTCAAGCCGTTGAAATGGGCGAAGCCATTGACCTTGAAACGGAGCTTGGATCATCCAAGGATCTTTTAAGATCGTTAAAAACAACCAAGACAGAAGAAACCGGTACAGAGCCAGAGCGGGAAGAAAGAAAAATAAGTGAAATTCAAAAAGCCGCTACTGGTGATGGCGCTGGGGTACGCGCGAAGACTTCGCCGGAAGATATAATAGACAGGGCAACCGAAAAGGCTAATCAGGTTGTAAGTGGAATGGGATTAAGAGGAGTAGAGCCAGGCGTCGAAGCTCAAACAGTTTCGCCCATGGAGGAAGCGGCGCCACCTATTGAAGTTTCCTCCGCGCCTGCTCCCGCTCCAGCAATGAACTTGCGCCCTGCGTTTGATGTTTTGCAGGCAGAACAGGCAGAGCGGGACATTCAAGAGGTTCCGGATGAAAATATTCCTGCGACGGTAGCTGCGCCGGTTGTTCCTACTATAGAGAAAAAAGAAGTAAGCCACGAAGCGCTCGGGTTAAGATCCGGATCCCCGCTTAGGACTGAGCCTGATCTTTTACAACAGCAGCGTGAATTGAATAGGCAGCCTGCGGAGACGCCTTATGGACGAAGCAGAGCCGCGAGAACAAAAAAGCAGCTTTTAAAAATGCGTCCAGAAAAAGAACTTTATGCCAACAAGATAGAGGCAGAGCGGAGAATTAAAGAAGCACAAAGGCGTAATATAAAAATTCATCCTGACACCATGGAGGGTCTGGAAGCCGATATAAAAACGTATGACGATTTCCAGTCGGCAAAGCCTAAGCCCAAACCATCCAGGCTGAACAGGCCGTTACCGGAAGGTCTGGTAAAAAAAGGTCAATGGTATGACCCTGCTTTTCAGAAAAACGTATTGCAGGAAAAACTAAACCGGAAAATAACAGAAGAGGAAAGCGTAGCTTCCGAGGATGCTATCATAGAGGCGGTTAACTCCCAGCAAAAAGAATATGCGAAGCAGCGTAAAAAAGCCGGTGCTGCCAGAATGGAAAAGATAGCTACCGCCTTAAAATCAGGCGATGCAACCAAAGCCTGGGAGCAGATTACAACGGAGGAGGGAACCGCGCTACAAAAGAAGATAGACGCTGGACTTTATCGCGCAACCGGCATTAAAGGTGCGTATCGAGCTTTCGCAAAGATGGTTGAGCAAGATGATGCAGCGCTCCGAGTAGAAAAAAGAAAAGAGTCAATCCCTAAAGAAATCAAGGATAAAAAGCCGGTCGAAAATAAAAAAGAAAAAAAAGTTGTTACAAAAAAAGAAAAAGCCTTAAATGATTACAACGAATATATAAAATCTTTGAATGAAGATGATACTAAAAAGGCCGGTAGCTTGATAGAGGCCTCCCCCAAATATCCTTCGGGTCAGGTACTTAAAATAAAAAATAAGTTAAAGGTTGAAAAGGAAACAGAAAGCAAAAAGGTTACTCCTGAAATTAAAAAGAAAACAAAAAAAGTTTCCAAAGCAATAAGCAAAACTCCCACAAAAGTTAAACATTTCATTCAACAATTTGGATATATGCAATTGCCTGAAAAATCAAAAAGAAGTCAATCGATCGACGATTTTGACGAATTGCCGTTTGAATCAAAGCTTATGTTTAGGAAAAATGGAACATATCACATGGATACGGCAACGGAGGAATTAAGGCGCGAAGGATGGCTGGGAGAGGATGAAGAGCTTAATTTTCTGCTTAGAGAAGGTAAAGCTTTTCTAAACAGAGGGAATCTTTTAGACGACAGATCGCATTTGGAAAAAGACAGGCATAAAACAAAAGAAACAAGACGCCTTGAAAAAGAAATGGAAGATGACGCATGGGTAAAAGCGAACGTTGTAGCGGGGGAATACTTTGATATAAAAGCGGGCGGTCTATTCGCGGAAAAACATTTCGGTAAAATGCTTGATGGAAAAGTCGAAGAAATAGGCTATTTCGGAAAGTTTAAAATACTTGAGACACTGGATTTCCCTTTTGAAGTCAAGATAGAAACAGAACATGCGGTTTATGGTCAAAAAATATATGATATCCATCCAGGCGGGATAATGTCTATCCTCACATCATCGGTCGAACCCCCAAAAGAAGCAAGGACATATTCTTTTGATCCGCTTGCAGGGGAAGACGTAACAACCAAAAAAGGGCAGACGGTTGAAGAACCAATGGGCGCTTTAGATAAGCCCAAGCGTCGTCAACTTCAACTTAAATTTAAACCAAAAGACGTAAAAAAGAATAAAGATATTGACACGGCCGCGACCGAAGTTACAAAAGCGCTTGACAAAGAAAACGTTGTTACTGACAAAAATTTAGTCGCGTTTGTCACATCAGATGTCAAGGGCACAGGAGATATAAAGTGGAAAAGTCTTTACATAAAAGATGCTGACGATGCCGCGTCTTTATTGGCTGCAACTGGCTTGCATGAAAAAGCGCAAGAAGAGTTGTTTCTTGTGATGACTGACTCTAAAAATAAAATTTTAGAAGTTTTCTTCTATAGCAAAGGCACAGCATCCTCTTTGGATGCCCATCCGTTGGATCTTGCGGGAAGAGTTTTTAACACACCAGGGGCAAAAAAAGTATACCTTGTCCACAACCACCCTTCCGGAAGCCTTGAAGCGAGCAACGCCGATATCTCCGTATCAAACTCTATGGCGGCGTTACTTGATGGGAGGGGAGTTTCTTTTGAATCTTCGATACTGGCCAATAATAAACATTTTTCTTTTAATCCAAAATTAACAAGCCCCGTGGATATCAAGATGGAGGGTGCTGGAAAAAGCATAGATATAAAAGAACGTTTTTTGTCTATAGGCGAAAGGCGTAGCGGTATAAGAAACACTGCTGATATGAAAGAATTTGTAAAAAATGATTTGAACGGGGAGTCTGGATTTATTTTTTTCAACAACAGGATGGAGCCGGTTGGAATTTATAAATGGCCCGTTGGAGAAAAGGCTATCAACGCTCTGTCAGGGCTTATTGCCGCGAGAGAAAAAGTTAATGCGACCATGATCGCAATAAACATAAAAGGAGACCGGGCGTATAAGAATAGATTTAGTTTTTTATATAATTTTTTTTCAATTATTAACGATAGGTTTCGGATTGTAGACATAATTGAAAACGGAGTTTCCTACGCTGATACCGGAATCGTTTCACAAGGAGACGGCAGGGTTCTCTTTGGGAAAATGTTTGCCAAGCTCGCCACGGACGAAAAGGCTGCTATTTCTAATATAAAAAAGATGGGAATTTTATTCTCCAAAAAAAACATCCCATCGGGAAAATATATAACCGAAAAAGACGTTCAGCAGATTTTTGAAAAACAAAAAGTGGGCACAAGCAAAGACGGTTCTATTTGGGTAAAAACCAAAGGCGGCGACGGAGTATTAATAAAAACCGTAGATTTTGTAACAGAAAAAAACGGAACGGTTAATATTGAATATGGCAAGATAGCTGATAACGGCGAAATGATCGCAGGGGCTTATCAAAGCAGTGAAATTCAAATTGTTAAAGGCATTGGAGACAAGTGGACGCTTGCGCATGAGGCTGAGCATTGGGCCGAAGATATGGGCATGATCAATAAGGTTGAACAGGGTGTTTTGAAAAAGCATATTAAAAAGCTTGCGGAAAAAAATAAATTTGAACTTTCAGACAATGGAGGAAAAGAGGACCGCGCAAGATTCGTTGAGCAGTCGTTGAAGACTCGTGAGCTTTCCAGGAATAAAGTTATTGATAGGATGCTGCAAAAAATCTTTGATTATGTTGACGGAATTATAAATCTTGTCAAGCGAACACAGCGCGGTATCATCAAAGATTTTGAATCCGGGAAGATTTTTGAACGCGAGGGTGCCCAGGCTGCGGAAGAAGGCCGGGCAAAATATGAAAAAACCGCCCAGAGGTGGTACTCCAAAATGGAAAAGATTTTATCTGAAAAGCTCCCAAAGAGCACCACTGTATCCAATCTGAAAGACATGATTAACAACATGGCGTACCCCACAAAGGGTAGGCAGACTGCAATAAAAGCTGAAGAGCTTGAATGGTCTGGCTTGATGGGGTGGCTGGATACGCAGGAGGGGAAAGTTACAAAGCAGGAAGTCCTTGATTACCTTGATCAGAATAGGGTTGTTATTGAGGAGGTTGTTAAAGGTGATCAAGATTTAATAACAACAGAAGAATCCCGAGAATTACACAACTTAGAAGTTATGGAAAATCGTGGAGAAAATTTAACCGTAGATCAAAAGATTAATCTTGGTATATTAAAAGCGAAGTTACGAAGAGCGGAAAAAGGTAAAGAAACAAAATTCTCCCAATACCAACTCCCAGGAGGCAAGAATTACAAAGAGCTTATACTGGCCTTGCCAACTACGGTTAGCAGTAAAGAATACCGATCAGGTCACTTCAAAGAACCAAACATATTGGCACACATTCGATTCAACGAAAGAGAAGTTGACGGAAAGAAAGTTCTTTTTATTGAGGAAATTCAGAGCGATTGGCACCAGGAAGGCAGAAAAAAGGGTTATAATGCTATTGGTTATGGTATTGTTGTTCATGACTATATGAGTAGCAAGCTCTCTGACACCAAGGAAGAGGCCGAAAAATATATAGCCAAACTGATAGCCGATAGTAAAAAAAGCAGATACGAAAAAGACATGGTCAGAAGCGATTATGAAATAGTTAGAGAGCCAATGTCTGTTTTTGGCAGAGTCCCAGACGCACCATTCAAAGGTTCCAAAAACTGGTCAACCTTAGCTATGAAACGCATGGTCAGGTACGCCGCTGAAAACGGTTTCGATAAAGTAGCATGGACAACAGGTGAGATGCAGGCGGATCGGTATGATTTGAGTAAACATATAGATTCTGTTAGCTGGGAGATTAAAGACGGTACGAAGCATGTCTACTTTACAAAAAAAGGTGAGCAACGCAAGAGCCTTATCGGCCCCATAGGCAATGATGGGAAAATAAGCATGGGGCCTTACAAAGGTCGAGGCGTAGAAGATGTACTCGGGAAAGAAATAGCGGAAAAGGTGAGCGCCACGGACAAGGCCGAGTTGTCCGGTCTTGACCTAAAAGTTGGCGGCGAAGGTATGAAGGGGTTCTACGATAAAATTATCCCAAGTGCTACCAATAAGTTTTTCAATAAAATTAAATGGGGAAAAGCCAAGGTAGACACAACCAAAATAGACTTTGGTGGTAAAACAGAAATAGTTATGGCCTTACCAATCACAGAGGAGATGCGGTCAAAAGCTTTACGCGAAGGCATGCCGCTATTTCAAACAAAGAAAACTTCTGATATTCAGTTTTCAACATTCAAATCAGATGATATCGAAACAGAAAAAAGAATACAAGCAAGCAAGAAAGCCCTGGGGGAAGATCCGCGCACCTTTATGGAAAAGATGAAAGATCGGCTTGACGTCGTAATGCATGGGTTTACCCGGCAATTTTTAGATTTAGATGAAAATGATCAAGCGAATGCCCGAGCTATCGAATGGTTCCAACGGTTAAGGGATTATCCATCAGCGGCGAAAGAAACCGCAGTCAGAAGCATTGACAAAATTACAAAAAAGCTTTCTCCGGATGAGTTTTCCATGTTCGAAAGGAAAGTGCTACATGACGATTTAAAGCATGAGGTGGATCAAGACCATGCATTGCCATTTGGATATACGGTAAAGTCTCTTGAGTCGGACGCCAAGCGCCTTGACTCTATGATAGAGAACAGCTCCAATATAAAAAAAGCTTTGCAAGACCGCAAAGAAACTATGGATGATTTGTCCGGCAAGCTGGTGGGAGCAGGAATCTTGACGGAGGAACAATTAAAGAACCCCTCTTACTTCAGGCACATGGTCATTCAATACGCCGTTGAGCAAAAGTACGCGCAAGGGTCCGGTAAAAAAATAAAAAAACCAAAGCCAGGATATGCAAAGGGCCGGGCCGGATCGTTGCAAGATATAAATGCAAATTATCTTGAGGCTGAGTTTGAATTTATGCATAGGGCTTTAATTGATTTAAAAACAGCCGACACGCTTAAAAAAATTGAAAAAAGTGATTACAATATAATCGATAAATTGAAACAGCAGGCAAAGGATGAAAACGATAATTTATTGATCAAAGCCGGAATAGATATCGAAGGAATAACCGAAAAAGAAAAAAAAGATGCTCTTGGAAAATATTATAAAAAATGGCAAGATGTAATACCAGAGGGATACCGGGCGTGGCAGGCAGACAAGGGCTTGGCCTATTATGTAGGGAATAGCCTTACAGACAGGGCAATGAATCTTGTTATGGAGTCTTTAAGCGATCCTGAATTTTCAGAAATAAGCACGGATATTCTTGAAGAAATATCGGACGGCATTAGGCAGCAACTTATGGTGGCCGGGAAGAAACCTTTTATGGTTTTACCGGATGGGGTGGCAAGCACGCTTGATAATTTAAGGCCGCCCGATCAGCGAGATATGGTAAACGCTATTTTTAAAAAACCTCTTGGCGCATGGAAGCAATGGGTTTTAATGAATCCAAGGAGGGTGTTTAAATACAATTTGAACAATTTATCTGGCGATTTGGACGCTGTGATAGCCGGGAACCCAAAGGTATTAAACAAAGCTGTAGAAGCCTTTAAGGAATTGGCAGCTGTCTATAAAGGTGGTGAGCCGACACAGCGATATAAAGATGCCGTTGAAATGGGGGTCATGCAATCAGGTCTCACCATGCAGGAAATACCTGAAATAAATGATATCGAAAACTTTCAACGGTTACAATCAAAAATACGAGGCGAAAAGGGAATTAAAGTAGCATTAAGGAAAGCGTGGACAACCTCAAAGGGCTTGACTCAATTTCGTGAAAATATTTTACGATATGCAGCCTACATAAGTTATTTAGAACGGCTTAACTCTGGGGAGACTGTAGAGTCAATTGGGTATGGGGCCGCGAAACCGTCTATGGTTGATGGTCAGGAAACCAGCATGGATAAAGCCGCAATCCTTGCGCGTGGACTCGTTGGTGACTACGGGGCAGTATCTCACTACGGACGCGGTATCCGCGAAAAGCTAATTCCTTTTTATTCGTGGATGGAAGTTAACACAGGTAGATACAATCGTCTAATATCAAACGCATACAAGCAGGGGATAAAAGAAGGGCTGAGCGCTACCGGAACTATAGGGGTCATGAAAGGTGCTCGCATATCAGCGTATTTGGCTCTTAGAATGGGAATGTTCTATATGGCGGTCGGTCTTTTTAACAACTTATTCCATGGAGATGAAGAGGATGATCTCGACGCCTTATCCCAAAAACAATTACACCTGACGCTTGGATCGGATGATGACGGAAACATTTACACATTGAGAATGCAAGGGGCATTGTCTGATTACTTGGCATGGATCGGTTTTTCTGATGTTCTTTCAGCGGCAAAAGAAGTTGAGCAGGGCCGGGGAACTTATACGGATGCACTCTCCAATGTCGCCAAAGCTCCGATAAATAAGGTTGTAAACGGGTTGACTCCTTTACTCAAAGCGCCTTTAGAATGGGCCATGGAGCGCAGCATTTATCCAGATGTTTTCAATTCAAGGAAAGTAACGGATTCAAACAGAAATTTAGCGAGGCTTATGTCTGCCGAAAACGAATATGATTGGCTTACCGGTAAGCCCTCAAGGGGTTATGCTGAATCATGGATGAACTCTGTGGCATATCGTAAAAATATAGGTGAAATAGCTTATTATGATATAAAGCAAAAAGTACGCAACTGGAATAAAGCCAGGGGGCGTGAGTTCGACGGTTTTTTTACATCGAAAAGATCAGAAGCTTTGCGGAATTATAAAATATCGAAACGCTATGGGGATAAGAAATCTGAAAAGAAATATTTAAAAGAACTCCAGGACTTAAAAATATACGGAAAAGACTTGGTAAAATCAATTCAAAAATCATCTCCACTTGGCGCATTATCAAAAAAAGATCGAATAGAATTTATGCAAACATTATCGGCAAAAGATAAAAAACTTTTTGAAAAAGCAAAAAAATGGTATTATAACACATATTATAAATAAAGGGGTTATCGCAAAATGACAGTTAAAACATGGAATAGACAATATTCGGATGAAGATAGTTTTATTGTCGGTGGCACAGGCGCTTTCAATACGACTCTATCGGCAGCCGCCGCCGTAGATGCTGGGGGTGGAAACGTTAATTTAAAGGTAGCCTCCGATATCTTCGCCATTAACAGTTGGCTGTACTTCACCAACACCACCAGTTATGATGGCTTCAGAAAAATCGAGGCCGTGCCAACAGGATATCTTACGGTGCAAGAGACTTTCACAGCCGAAACCACAGCAACCGCCGACACGGTACGAATAGTATTGACTGAGCCGGTGGCCTTTGAATTGCTCGGCTTTGAACTCCACGTAACGGTGGCCCCAACAACCTCTGAAAATTTGACCATCACAAAAGACGCTGCCAACGGAGCTTCGTTTGATACCAATATCTTTACCCAGGACATGTCGGGTGTAACCAGCATAATCAAGGTATGGGACGCGCCTATATCCTGCAACGCAAACGATCTCGTTGTCTTTGGATGGACCAACACTGACACCAAAACCTATGGGCTTGAGGTGAAATACAGGAGACTCGCATAATGCTGATCATAAATGGGCAAGAATATTTAGACGACACAGGGATAGTCCCGGTGACTACCTACACATACGCCGCTGGCGCTACAATTCCCGCGTCTCGGATGAATTCTTACATTCGGGTGACGGCGGCGGCCACTATGGTTCTTCCGGTTATCACAGGGCTGATGACTCTGTCCGGGCAATGGATTGAAATCCGTAAAAGGACAACTGGAAACTTGATCCTAAATGCAGCCGGAGTAGATGTATTTGTAGAAGCTGGGACCACGGTTCTCACCAATAGCAACGCCGCTGAGATATGGGGTGTAATTCGGCTATCCGCTGAAACGGGTATTTGGACGATTATGGGTCAGCTTGGAACCTGGGCCGGTTCTTGACAAGGTAAATAAAACAAGTGTTTTAAAATATGGGAGACGACAACATGAGAAAAAAGAAAACGCAATTAACAACAACCGCAGTTATATGCTTCGCGGTATTGATGTTTACCACAGTCGGGCTGTACGGCTTCGGAGGTGTTTCGACCGGGGTTTTCCTTCGGGATAACGCCACCAGCACGCTTGATCCTGTGACAGCAAATGATAATTTAGATATGGGTATAGGGGCCATTGATGGCGGCGACAGAATCGTTATCACCACAAACCCAACAATAAATTTCAAGGATTCAAACGCCACGGACGGAGATGTAAACGCCAGCATAGACGCCCAGGCCACAGATGTGGGCACCGGGGCAGAAGATATCGATGTCACCATTAAACAGCAGGTGGCGGGAACTTCAACGGCATTTATAAGCGCCGATGCTGACGGGACGCTTGATCTTGGCTCGGTAGCGCAAAGTGTGCAGATTATAAACGATGCCACCGTTACGGGCGGAGATGTCGCGGTGGGCGTTGCTGCCACGACTCCCGGAAACATCGTGCAGCATGACGCCGGAACAACAGTTATGTATGATGACGGGAACGATACCAGCGTTACGATTGGCCCGGTATCAGATGGGACAACCACGCTGGGGGTCACTGGTGGGCTGGATGTCAGCGGAACCGTCACCGGTGCAACTCTTACAGATGGAATATGGAGTTTAAACGGCGGGGCGATGACAGGTGGACTCACGGGTGTCTATGCTACTAAGCTGACCACGGCTGAAATAGAGAACGCAGCGGCGATCACTATTGATAGTACTGGTGCCGGGGTTAATGTTACAACTCACAGTGATGCTGGTGATGATTTCACGGTTAATACTTCTGCATTAGTTGTGGAGGGTGACACTAATAACGTTGGGATTGGTACT
>Ga0207997_1001380_pt1 | contig 12545 bp, 17 predicted proteins | sample AntAceMetag02UKN_FD_184777 | JGI IMG/M metagenome (GOLD analysis project Ga0207997, IMG submission 184777) | Saline lake microbial communities from Ace Lake, Antarctica - Antarctic Ace Lake Metagenome 02UKN (SPAdes) (version 2) | ecosystem: Environmental > Aquatic > Non-marine Saline and...
CGCCTCATGTATTTCCTTGATACTGAAATCTTCCGGCTTCATCAAAGGCTTTTCGTCTTTTTTCGCCTCAGTAAGTTCTCTAAACTTACCTGCCATAAACTTCTTGAAACCACCACTGTTTTCAATGTGTTTCTTAATCTTATTCACAATAGTTAAACTCCTTTTTAACTCTAAACCCTTTCTTTGGTATTTAGCTACTAAACAATTATCTACCTATTAACTCTGTCCGGCTATGGTGTTCATCATCTTTTGCGGTACCAGTTTACAAAGCGTTCCAGCTCCCTCAGCTGTAGTATGGGCCTTAACACAAACAGCAATTGGACTTGTATAGGTGGTTCCCATTGGGTCAACTTCATCGTCAATCCCATACCACGAAGAACCTGCCCACGAAGCACAAGCTATTTCAAGCAAGTCACCGAAGGAAATCGCTGCCGCTGAAGACTGTTGAAATTCATAAATCGAATCGAGACTGACATCAACCAAAACATCTTCAGTATCACCCACTGCCGAAGCTGTCTCAGCTATACCAACAAAAATTGCGGCAGCAGCAGCTTGTAGGTCAGCCTCATTACTGGCATACGTATCCTCGACATACACCAAACTTGGCGTAGTGGCTAAACCGCTCGCCATCAAAACCATATCACCTTTTTCAATCACCGTAGCAGAAGCAACCGGCATTTGTACTAACTGCCTTTTCCCCCTACGATACCTATTAGTATTACTCATCTCATGTGCTCCTTTACATAATCACGTTTACAGTTACAGTTAATCGCCAAAAACCTTACTCGGTTAGCGGTTTTACTTTATTCCAACGATCCGTCTTTTAAGTCTGCCGCAATCTCTTCGGCAGACTTTTCGTTTGCAGACTCTTTGTGCTGACGTTCTCCGTTGTCTTTAACACCCGGCTTGCCGGTTATGGCACAAAACCTGTCGTCAATCTGCTCAGCGATCTTATCTTCAAGCTTCTCACCTTCTTTGACCGAAATGGTCATCAGTGTTTTCTTAAAGACCTCAGTCTTAGCCTCTTGCGGCAATTCGCTCTCTTCGAGCATCTTGCCGATAGCAGCTTCCTTTGCTACCAGAGTCTCCTTGACTTCCATCTCGTCAAGCTTTTTTTGCAGCTCGTCTTTTTCCTTTTTCAAGCCCTCATTTTCCTTGATGTTTTTCTCAACTTCCGCATTTCTTGACTCTTTGCCGTCCTCCATCAAGGTATTGACAAGGTCTTTTCTGGCCTCTTTAAGACCAACCATCGTTACTTCCGAATAATCCATTTCCGGTACTCCTTTACCTTTACTGTCATTCAATTTATTCTCATAAAACCCGTTATTCGTAGCCGGTTCGGTTACCACATCAACGCTTACAACTTTTTCAATGGACTCTACGACTTCCACGCCGTTTTCCCTGTGAAATTTACCAAAAGCGTTATGGCTCATTCCCGCTATATCCGGCACATTACTTGCTATCTCATAGGCAAGCTTGCCACCTTCAGTATTAAGCAGTCGAATATCCCCCCTGATTTTCCCGCCATCGAAACGGGCATTTTCAATCTTACCGGCCAAATCCCTCGTACTTCTCCATCCCCTCTTCTCATCACTCTCGTTAGGATGGTCAATATAAACCTTAGCACCCTCGTACTTATCCACCCCACCCTTCAACGCCTCACCTGTATATCGCCTGCCGTTCCTGCTTATCTGTCCCACCAGAGCAGCGTTCTTAATTATCCTCTTCTCGGTATCTACGGATATTTCTAAAAACGCCCCGTCAAATTGATTCTTAATCTCTCTTAGCTTCATCTTCAAAATTCCTTATGGCAATAAAAAAAGGGGTCTCAACGTTAAAAAACGCTGAAACCCCTTATCTGGTAGTTTCAAAAATTATTCAGTTTTTAAGACGGTCTTAAATTTTCCTCTTTGCGAGTTATCTTCCCATTTTCAATCTGACCGTTATATATCTTAAACTCAACATGCAAAGAACCATACTGCAATTCAAAAGCCTTTTGCTTTATCTGCTCTATATATATTAAAAGTCTATCTGGTTTATTTTGCAAGTCTTTTTTTTGATTATTTTTTAACTGCTGCTCTGACATAAGGTTATCGCTCAATAAATTTTTAATAATTTTTAGGTTTTAAGCTACTACTTTTTGTGTTTTCACAAATTCCGCTGGTGTTATTGCAAAGCTAAGCTCTTCGTCCGGCACTTCCGCAAACACCGGCTCAGCATAGCACATGCAGTTCGGATGGTATGGAATCATCGGCGGACTATCTTTAGGGAAAAACTTACCGCTTACATACTCATCATACGGAGCCGGATTATCACTGCCGACCCTGCTGATAAAACCTTTTAGCCAATTCTTCTTCTGAACGTATCTAACCGTCCCTTCGTGGAAAGCCCTTGCGTATTCTGTTCTGGCTAATCTTCTGGCGTTTCGATAAGCCGACCTGTAAACCCCTCTGCCCGGGTGATATGCCTTTGCCGGTTTACTTAACACCAGCTTGCCGTCTTTTCTCACCCTGTGGAATCTTGCGTTCGGTTCCGCTAAATACGGTCTTATATCCCTTGCAACTTTATTGACACTTTCACCTAACAACACACCTGTATTGACACGGTTCCTGATTAGCTTCTCAGCATCCCAAGTAATATCCCAAACCTTCTGCGAAAAAGTTATCCTGCCATACTGCGTCCTCATCAGAAAATCCATTGCATCAGAATTGACCCTGCCCCACATACTCGCCCGCCAGCGTTCCTTACTGACATCATAAGCCCTTATATTGCCGTCTTTACCTATAAAGCTGCTGCCAATACCCAGCTTTGCGTTTCTCGGCAGTTCCATATTCTGCAAGGCGTAAATCTGCGTCTGCATACCGAAATTGGCACTCTGCCTCATACCCTTTTTGGTCTGGTCCAACAGCGAAGGTCTTAATTGCCTGATAATCCCACGAACACTATCAGGTTTAGGCTTTACATCACTGCCTAACAGGGCTATCAGCCTCGCTGGTGGCAGTTTCCCTTCGATAGAGTATTTGGTTAGGGTCTTTTCGATTTTGTCAGCAGCAGCACTCAGCAGGGCGTAAACCTCTCTCTCCTGCTTAACCGTATAATGTAGCCAGTCCTTGCGGCTTTTAAGAACGGCTTTACGAATTGTTTCCTGATTGTTCATCTAACTTTTCGCCATACTCTTTCAAATCTTCTTTATATCTGCGTGTCCGCAACTTAGATTCCTTTGTTTCTATCATACCAACAAAAGGTATATGCTTCGATTCTCTATTCGGCGGTGCTGGCGGTGGTTTTGGTCTAAATTTTATTTCCGGTGGTTTTTGGTTTGATTCCTTTTTCCTTTCACGCTCTCCTCAATAGGCTCACCGTTTTCAGACGAAGCAAAAAGAACTTCGCCTGCCAGCGTCCTAACAACCACCCAATCATGCCCAACAGCTTCGACTCTTTTATCCTCATAGCAATCACCGCGAAAGTAAACATTACAAAAACCTGCTAATACTTGACCTACTTTCAATCCATTACTCATTTCAAGCCCTCCAAATACTCAGCGGTTAATCCTTCACCTAAAGCGTCAACGAAATTCGGGTCTCTATTCAGCCGGTAGAACAATCCTTCATCTTCGTTTCGCAGGATAAACGTGCCATTCTTATCAACCCCGCAATAAACAAAGCCCTTTTTTAGCCATGGCCTCACGATCTTCGGTGCTTTGGTTTTTGCTATAGGCACTGTAGTGAAAACATTACCATCTTCTTTATTCACCTCGCCCTTGTTTGGATTGATCGCTTTTGGCTCCAGCTTATCATCGGCCTTAGCCTCTAACTTTGCCAACTCCTGTAACTCCTCAAAGTCAGCATCTATACAGTAATCGCCGTGCTCATCGAGTAACTTATCTCGCAATTGTTCGAGCCGTTCTCTGTCCTTAGCCTTTAGCTCTGCCATATTCAAAATCCCTTTCAAACCAAAACCTTATCATCTTTATCATAAGCCCTTATCTGGCCTCTTAAGACCAACCTGTTGAAATTTTTTACTGCCTGCTCCACACTATTTTCCATCATTAACATCCTCTGCCGCAGTTGCCTTTTCCATTCATCTGTGCGTTGCTTCTTTTTCTGGCCCACACTTAAATCCTCTTAATTATGTATATTCCGGCTCATCATCCTGAGCACGATCCTTTTCTTTTTTGCCTTCTATATCAATCTGGGCCTGTTCATCCTCATAGTCATAACCCAACTTGGCCGATATTGTCTTATCAGAAGCCCAATGGTTCATCTTGTGTATCTGGTATGCTGTTGTATCCTGCTGCAAGTCCCTGTGAACCATCGATGCGAAATTAACACTGCAATTCTCGCTCGCATTCTGCGGTATAGCATTTGCTTTTTTACCGAACTTAATAACCTTCTCAAATATTTCCTGAATAAGCCCGCTCACAATATCCTGCCAGCTTTCTATCGCCTTGATCATCGGGCTCTCAGCAACCAACGCCGATGCAAAATTCTGGTTTGAATAATCGCCGGTAACTACACCCTCAACCAATTGCGTACCCTTGCATATCATCCGCTCGATATTTCTGCCGTCATCTTTCGTATCCGAAGCATTGATATTGAGATTCTTAAATTCATAATCCACACCCTTAGCCACAATAGTACTACCCGGCTTAGGCATTTTTTTGCTTGGTGTACTGCCTGAAGGTGTGGAGCTTTCGTTTTGGAATTTTGCCTTTAACCCTGCCGCTGACAATTCCCCCGTTGGTTTTATCACGAAATGGAAAAAACTACGTATCCGGTTAAGCCTGATACGGTCATCCAACCAAAGCTGATAATTTTTCAGATACTTAGCTATACCTATAAAGAAGCTCTTGCCCCTCTTCTCGTTGCTATCACAGAGTATCTTGCCATGAACAATCTCATCGGCTTCGATTACATCGGTATGTTCAACATTGCCCTTAAAAAAGCACCGGTGATACCTCTGCACCGTTTCAACATCATCGGGGTCTGTTTCTATTCCGTAGCTGTGTGTGTTGGATTTGTCTTTTATCTCTTCGGGGTCAATAAATCTTAGCGTCTGATATTCGGCTGTTTTACTCTCTGGGTTCTTCTCGTCCCCATACTCGTAGCTGATCTGGCCTGCCGTCTTGAAAAACCGAAGAAAAAACTCACCATCACGCAGAAGCCTTTTCACCAATTCCTTACTCCGCATATCAAAATTATTCTGCTTATCAGCACACCACGCATCCCAATAAGCCTGAGTCTCTTTATCTTCGGCCATAACAGAAGCGTTTTTCCCCAAGATAAAGCCTATCATGGACTCAATCAATCCTCTTGCACCCGGGTCTTTGTAATACAGCTTTCGTGCCTGCTCTCTGAGTGTATCTAAATCCTGCTCGCTGTAACTATCTTTACTGCCGTCAAGTAGTGCCCAATCGCCCTCATCGGTATCCTGAGCAAACTCAGGTGTTGATTCAATCAGGCCGCTTGCTTTTTTGTATACTGTAGCTAAATACTTAGCCTCTTCTCGCTTTGCCGACCAAGCCGGAAATATTTTAGACAACATTTTCTATCTCCCTAAAAAAATAGGGACTATGGGTATCACGGCATACCCACAATCCCTTAACACAACCTTGTTTAATTTCGGAAAATCCATTTTCCTGATATTTGCCTCTTTTCCTTTGCCTTCCCGATTACTTCATTTTTCCTGCAATTGGTTTCCCATGAGTTATAAATCCGGGCGGTAAACTGATTGGACTCGGTTTAATCTTGATCTCTTTATCTTTTCTCAACTCAACTATCTTTTCAAGATAATAACCTTCAGCTTTCATGCAATCAGTGAAAACACCATCGTTATATACACCTATCAATATACCATCACCGTCATACGATATACAATCACAATCTTGATAATCCCTAATGGCCTGACTAACACTTATCTCTGGATTATACCAAGCCTCGCTTGCACAACCACCCACAAAAAGCAACAATCCAATCACAACGCTATTTACAACCTTGTTATCCATACTGCCCCACCACATAAACTTCCGGTTCAATGTATTCTGCCAACATTCGATAAGCACCTGATGTAGCATCACAATTATGAACAAGAATTCCATTAGCAATAAAATTATGCGATTCCTCTACAGTTAAATTATATACATCAGCTTGTCCGGCTTCTGTAACCATAATAACACGTTCTGGAACAAAATTTGGTCTCTTTCTTAAATGAGAAAAACTTTTTCTTGCAAAATTCACAAATAAGCTTATGGCTCGGCTTGCGAATACGAGACCTTTCACAACATAAACGTGAGCAATATTTCTGGTATGTGAAACCTTCAAATTTTTCCCCGCATTGAGGACATATTTTTTCTTCTCTTTTGGCTCTTGCTCTCGCAAGACTTGCTTCTGCATGCTTTCTATGCCATTCTCGTCCTGCATCTGATTTATGCCAAGCTTTGGTTTTCCCCCTAATAGTTTCCAAATGTGTTTTTTGTCTATCCGAACAAATTCCCTTTGTATGATGTGAGGTGTGTTTTCCGCTGAGCATAAGTCGAAGATTTTCAATGTCATTATTGAGCGGGTTTTCATCAAGATGGTGAATGACGCATCCTTCAGGTATTTTACCATTTTCGCTTTGCCATATTGCTCGATGAAGTGATACAGGCGTTTTTTCCCATTCCGAATGATGCCAGTAATAAACCCGATGTGCTCTCTGCTTAGCCTTGGGATACCGATGATATGCTTTGCCGTTAAATATAATCGTTTCTTTTTCCATAACATAATTATATCATCACCGCTCATTGTGTCAAGTGCTACATAGCCTTTTTTTGTAAAAATTGGATGATTTCCTGTTCCTGTAAGTTCAACTCCATTGGCAGCACATAAACGACATACTTGTGCCTTTTTTTGCGTAAGCCCTGCATTAAGAACCTTACGCAAGCCCAAAGTTGTCATAACCAAATCCCCTACTTTGACATTTTCAATGTTCTTTGTGCCATTTTCAACTCTAATTTTTGTCCCCGCAATTAAACATTGATCGTCATGTTTATCGCCTTGTCCTGTAAATTCTACCAGCTCATCGATGTATATGTCAACACCTTTTCCTCTAACAAGATAGAATTTTCCAGCTTCGGCTCTTGCAATCCACGGCAATGCTCTTGTGAGTTTATCTGTATCTTCGTTAAACGCATACAAAGGGACATCCAGCATCTCCAAGTCTGACATTAAATCCTGAAAAAACCCCTTCTGCATACCGGTGGTTGTTACCCCTACCGCCACTTTTTCCTGTTTCGCTATAGCTTTTATCATTTTCTTTCCAACAGGCCACTCAACTTGGTCTCTGACGAATTTCCTGCAATAGACGTTCATATTGCTATCGACCCCCAATTGCACACTGGCTGTATAATCCGCTGAAGTTTTAGCCGTAACTGCCAAATCCCAACACCTCACCCATCGTATATTAGGCGGCAAGTCCTCGGTGTCTATAACCTGTGCCCATTCCCTCTTAAATACCGCTCCACCCGGGGGACTCGGCTGCTGCTGAAACAGGGCGTTCCAGTCATACGTGCCTATACTTGCCTTGATTTTCCTTAAATCTTTAACAGGATACTTTTCAAGCCATAAAGCCTCACCTTCTTTTCGCCTGTCCTCAGCGTGTGAAAACTCCGTCTTTTCATAAGTTGCAGGCAAACTGATCACCTTCCAAGTATCAGCATCCGGATCGGTTTTCATTTTATCAATACACCAACCCGCCAAATCATGCACGTGCCAACGGGTCAAGAGCATTAGAATACGCCCGCCCTTTTCTAACCTTGTCCGGAAAGTAGATTTATACCACTCAATCACTCCCTCTCTAACCGTTTCGCTCTCTGCGTCCTGCCTATTTTTGAATGGGTCATCGATAATAGCAATATCCGCCCCACGCCCTGTCATACCACCGCCAACACCAGAAGCCCTAAACCTACCCTTCTTTCTCACAATCGTAAACTCATTGGCCTGCCTGATAGCCGTCTCATCGTGGCTGTGTCCCTTTGTTACCAGCCTTGTTTTGGGAAATACCTGCGAATAGGAATTGCTTAACATCACCCTCTGAGCGTCTCTACTCATAGCAGAAGCCAAATCAGCGGAATAGCTTGCGAATAGAACCTGTGCATCGGGATTCCTGCCGAAAATATAACCCGGCAATCGTCTCGAACATTGCTCTGATTTACCATGCCTCGGCGGTTCCTGTACCAAAAGATTATACGGCTCATCAGCAGTCAGCCAAACGTCTATCTCATCAGCAACCAGCCTATGATGCCAGTTGGCCTGATATTCACCTTCAAACGTGTATACAGTGAAATTGAGCAGGCTCCTACGGGCAAGCTCAATATCTACCTCCCTGCACCTGTTCTCAACCTCACTGTTTATTTGTTGGATTGTCGGCATCTCAATGTTTACCGCTACTTTTTCTTAGCCTTTTCTGCATTTTCAATAACTTCTCAGTGGACACGTCCTTAAGCCCTGTTTCCTTTGTCTCTATCCTGCTATCAGCCTCGCCCCTCAATAGTAGCTCCAATCTTATCATCTTATCAAGGTCAGCAGCAGGACTCTTGCTCACCTGACCGCCTGCCTGTATAAGCTCAAGTATCTTGCCCTTAGCAAATTGCACAACCTTTAAGTTTTGTGCCAAGCTGTCGGCTAAGCTCTCGTCCTGTTTCTCTTGTGCCTTATGCTGGATTTGTGCAACTCGATTATCCCAGCCTTGCAAATCCCTGTATTTTCTGGCGGTTACATGAGAACATCTACACTTTCGAGATACATACCGGACAGATTGCTTCTCACAGTAAGCCTTGAACATACTATTTAACTTCTTTTGTGTAAGCTTCTTAGCCATTTTAACCTACTGCCTCGCTATAAAATAAGCGGGTATATGGACTCGAACCATCTCTCTCAACTGGATTGTTGAGCGTGTCCCTGTGTCACCTCACCCGCATTTTCAGTCATTTTTATATATTTTAACGCATAATCTGCCATAAGTGAAACAACAGTTGCGTAATTGTGTATCTTCTCCTTTTCGCTTTTCAGGTAATCATTGAGCCAACACCATTCAGAGCTTTTAGCCTTGAGCCTGCCCAATCTGTAATTTGTAAAGTAAGCACCCAAAGCAGAGGTATAAAGCGATATGTCGTTTGAGACTATTATCCCGGGCCGGTGCTGACTTGCCGACAAAACTGTTTCAATGGTAAAATTACCACAACATCCAGATAAAACAGTCCTACCCTCAAACAACTCTGCGTTTGAAGCAAACCAATCCCTTACTTGTTGACACACTGAGCCTATAAACATCCTTGTCTCTATCCTTATTTTTTACAGGTTTAATGTCTGCACACCATACTCATCTCTGAGTATCGCCGCCAATTCCTTTCTATGGCACTGATTAACGTTTGCCTCCATGCACATCAGGCAGATATTTTCTTTCCCTGCGTGTCCAGCTACTCCCTTCAGTGTTTCTATCCAAGTTTCTCTACTTACGCCAAAGCCACCGAGCGTTTTACCCCGCCACATATACTTAATGCCGAAGTTTGCCAGTTCTTTTTCAAGCCTTTGTCTGTTAAAATCTGGCTTTCTGCTGTACGGCCTGCTGCGTAAGTCCACCAAAAGCTGCACCTTGTAGAGTCTCAACTTTTTGATAAAACTCTGCACCGTGTGCCCCTGATACCCGATATTAAAAACTATCGGAGCACTCAGGTTTTTTACACTCTTTCCATCATCCATTTTAAATAAAGTCCCTTGTATCATTTTCCCTTCCCAATTCTGTTTATTTGATATAAGTATAAACGACAAAACGACTTATATCAAGAGAAAAGTGATTTTTTTATTTCAAACCGTCAATTATCGCCTTGCCAATTCGATAGAAATCCTTATCCTGCAACCGCTCTTTTACCACAGCCTTTATTTCATCGCCGATAGTTTTACCATCTTCAAGCTCAACCCCTGATAGATTTTCGACCGCTTCGATTATTGCTCTTGTTGCCGTTTCAGTGTTTTGTAGCGTAGCGTCTTTTTCGCCGATTACGATTTTTTTGCGATAGTTATTATAGACACCTACCGCCGTAGCGATGATAGTGGCGATCAATCCAACAGCAGCCCCCCAAGGCGTTCCGGTAGCTGTAGCCCCTGCACCCACAACCGGAGCTGCCAAACTTACAGCGTCCACCGTCTGATTGAGACTGCTATTGGGGTCAACCATATTTTGAGCGAATTGTTCACAACCAACAACAATCAACAATACCGCAATCACAACAATAATTATTTTCCAGTTCACAATGAAATCCTTTCGTCAATTTTCCTTCCCTGTTTAATTTTTACGTCACCTCGCCTTCGGATATTCTCGGAATCGTAAATCCTCAGGAAACTGGTTTATGTCTTTGACAGCCTTGTTATTGATGTTTAACTGCTTAATGAATACCGGAACACCCGCTTGTTTACATTGGTCAGCGATTGACTGCACCCATTCAATTTTACATTCCCGCTGTTTCGGCCCCGACTCGCACCCGACAATTACCCACTCGATGTCTCTTAAATCCAAGTCGCCTAAATCGGTTATCAGCGGTTCGAGGCTCAGGAATTTAACAGCAGTAGGGATTTTTTGTAACAACTTGGCTCGTCTCCAATAATTAGGGCTTTCAATCGTTACGCCGAGCCAAACGTTGGGGAGATGGTCTATGATTGGCCTAATAAATTTTCGCATCCGCTCCGGTCGTTTTGTAAGCACTTGAAAAGTATGCTGCGGACACACGGCGATAACAGCCATAACCTTTTCAATAAACTCAAACGGTACAGTCTCATGAAACAAGTCGCCCATCGAGCAGACGAAGATTCGCCTCGGCTTTTTCCAGTGCAGGGGTTTTTGGAGGGTTGGTTCATCGCAGATGGTTTTGCCGTTCCAGTGTCCAGCGTCTTCGTCAACCAACCTTGTACGTTGGTGCAAGACTTCTTGATATTTTTCTTGCCCCATACAGGCCAGCCGATAAGCCATCTTCTCGGCATAGCAGTTCTGACAGCCAGCGGAAACCTTTGTGCAGCCGACAACTGGGTTCCAAGTTGATTCAGTCCATTCGATTTTACTATCTGTGCCCATTTACTTATCCTTCCCTAACACTTTGATATAAATTTCTGTTCTCGGCTTATCGGAGTAAATTTTCCTTGTCAATCCTTCACAAACAAGAGAATCATCACGCCAAAATACATTCGTTAAAGCATCCATAACCAGCTTGCGAAGGTTGTCTATATCCGGCCTTTTCGTATGGTTTATCGGAGACGAGCTTTTCAACTTTTCTGCATTTTTACCTGTCCCATAATGCCCCTTGGGCCGGGGCATATAAAAATATAGGTCAACTCTCAGTGGGCAATCTAAAAGTTTTTCAGGTGCTTGGTCCTGTACGATTGCACGAAGGTTACTCTTGTCTTTGGCAGACGGATCGACCTGTATCGGGTACGGTAACAGCCTGCCTCCTTTGCCCTTGGTGTATGTTCTGTGGCGGCCTTGTGTTTTCGGATCACCCAAAATTATGAGTTTGTAATTATATTCATTCATTCCTTTATCCCCACAAAACAAACTGGTGGTAATGGTATTGACTTCTTTTTGCAACAATGTTTTTACTTGATCAATGTCTTTCATTCTTTAATTCTTTAATTCCTCTAATAAGTCAATCGCTTTCTGTAGCTGGGGGCTGTAACCGCCTTGCGAGCCTTCTTCAAAATTCCGCTTAGTCTCATCAGCCCGCCACCTCATGTCCGTGACCATCCATTCAAGAGTATCAATTATTCGCTTTCTCATGTCTTTGTGCATTGTTTCGCCTTTTGTTCCAGAATCATTTTTTCTAACTGGCTTACCTCCAGTTTGTTTTTACGGATAGTTACACCTTTGAAGGTTATAAACGGAGCCGCATCTTTGAGTAATTGAAAACAGTCATCACAGACAATAACATTTGGTCGTATAGAATTGTTCGCAGGTTTTCGGCATACAAAACAAACTTTAGGACGCTCTGTGTTTTTTGGCTTGCTCTTATCCATAGCAAGTTCGAGTTTGTCGAATTTCTCCCGTAGCCGTGCTGTAGAAAGTATATTGTTTTGCCAACCGTTCCATCTTCCGTTGCCAGTGTCGGCTTGTGCCCAGCGTATTACTTGTTCAATTCTCTCCGGACTTCGCTTGTCAAGGCGTATCATCTTGTCAATATAACTTGGCCATGTTTGCAGGTTTGGTCCTTTGAAATCTGGTTTGCGTTTTTTAATCTCTTCAAACAACAATGAAGCAAGTCGAAACTCATCAGAGTTTTGACAATCTTCTTTTATCTTATCTTTACTTATACTTATCTTATCTTTACTTATACTTATCTTATCTTTACTTAACTTATCTTTACTTAACTTATCTTTACTTATACTTAACTTAACTTTACTTAAAGGAGAGTTCTCAGGAGTTGATCCGGAGTTCTCAGGAGTTGATCCGGAGTCCGCAGGAGTTGATCCGGAGTCCGCAGGAGTTGATCCGGAGTCCGCAGGAGTTGATCCGGAGTCCGCAGG
>Ga0207997_1001382_pt1 | contig 12540 bp, 12 predicted proteins | sample AntAceMetag02UKN_FD_184777 | JGI IMG/M metagenome (GOLD analysis project Ga0207997, IMG submission 184777) | Saline lake microbial communities from Ace Lake, Antarctica - Antarctic Ace Lake Metagenome 02UKN (SPAdes) (version 2) | ecosystem: Environmental > Aquatic > Non-marine Saline and...
GCCGGTTAGGTAGTATGTTTGCTTCCGATGCGGCGGTAGCATAGTTAGCCCACAAGACCGCCTCGGCTGGCGACTTACTGTCAGACAGTATCATCGATGGAAGAGTCTTTGAATAGGCGTCACCTATTTCTCGGAACCAGTCCACTGTAGTGTAATTCTTCGGAGTTCCGATATAAGGTACATCGCCGAAGTCACGCCGGTCATTGGCTTTCTTTAGCTCGTCCTCTCTGACTTGGCCAAGTTTCATCGTGGCCTCATCGACCTTCTGCGCGGCATTTTTCGACGGCGGTTCAAGTGCCCACTGGCTGAAGATGAAATCTTCTGCCTCTACCTTCTCACCCTTATCAAATTTACTCCTGATTGAACGCTCAACCTGCACAAAATAAGGGGTCGGCAGTCCGGTTGCCTGACCTCCAATTTTAGTCAGATACTCCATTAAATCGATGGTATCATCAAGACTCATATCCTGGGTGGGGTCAATCCCTTGCTCCATCAACTTCTTCGCCCCAACAAATGCATTCTTTGCCTCACCTATGGTAGTAAAAGCGGGGCTTACCTCCCAATCGAATGGCTGGTCAGTTAACCACCCCCATACGGACTGAACCATCTGTCCACCAATGAGAATGTAATTGAGACCACCGAGTAATCCAGCTCTCAACTGACGTTCCGGCTTCCACTGGAACGCATCAGCGATGTACTGGAACATCATCGGGAGAACGCAATGCACCATTATGATGGTCGATGCCGCCTTGGCTCGACTGCCGCGTCCATACTTAAAGTTACGAAGAGCATCCGCCTCAATGCGGAAATACTTATTAGGCTGATTCTGGAACATTGTCATTAGCTTAAAGAATGAGCCACCATTCTGTATTGACGATAGGGTATCTATGCCGAATGACGGCTGTGTGCGCCCAGTCGTATCTTCTGCTTCGGCTATCGCATCCGCCTCAGATAATCCAGACTTCAGTCCAGCTTGGTACTTGGCCCACATACCCTGCGTAACAGCGAATGCATCACCAAGTCTTATCTGCAACAGGAACCAATCTGTGAACCCGTGTAGGCCGGACAGGCGCTTGGTGCCGTGCGTTTCGATAGCCGCTCTGATGTCTCGTTCGTGCCCCGTTGATACCCGTGCCCTGAAATGGTCTGAATTATTATAGAGATACTTGAAGTTCTTTATAGGATTACTCCAATAATCCTTTACGCCACTGAAAAATTCACCAGGAGACATCTCTGAAAGGTATGCAAATACCGAAGGAATCTGCTTGAGGCCGACTACCGGCTTGATGGCCAGGATTGACTTGGTAAACCTGCGTCGTATTTCATCAGCAGCACGATTCGTAGCAGCAGTCTCGACTCCGTCACGGGCCATTTGGTTTATGAAGTTGTCGATTAGTCCCAGGATACCTTCACCATGATGCTGCTCGATTGCCTGGCGTACCTTGGTGTTTCCAAATACCTTGCGTAAGTCCCTGATGGGGAATGCGAATGCTTTGAAATGCTCCATCTGGTCGATGTATGTGGACATCAACTCCGTGGCACCATTAGCCTGCAATGGTCGAAGATTAGCCTTCCTCGCTTTAAGACTGTCGTTTAGAGTTGACGCATACTGAGAGGCATCCCTGAAGGTTAATATCTGCTCTGCAATATCAGCGCTGTCTCCTTCCCTGCGAATGACTGAATATCTCGACCTCCGTGGCATATCAATGCCATATAGTTCCTTGTAAACTACGTTGACCGACTTGTAGTAGTTCTCATAGAGCTCGAATAGCGATTCCGCGAACTGCTTTTCCTGCTCTGACAAGCTGTCCGTAACAGCCTGCATTGTCTCATCGGTCCACCCCATTCCTTTCCTGAATGTGTCAAGCAAGGACTGGTCCTGCATCTGCATATACTTGGCTATCAACTGGTCCCTTGTCATTGATAACGTGAATGTCGGGGCATCCGTTTCGGCTGTATCGATACCCTTTCGCTCAAGGTACTCTGCGGAATACTCGAATGTGCCAAGCTCAACGGTCTCCTGTAATCCATTGAGTATATTATTAATAGCGCGTCTCTTTTCGACCTTATATATCCGTTTCACTGATTCCTGTAAATCAGCATAGGTGTCTTGCAATCCTACTGTCTGGGCATTAGTAGCCCTATGAACAATGGCACCAAACTTACTAAGCAGGCTTTTATACGGGGCCGAGGACTTATCCTTCTTGCTCAATTTGTCCAGAAGATTATCCCACGAATACTGCCAGTTAGTGAACGTATCAAGCCAGGATGACTTCTTAACCCTACTCGCTTTTGGAATAGCCTCTGGCCCGAAAAGAACGCCCTCATCTCCGGTAATCTCTCCTACAAAAGCGGTCTGCTTCTTGGCCATAACATCGTCATGAGCGTCCTTCTTGGCACGCGCCTCTGACCGACCAGTCTCTGCCACTTCCTTAATGTACTTCAAGGTGGCCATTATCTCTTCGGACGTCATTCCTTCAATGCCGGTATAGTTTAGTATCTCAGCTTCTTCAAAAGCGGCATCATTAGTGATTTCTCCGTTTTCTGCCTGCTGTAGAATGACAGCTATTTTCTCACGGGCCTCGTCCCTGTTGAGATGCAGATTGTGCTCTAGTGTACTGAGCCTCGTTTGAACTTCAGGCGTAAATTTACCTTGTTCTATCCCGTCCTTGACGGTTATATGGGCCTTCTTAAGATTCTTCTCAACCTCAACGGTAAGTGTCTTCCGAGCATACTTCTCTGCCTCGTCACGAACCTTGGCCATCTGCTCTTCGAGCTGCTTCGGGTTCCTCACGCGAGCCACGGCAGTGACGAACTTCCCGCGTACCGACATCGGTAAGTTCTTACGAACGAAGGCGGCGAGGTCAACCTTGGTCTGCTCATACGACTTCAGTTTCTTGGTCCAATATTCGTACATCTTGGAGAGTTCGAGCAACTGGTCCTCTACTGGGTCAACGCCTTCTTCAATGGCATCCTTCGCGGCTTGCTCTTGGTCAACAATCGAGACGGCTTTGCCAACCGTAACAGCGTCATCTTTCGGAATCAGCGTAGTAGTCTTGTCCGCCTGCTCTATTTTCCACGCGGGGATATCCTTCCCCATGATGCCTTCGCCAACAACAAAACCCCTCGGAGCGTTAATTCCCTTGCCGATTTCACCCCTCAACCGGATAAAATCGCCCACTTCTACTTCCGACTCCCGCGTAACGGGTTCCAGTTCTCCTTGCCCTCCTAATTGCCTCAACCTCTCCTGTGATATATGAGTGTTCTCCCCGGTAAAACGCAATGCCATATATCTATCTGTGTCACTTTTATCTACGCTGACTGAAATACTATCCACTCCACCCTTTTCATTGATTACATCGAGTGTCAGTATATAACCATTCGGCCTGTCTACGATATATCTCTTGCCGCTACTGTCAAGTAACACATCCCCGACTTTCAGTTTATACCCGCTGTAAAGATTGTCGGAGGGGTTATACGCCAACGGTTCTGCCTCTGTCGTCACCGGCTCGGTAACTGGTTCAGCAGGGCGGGTCGCGATAGTGGCTGAACGCACCGGCAAACTCCACCGCTCTTCAACGCCAGTATTTCTGACAACAATCTCATTAAAACCAGTACCTTTGACTGGGCTACTGAAATATCTGGTCGTCTCTGCGCCTGACAACCGCTGCGCCTCTGACACTTCACCCTCTTGAAGTCCAAGTTCTGAGCGATTAACCTTAACCTCAACGACTATGGCGTCAGCCCCATACTTTTCAATGGCCGCATTCCTGGCCGCATTATAATCGGTGGTCAACCCGACAACTATTGCATCATCCGATTTAATGATATTTGTACTAACAACCTCCTGTGCATCTGCCGGTCTCGCACCATAATAGAAGGTAACGATGGCATCCTGCGGCATTGCAGCTATACCCTGAGTGACTACCTCATTCTTACCAACAGGAGCCGGTACTGCCTCTACCGCAATCGGTTGTTCCGGCAATGTTATCACTCCCGTTTTTTTATCAATAATACTTGGCAAAAACTCTTCAATCATATCGCGTAGCTCAATGTCATCACTCAGCTCCCGATGCAACGACTTCTTTACCTTGTTGTACGTAGATATACTCACATACCCAGAGCCAGCCGTAATTGTAACAAGGAGGAATGTCGGAGCGGCCACCTCTTTGAGCGCCTCAAGAGCATTAAGACTTCTATCTCGCAAGCCAGCCTTAACCTCAACCCTCGACTGTCCCCATGAAGTAATAGCCTCAGTTCCAATCTCTCCGCCGTATGTTTCCCCAAGTTTGACAATTATTTGCCTAGCAATATATTTAGTAGTAGCCTTCTTGAGCTTTGAGAATAACGCATCAGCAAATCCAAGATTTGCTACTGCCTCTGGGACTGCTTCCCAAAGACTATACTTAATCGCTTCACTCTTAAAGTCTGCCTTCAAGGCAGCTTCTTCTTCTACGTTAATATTGCGCCCCTCGGCTTTCTGCATCTCTGCATTCTTGAGGTCAAGATAGGATTGCATTATCTGATAATTTGCCATCTGATAAGCAAATGCTCCCGACGTAGCAGACCCGGCAACGTAAGCAAGTGTCCTTGAGAATGTTGCAATAGGCAAACCAACGGCAAGAGCACCCGTTCCTGCAACCAAAGAAAATCCGAGGCTATCCGGTAACTGTGCAATATCAGAGAGAGTTATTGGTAATATACTTTCTCCCTCCATAGCAGCCACTTCTTCCATCCAATCCGCCTGTTTACCGCTAGCTCTATCAACAAATTCTGTCGCCCAATTAGGATGGTTTATATTAGCGAGGTCGCCGCCCCTCAATGTTATAAGTTTCGCTAATGCCTGCTCTGGTGTTCTGACAAGAGATTCTGCAAATACCCCGATTGCTTTATTTTGCTGCTTAGCACCTTCGGTTGTTAGCTGATATAAGTCGGTCGGAGGCCCCTCGGGAGTAGCAGATATCCCCTTCGCCTGAGCATACTTAATCACCTCCTCGGGCGTCTGCATGAAGGTCGGAGTAGGAGTGTACTCGGCCTTCAGTTTGCGATACTCGGCATCTGTTATCTCTGCCTCTGTATAAATATTACGCCAAGCAAGTATCTCTTTCTGTGGAACCACCACTGGGTAAAATTCGTCTACCTGTTCCTCTGTGGCGCCGATTGCCAGCAGTAACTCCTCGGTGTTCGAGGTCCTGCCGGTGTCAGTAAGTCTCTGAATAAATACCTGCTCGAAATCCTCATCCGTAGCAAGGCGATTAACAAGGTCATCAACCACACCGGCCTTGTCCTCATCGGGATGAGCATCAAGTATCTCGGGGAACACCGCATTCCATACCTTAACGGCATTCTTCCGGCGCCCCTCCTGTTCTACTATAAGGGTATCTAATTCTTCATTCGTAAGAGTCGCGGAGATACCTTCAGGCAGCAACTCGGGATGCTCTTGATAGAAATTCTTGGTGTTCTCCAGGTTCATCGACGCCGGGACGTAAGTGCCGTCAACCCAAATATATCCGTAAGGATTAATGGGCTGAGACGCTTCAGACATCGCTTCCGCGTATGCCTCGTTACCGATGACATCTCGTATCAACTGTTCTGGTAAATCAGCATCCAGGGCATCCTGTATTGACATACCAACGAATGGAGCAAGGGCATCGGCCTTCTTATTCCAGTCAGTGGCCCACGCCTCATAGTCCTGCCAGAAATTATCCTCACCCCATTTTACACGGAGTTCGTCGGGAAGATTCGGGAGTTTCGTAGCCTCAAAGTCAGCTATTCCCTGGTCGTACTCCGCCTGTTTCTGGGCATTTGGTACGCGATAAATCGAGAGTTCTCCACCCTGTTTCCAAACCCCATAATCCTCAGGGCTAATCTCGCCTTCGAACCCATCATCGCCACCGATGTTGATATCATATAAACCGGCACTTGCCGTATCGATACGAAACGGTGCGTCCGGGGTCTCATCAAAATGGCTGGCGAGTTCCTTGTTAAATCTGCGGTCAAGTGCCTGTCCGGCAGAATACCTCTTACCAGGGTCCTTAAAGACTTTATCCAATGAAGGTGACGGCATACTACTACCTCGCTGCTGCTACATTCTGGGCAGGAACCTGTCCGGGTTTACCCCGCTCCTTCATCTTCTCAAGTAAACCACCGATAGTGGCCGGAGCCTTGGCCCCCGCTACCGCAGGTTGCATTGCTATTAGCACGCGCTTATCAAATTCCTTGTGAGTTAACTTACTGGCCATTTACCCCTCCGCCGTTTGGCGCCGGACTGTAACAGCTCGGCTATCACTGCGTTCTTCCTGTTCTTCGGGTCCCATATCTTCCTCGCCACTTACATTGGCATTGCCCCCACTCCCACCAAATACCGGCATCGTCGGCGTGGCCGTTCCTGTCGGGGCACTGGCGCCATCGCCAAACCCGATTGGGTTACCGGACATTCGCTGCCGGAGGATTACCTCTAACTGCTGGAGGACGAACTCGGCTTCTATGTAGTATTTCTCTGCACCAGGTTCTCCGGCCAAATCGATAAGGTCGTGACCTCTCTCGAAAAGGTTGATAGCCATATCGCTCTGCCTGGCGGCCTGGGCGTTAACCTTGGCATCCTCTTCTTCTGGGTTTTCCAGGTGAAGAATGTCGCGCCTGATAGTGTCGTCCGACAGAAGTCCGGGCCTTATCGAAGCAGCCATCGAGTGGTTGGCGGCATCCTGTTCCGGGGAGATGGAGTAGAACTTATATAGCATCGTGAACTTTTTATCCAGGTCTGCCGGGGCGTACTCTCTTTCCTCACCCTCTTCGCCCAACTCAGCGGTGTAACCTCCGGCAATATACTGGTCGACAAACATCCTGGCGGTCTGCCGATAATAGGAGCCTTGGTCGTACATCCTTGACTGGATAATTGAGGCACGTTGCGCCATCATCTTGGCGATTGCAACCGATGACAGTGGCATACTCAAAGTACCGTACTCCATATTGGAGAACGTCGCCCTCTGAATGGCAGAGAGCAGCAGGTACTGGAACAGGCGCGTAGCCTGCTTGACATCATTGATTGGGAATGGTTTGTAGCCACCACCCTTTTCAACCGGCAATACAGTCTTTTCTCCATAAGGCGACTGCTCTGGCTTCGCTGCCATCTCACCGAGTTCGCTCTCGTACTGCATTGGCCCAAGGAATGACCAAACTGAAAGGGTTTGAACGATTGACGCCAGCCGATTCAACTCTGGGTATAGTCCGCGCACCGTTGCGTAGATACTTTCTGCGCGATACACAAAGAAATCCTCGTCCGCGAGGGCAGGGCCAGCAGAACTTTCAACGACAACCCACGGAGGATATCCATAGGTATTCGGCTGGTCAAATATCTTCTTGCCGTCCGCATACACTTCGTTTATATCTTTGTCCCAGAAATCACGGACCTTGATTTTCTTTCCGTTCGGAATATTGGTTGCCTTTGGGTACTCAGACTTAAGCATCCGTTCGTTTCTGTGAGTCACGGCATTGACCCACGCTAACCCATTGGCGTCATATTCATACGTTGCGTACCTGGAATCAGCCTGAAGTACATCGGGATAGAACTTACCTCCGGCCTCCATTAACATATTCCTGGTTACGATTGTGCCACGCAAGCAGTTCTGTTCAGTGATGAACGGACGAAGCATGGTTCTGCCGCGCTTGATAAGCCGATTATCGATGGTCGTCAGCAGGTCATCCATGAAATTCTGGACATTAACCTTGTCCGTCTCCGATAACTGGCGCCCCTTGGCGACCGCCTGCATGGTAGCGCCGTTGATGATTGACATAACCTTCTCGGCGAAGATACGCGGTTCGTTCATTGTGACGTTAGTCACCTTCGGGATTGGCTTATTATCCGTGCCCTTAAGAACAAACGGGTCAAGGAGATACAGGGAGCGGTCGGCATCCTGCCTGGCATTCCGCAGTCCGAACTCTTCTTCTTTATCCTCTACCATCTGTAAATTGGTATCAACCATGATTCTCTCCTAATATTCCCACGCCTGAGCGCCACCTTCTCGATGTACACTATTAACGGCCAATACCGTAGCCAGGTAGCGGAAGCAGGCAAGGGCATGGTACTTTGCTTCATTCTTTATGGTGTTGAGTGGCTGCTTGGTCTCTGGGTCTATTACCCATAGGCAGTCGTGTATCTGCCGTAACAGCTCGCTCAAATCCTCAAACACATATATCTGACTGTTCCCCATCAATGAGATGCCACGCTCCACCTGCAGGTTGACCTTGCTCATCTCAGGAGCCATAATTGGCCAACCGAGCCGGCGATATAACTGCCTAGTCTCTTCCTCGGTATTAGCATTACCACCGACCGCCCTAACCAACTTTCTCTCGCCGAGGAACTCTTGGAACTTATCAATATGCTGCGGTGCCGCGAACCCTGGTCCGGGGGCGTACTCTTTATATATGATATAGTCGCCATACCGCAACCACGGAGATGCTTCCTTTGGGATTGGCAGTTTTACTTGCGCCAGGAACAAGGCGGCTGGATTGGAAGTGCCGAAGTCGTGGCCGGAGTAGATAGGCCAAGTCAAAGGAATCTCAAACCGCTTAATCTTATTTAGACTGTCATTAAACTTGCCGTACACCAACCAGGAGGACTCAAGTTCATCGTCCTGCGCCAGAATCTCCCGACGATAACTGTCCTCTGACATATCCGTGGATATCTCTGCCAGTGCAGCAGAACTCAATGTAGGATTGTCGTAGGAAGTGAAATGAAATGCCACCCATCTGCCAGTCTTATCCTCCAGGGCTTTCTTATACAGTTTAGAAGCATGGCGCGGGTCCTTGGCTTTCGATACACCCTCGCTCTTCAGTGATGGCGGGGTGAAAATAAATACTGCGTCGCCGTTGTTGTCAAGGAGCATCGGCTGACCGACTTCTCCCCAGGCGTCCTCGTTCATCATCTGGAACTCTTCCAAGAACAGGAGGTCAGCGTAGTCACCGCGAAGGGTCGATGCGTTCCAGGCGGTCTTTGCCTTGATACGAATCTCAGTGCCGGGCACCTCGATGGTATGTTCGGACTCATCCTTCTTAAAGTAGCCCGCGTCAATGCCGGGCTGCAATGTAGTGACTACCTCAAACCAGAACTTGCCAACCTGCTCTGCTGTCGGCGCAGCATAAAGGACACGCTTCTGACGAAGTCTGCCAATGCCATCACAATGTGGGCATCCTTCCCCAAGACAGGCTGGACACACACCAAGGATTGCGAGGCAGGCTTTAATGGCCGAGCCGTATGTCTTACCCCACCGACGCCCGGACTTACAGACTTGACGCTTCATTACCGATTGTACGAAGGCCGCCTGCTTGTCACTATGAGGCTTCGGTATGGAAATACCTACCTTGAGGGTATCATTATCTTCTACAGCCACTGGCATTATTTATCGTACCTCTTCGCCCTTGACTAATACCCTGGGTTGGTTATGCTCCGCACAATGAAGAACGACATCGTGGCTCTTGGTCTGAAATATCCCTATCGACTTGACATTGCTCTTTGCAAGTTTGTCAATAGCCTGACTGAGTTCCGTTGCATCCACTACAATCAATTCAATTCCACCTTATTATATTATTCCATACCTGGCTTACATAACGCGATACGTAAACATGGAAGCACCCGCTACCGTTCTCGTCCCACGACTTGATTGCCTTGTCGGTAGCCCTATGATTGATATCTTGCAGCGACTCAAGGGCAGCGGTATTGCCTGCTTTGATATTCATTAGAAGGAACCGATGTCATCATCCAGACCAGGTAGCTTGGGAAACGACAACCCTAATTCCTTATCTGTCAAGGGCTTAAGGCTAGAGTCCAGCGCATCATCGGGCGCGAAGTCATCTTTGAAACCGGTATCGATATCAAATGGGTCCAAATCCATTACCATATTACTCTCCCATCTTAAGGTACATCAGCGTTACCATTACTCTCGGGTGAACACCCGGCGCCTTCTCTTTATTCACCGCCAACTTGGAGTAGATGTTATTGACGTGGTTCTCAACCGTCCTGATGTCGATGAATAACTCATCGGCAATCGCCTGGTTGGACTTCGCCTCGGCAATCAGTTTGGCTATCCCGAGCTCGGCTCTTGTCAGCGCTTCGTCGCGCTTGGCATACTCCCTTACTGTCAACGCATGGATTTCCATCATTCGTCCTTGCACGGCTTACTGAAGTTCTGTCTCATTATTCACCTCACTGTCCTATTATAACACGTCAGCACAAGACTCTCATCGGAAAGTATATCAACTACCCTACCGCACTGCAAGCACTTAACGACATCTCCCCACTTTTCCCATTCAGTGAAGAGATTACCGCCACACCATTGACACCGCGTGGACCCTGGGGGAGAGGAAACTACTTGATGGGATACTGGGGGACAGGTGTGGCGTTGGCCGAGAAGGGGTAATGGATTTTGAGATTGCTTGCTATAACTCTGGCGCATTTGAGTGAGTGAGGGAACGGGTGATAATCGGGAAGGGGGGTCAGTGACCGCTTCGCTCTCGTGCCTGCTTTGAGCCTGATTACCCTTGTTCATTTAATCTCCGGCACCCATTATAGAGGGGCGCACAATCATTGTTATGTAAACTACTCTATCAGTGGGTCAGCCGTGCCTGCAGGGAGCCTGGGGACTTCCTCCTGCAGCCGGGTCTTATCTACCAAAGTCACCTCGAACTGTACCCGATGGGCATTGATGGACCGGGCCGGGGCATACAGCCCGTGGATTTTGCTGAGCTCGCGCAATGGCTCAATCGGGTTTATCAGCTTGACCGAATTGGTAACATCCTCGCCGCCATTCCCATCGCTTGACCGCTTGACCGTCAGGCTCCGGACGGCCTCGATCCCGTCCGTATCTTTGCTCACTACGATGCTACCGTTGTCGTCCAGGATAGTGGCCAGTGACGAGCGAGCCAGCTGTGACAGCCGCGCTTTTATTTCATTCGGCCCCATTATCATCTTGGCATAAGTATCCGCCGCGCTTTCGGTCTGGCGCTCCATCAGCCCATTAATGTACTCTTTCACCACGGCATTATATACCATAAGTCTGCTAGCGTTGCGGTCAGCGTGTTCGCTTGGATAACCTGCCAGACGATAGGCTTCGGCCTGAGTCATCCCGGTAGAGATATTCACACAGAAGCGTTTCTGCCTTGCGGTTAACGGTCGCGCGTTCGTGTAAGGTCTAGTTGACATAATAATATAACACTTTCCTTGTCTTGATGTTATGTCAATTATACCACCAGAGTCAAATCCCCGCTCGTTCGTGCCTATATAACGCTTTTTCACATACTCCATCGTTATGTAAAGTTTACTTGGAATGATATTATTGTTTAATCCGTGCCTATATAACGCATCATATAACGTAATATAACATGTAATATAACATATAACACTTTTCCCCCCCCCTTTAGGGGGGGATGTTATATGGATATACAGTATTACTTTTGAGCCTGAGGGGGGTGTGGGGGGAGTATTGGAACCGGGGTGCAGCAAGTCGTTTCGTGCCTATATAACATAAATATAACGCGAATATAACACTTTTGGAAACGTAATATGGTCCGGGGTGCCGGGAAGTGATTGTTTGCCGGGGATAAATAGGCGGTCCGGCCAGCGGTTAATCCGTTTACCTGGCCGGACCTAGGACAATGGAAGGAAGTGAAGCGTCTCCACTCTACCACGCCCGAGCTACTATTTCAATCCAGTAGACCAAATTACCTAGTGGGTTTTTATGGTTTGAGCCTGAGAAAGTACTTGACATACCTTACCCGACCTGATACTATTGAGATAGATAAAACATATGGAGTGTGAGTTATGAATAAGAAGTTAATCGGATTAGATCGTTATCTTTACACTTACCCATTGAAAAGCCGGCGCCAATTTATGGCCAACATGAGCACGCTATCGGAGACCGGCGAAGTCCAGGAGGTACTTGTGAATAACAGGCTAGCGTTCGAATACAAGCAGCGCATCATAATTTGGTGCTAGTTACCACGGAGATTATAAACAGGGGAGCTATAAAATGGAATATGAATTAAAAGTAACCACGCCTAAAGGAAAATCTAAGGTTGTTACATGGGATGGTAGCGACGGCCTTAATGCCTGTGAACGCTACGCCGATTGTAACCGTGGCTTTACAGTAACCGCATGGCGTGATGTTCAATATGGAATATTTCCAGGAGTATTATCAAAACAAATAATAGGATAATTACCAGTTACCACGGGGACTATAAACAGGAGTAAGGATTATGAATACTTTACCGAATGAAAAACCCGACTACGGATGTAATGATTGTATATACCTGAAGGCATCGCGCTGCCGATTGTGGCAAATAAAGATTGATGATACCTACAATTCCCACTGCGACAGCTTGACCACTGCTGGATATAACAAAACCTTAGTAAACCCCAGGTAGCCTAGATTAATAATAGGAGTACATGACAATGGAAATTACAGAAACTAAAAAGGAATACAACTTAAAGGAAGGAACAAAAACTGCCTGGAAAGAAACCGAAACCGAAGAAAGGATAATCCCCGA
>Ga0207997_1001384_pt1 | contig 12531 bp, 20 predicted proteins | sample AntAceMetag02UKN_FD_184777 | JGI IMG/M metagenome (GOLD analysis project Ga0207997, IMG submission 184777) | Saline lake microbial communities from Ace Lake, Antarctica - Antarctic Ace Lake Metagenome 02UKN (SPAdes) (version 2) | ecosystem: Environmental > Aquatic > Non-marine Saline and...
TTAACGCTCCTTATGAGGAAGGAATAGAACCACCCTACATAGTTAGACACTTCGGCTTAGTAATCTTTTCTTTACTCCCTTTAGTTTTTTTAATAAATCACTTAGCATATAATACAAGGAGGATTAAAAGAAAATGAAAGTAATAGTTAAAGTTAACAACGAAAGAGGCAGAGCCGCTTTACTTTGGCACAGAAAAGAAGAAGATGAATTTAGAGCAAAGACTTTAAGAGTTCCTAAATGGTTGCGAAATAAGGCGGCTAAGAAGTTCTTAAAAACTAAAAGCGTAATGTATGAAGATAGAGAAGTCATTACAGGCTTTAAGAATTATACGGACAAAGACAAAGAATTTTTTATTAAAAGCGTAGCTTCAGCTATGAAAACTAACGGGGCAGAACCCGACGACTACGAGGTATTATTCACAAATGACGACCGAACAGAATAAGAAACCTTTCAAGCCTAGTAACGAAATAGACCTTCAAGTAATGACCACAACCCCGCACATAAGCGGCGACTATATGAGCGATAACATAAAGAATAAGTTTAAGTTCGGCCATTATGAAAGGGAGAAAACTAAGGAAGGCAAAGAAGGAGAAGCTAAATTCGTAGTAGACAAAGATTTTTGGACGAACATAGAAATATTTACTCAAGACTTCCGGCTAGGGAATCTTAGCAAGGAAGAACTTTATTATACGAGATACCATTTAGATTTATTTAACGATATATTAACTACTATGCCGGAAAGTTTCGCTAAGCCCGCGTTCATAATCTTAGAAAGGGCGGTTAGCGTAAACGAAACCTCTCAAGGTAAAGGCGGCTTTCTCCGTAGGTTGTTTAATACTTTTTTCCAACATAGCACGGGAACGATAAAAGAAGAAACGGGGAAGAGGAATTTTTTCGGCTTCGGTAAAAAAAAGAGTAGCGGCTCGTCTGGTATGAATACGGGGGACTACTAAAAAATGAGAATAAAAAATAAAGGTTTGGCTTGGTTTATGATTCCGATTTTAATAATACAACTTTACTTTATGATTCCGGACGCTAACTTTTTCTTAATGGCTAAAACTATGCCGGCAATAATGATAAGTATATTATTATTTGATTTAATAGTTACTACGCTTTTAATATATTTACTCACCACAACAATAGAGAGGACTGAAAAAAATGAATGATGTTATAGCAATAATGTTAAGTATGGTTGTAGCTATGCTCTCAGGAGCTTTATTTATGCTACTCGTAGGCGGAAGTTTTACAATTAAGTATTTAAGAGTAAAGACGAGCAGAGGAAAAAGGGTTTTATTATTTCTTAAAACTCCTTTTGGTTGGGTTGCTAAGATAGCAAGCAAGAAAGAAAACACTCTCTATTGGAAGCACGACAAAATAAAATATATAACTCACGTAGAAGACGAGCATAGTATAACGCGCTACTCTAGAGTTGATGCTGCTTATTGCGATTTAAAGAAGCCCGCAGTAACTTTAAAACTAGGGGAAGGACAGTTCTACCCGCCCGACTTCGACCAACAAACATTTAATAACTTGTTAGTAAGGGCAGCAACTAAGCCGCAAGCTACAGGAACGGACGACCTTAAAAAACTTGTTCAAGTTTTATTAATTATTGTTATTATTCTTGGAATAGGAATGATGCTTATTTACGGAAAGTTAGGGGCAGTTCAGCAAAGTATAAAGTTATTAAATACTATACCTCCGGCGGTGTTATAGGTTGTTAGTTACTATAACTTTCTTAAACGATAGCGTAAGAAAAAGGTTTATTGAATGGGTGGCGGAAGGAAACGCTCGCTCAAATAACTCCTTTGGAGGTAGCGGTATAAGCGGCCACTATAAACCTTTAGAACCTTACAAATATCTTTTTTTTTGGGAAACAAATAATCCTTTTGGCGATTATGTTGTCTTGCGTTTAATATTGTTCTTTGTTTTTCGGAAGCGCAGAAAAGAATTAAACATTAAAAGAATAGGAAAGGAAGAACTCGCGAGGCTTGTTTTAAATGGGACAGATTGAGGTTTTAGATTGGCTAAGAAAAGAAGCCTTATTTAATCCAAAGAAGTTTTATACTATTAAAGACATAACTAGAGGTCTAGATTTAGAGGGGAACGGTTGTAACGGAAGTACAGAGCAGAGCGTTCGGCGCGCAGTAAATAAGCTTAGTCACTTTGGACTTATTAATTGTATAACTAAAGGATGGTTCAGAACTTTTAAATATGTAAAGAAATGACTTTACAAATCAAGCAGTCTGTTAAACAAAATACCACGCCTAAAAAAGGCTTTGGTATAAAGGTGAAAAAATGAAAGCAGAAACATTAATTAAATATGCGTATAGTTTACGTCAATTTAATTTAATAGATGATATAGAATACGATAGAATAAGAACGGGAGTTATTAAACGTAAAAACATGAGGTAAAGGTGAAATGAATGGTATCAAAAGAAGAATTTAAAAGAAGTTTAGAATTACGTTTTGAATCAGTTAAGAAACACAACTTAAGTATAAATGAAGCTGTAAAAATGTGTATGTTAGATTTTGAAGACAAAGACTTTTTTACTAAACAGGAGATATTTGAGTCTTTAAAGAGGGCTATGGATATAGAACAGTCCAAGCAGTCTGTTAAACAAAAGGTGAAATGATGGCTATAAAAATTATATATAAACCTGAAATAGAAATATTATCTGTTGATGAAATGGATGATTATATTAGTGAAATTCAAGATTATGAATGTGTTGAAAGAAAGAATCACCCTGATAGAGAAAAGCAATTTGTTAATCTTGAAGATTTATTAAAATTAAAAGATAAAATTAGAAAGTCTTTAATTATTAATAGTAAATGTGATTGTTTGATTGAAACAACAAAATATGCTGATATAGTTGATGTTTTATTATGGTTTGAGTTAAAGAAACATTCCAAGCAGTCTGTTAAACAAAAGGTGAAAAACAAATGATATTATTAAATGAAGATGGAACTCAAGCAGGTTACTATGATGTTATAAATTGGTGGCTTGAACATTATAAAGGAATGGAATACTTACATGAAAATCCTGAAACTATGTATACAGTAACGTCAATATTAGAACGATGTTTTGAGTTACTCAACAAGCAAGAGGTAAAGAAAAATGATATGCCGAAAATGTAATATAGAAGAAGTAGACCAGTACTACATTAAAGGAACTATCTGTAATTCTTGTAGAAAGAAACAGGCAATTAAAGCAAATAAAGCAAGAAAACAATTCAAGCATATCGTAAAGGAAGTGAAGAAAAAATGAGTTTTGTATGTGTTCCTGTTCAGATAGAAGATTTAAATAGTGAAATTTGTGATACTTGTAAAAAGAAATCAAAGTATATGTTTTATATTTTAGATGATAATCGTTTTGAAACTGTTGAGATGATTAGTACTCAATGTTTTAGATGTATAGCAAAAAAGTATTGGAGTTTATTTCCAAAGATATAGTTTACTTATTGTCAAGAGAGGAAACAATTCAAGCATACAGTAAAGGAAACAGATAAAAAATGAAGATATTAAATTTATATGCGGGTATCGGTGGAAATCGTAAACTATGGGGTGACGAACATGAAGTTACTGCTGTTGAGAATGTTCCTGAGATAGCAGCTATTTATAAAGAGTTTTTTCCTAATGATAAAGTTATTGTTGGTGATGCGCATAAATATCTTTTAGAACATTATAAAGAATTTGATTTTATATGGAGTAGTCCACCTTGTCCTTCTCATAGTCGTATGCGTTTATTATGTCACGTTAAAGAAGGAATGAAAGATAAATTTCCCGATATGAAATTATATGAAGAAATAATCTTTCTTAAACACTTCTTTAAAGGTAAATGGGTTATAGAGAATGTTATTAGTTACTATGACCCTTTGATAAGACCTTATAAAGTTGGTAATCATTATTATTGGGCTAATTTCCCAATACCTAATAAAAGAGAACCTAAGAGAATGATTTTAAGACTTAGTGATGAAGAAACCATCAAACACAAAGAGAAGTTATTTAATTACGACCTTAGTAAATACGAGGTTTCAAAACGTTTAAAGATTAAAATGTTGAATAATATGGTAGAACCTAAAACTGGTTTGTTTATTTTCAATAGTGCTTATACTCATAAACAAGAAACTTTAGAGTTTACTTAATGTCAATAGAGGAAAAGAGAATGTATGGAAAGGTTATAATAACTAAATATGGTGGTTCAGTCATAAGACGAAAGAACCGTTCAAGCAGAATGACAAGGAGAAGGACAAGGAAAAATGACTTTTAGACTTATAGACCAAAGAATAATAATGGCTGCTTTAGGTGGTGCTTTAGTAATGTGGGGTTTAATATTTGGACTTCATACTTATCATCATTGGTTATATTTATTAGCAGTTCCATTAGGTTTAGCGTGTGTATGGAAAGCAAGATGGTTTTACTAATTGTCAAGTAAGTATAATTTACAATCAAGAAAGATGAAAAGAAACAGTTTCTAACGAGACTATCTGATAAATCCAAACTCTTTTCAAGCGAGTATATTTAACAAAAGCGTTCAGTTGAGTAAAGAGAAAAATGAATAAGATAAATCAATTAATAATATTACTTTTAGTAATTATAAGCACCTTTTTGTTTTGTAACTATGGTTATGTTATGCACCACGAAAAAACGCACGAAGAAATTTACAAAATACACGGTTGCGAAGAGATAGAAATAAGTTATAACGCTTTCAAGGGAGAAACTGTTTGTTTGAAACACGCAGAAGTTATTGACGAAATGTATTTACAAGAGCAAGAACTACACGCTATTAACGAAATAGTCAGTTACAATTTAAGGGCTTTCGCTGCTATAATATTATTATTATTTACTATATTTATGGTGTATGATGTGCTTAAACAAAAACCTTAAAGAACGGCTTCGTTTATATACCTAATAGCTTATAAATAAGTTTGTTTAAGGATTCCTTTAACGAGGTGTTTATCTAAAAAATGGGTAACTTTATCGGTGGAATTATAGGCTTAGCTTTAGGCGCTATTGTTCTTGCTAACGTTTATATGGCTACAGTCATAGGAACTAATACTTCAACTTGGTCGACTTCAGAGGTCGCGCTTTGGGGTGTTATGGGACTTGTAGGTATTATAGGCTTACTTTACGGAGCTTTGAATCTTTTCGGGATTCTTTGAGGTCGTAAGAGTATGTTAGTAGAACAGTCACGAACGGAGGGCGTAACCCCTTCGATTTTTTCTTTAATTAGAGGTTTCTCTCTATGATTATAACAGTATTTGCTATACTTATAGGTGTGTCACTTGTTCTTATGATTCTCGGTTTCTCTATGGATATAGTAATTTTTAGTATAGCCGGAGCAACTTTATTAATGGTTATAGGTGCTGTAGTAGTGGCGGACGAAGGAATAGAGTATAAACAAGGGGAAGACATTACTACTATAGACAATGGGGATAACACAACAACGACTTATGTGACTGATGTTTACGGAACGCCGGAAGGCGAGGGAACTATTCCTTATTGGTGGATTCTTTTAGTTCTTGGAGTAGCCGCCGTAGCTTATAGCTTGTTCACTATAGGAGATTAATATACAATGGGGGAGAAAAGAAAAATAAAGATATGTGACTTCGACGGTCGGAAGCTAGACACCGCTATAGTATTAACAGAAAAAGATATTAAGAAAGCTCTTAAGAAATGGAAGTTGAAGGGGTTCTTCTAAAAATGGTTACTTATTATAAGCATAGAGTAGGAGGAAAAACTTATCGTTCTACTAAGAAAAGGAAAGAGTTCGTTAAACAAATAGATCGAAACAAACCTAAAACTAACAGGATAACAAGAAAAGATGGTTCAGTAGTTGATAGGCCTTCGGGTGAAGGAAGCACCTCTAAAGATGTTCTTGTTTCTGAAGCTCCACAACCCACAGAAACAACTAAGAAAGCCCCTTTGATTATAGGGGTACATAGAAGGGAGGGTAAGGTTACCGTTGATAATATAGGGCAATACTTAAGCGAGGAGCAAAAGCAGCAAGTAAGCAACCTAACAGAAGAACAGGGAAGGTTAACGGCTAACGTAGAACGAACAATAAATAAGCGAACAGGAGTAACAAAACAAAAACTTACATTGATAGGAGGGGCAACTTCTACGCTTGACCAACCCACCCCCTCCGCTTCTTCGGGAGGAAGTAACCTCTTTCCTTCCTCCCCTAATAATCAACCAACCGCCCCGTTTATGGAAAGCCCTAACTCCACAAGAGAACAAACACAATTTCACAACGAACCAATAGACACAAGCGGCCTTTTTCCTCCCGTAACATTTCCCGCGTTCACACCCGACACCATAAAAGAAACTAGAGCTACGACTAGATACGAAAAAACTAAATTTGTACTCGGAGAAAAACTATTCACTCAAGGAGACACCGAACCAATAACCACGCAAGAAGGCTTAACGTTCGTTCCCGTAGCTTTAGAAGTAGTGGGAGAGACGGCGGTAGGACTAGCTAAAGGTTTCGTTATTGGCGGAGTTTATGGAACGGCCAAAGCTTTAACGGTCGATCTAGATAATACTTTACAAGGAGCGACCGACATTATAAGCGGGAAAGTAAAAGGTCGCGATATTATGAATAATTTAAACACGGCGTTAACCAACGACCCCGCTTTTTTTGCGGGAGAAGTAGCTTTCGCAGTAGCGGGAGGGAAAGCCATAGGAGAATTAGCTACGGTAGCTAAAAGCCGTTACGTTAGTTTCGGAAGCAGAGTCACCCCACCCGAAACAGTATTCGCAGAAAGCGTTTTAAGTGGAGCGGAAGGATTGCCGAAAGCTTCAAGCGTAGAACAAAGTTTAGCAAGATTCGCAAAAGCGGACGACGTAGTTCAAACAAGTAGCCCCGCAAAGATACAAGGAAAAGAAGCGGGCTTAGGAAGGAAAGGAGCGGTAGGAATAGAAGACACCGGAATATATGTTACTCCGGCCGGCGAAGGAAGTCCTTATTTTTTACGAATAGACGAAGCGGGAGGCTATGATAGTTTTAGTTTTAACCCGCTTAAAGGTTTAGGTTTAAGCTCAGATATACCAACCGTTACAAGATTTAAAACTACAGGCGTAGAAAGGCTTCCTCGAGAAGTAGTTACTCCGGCCGGCTTTAAAGCCGTCCAAGAGTTCCAAGAGGGGCAAATAGGAAGCGGTAAAAGTTTCATAACTAAACGTAGCGAGCTAGGGCAAGGAGCTTTAGAAAGGCAAAAGTTCCCCGCTCCCGAAGATTTCTCAGAAGGAGGGTTTAACATTAAGAAAGGAGACCCCCTTATAGAAAGTGGAACTTCAGAAATAGAAGCGGTCGTTCCTTCTAAAACACAATTTGTTTATACTCCCGAAACGACGGCGGGAAAAATAAAAGGCTTCGATAGCTTTACAACATTTAAAGGGCAAAACGTAGCTATAAGAGACACGGTTTTATTAACGTCCGATACCGTAAACCCTATACCTTCCGCAGTTACAACGCCTTCGACGATTTCAAAAGCGAGTAAAGTATTCTCGGGAGAATCAATATTACAAGAGAGTAGTTATTTAGGTGGAAGTAGTTCGGGGAAGGCAATAACAAGCCCTTATAATTTTGCTTCTTTAGGTTCTACAAGCACAAGCACGCGAAGCGTTTCTACTCCTATAGCTCCGGTTATAATTCCTTCTTCTACGGTTGGAGGAAGTTCTACGCCTTCAACACCTTTAGGTTATAAGAAAGTAGTTATTTATAGCTCTACCTCTACAAGCCCCGCGCCTAGCTCGGTCGTTCCCTTAGTTTCTACAGGGGGAGGAAGTGGGAGAGGTAGAAGTAGCGGGGGAGGAAGTTCGGGCGGTGGCTCTACTCCTTCAAGCATAATAAGCGATATAAGCGACGGTGGTAGCTCGGGAGGTTCTTCTATAGGTGGAAGTAGTTCGGGGTTATCTACCGGAGGAAGTTCGGGCGGTGGAAGCTCGAGAGGAAGAGGAAATAGTTATTTATCAAGTAGACCTATATACCCTAAACCTTACGCTAGCTCAATAAGAAGAGAGCGAAGAAGTTCGGCGGGGTTCGACGTATTCGTTCGTAAAGGCGGACAGTTTAAAAAAATAACGAGTAAAGGTTTAAGTTATAATAATGCTTTAGACTTCGGAGCTTACAACGTGGCGAACACGGCGAGAGCTACCTTTTTCGTAACTCCTTCAATTACAAGCGGAGGAAAAATTACTTCTCGAGCGAAAGGAAGCTTCGGCTTTACTTTCGGGAATTTAAAGAAAAAAGGCCGTCTCTTTATTGAAAAGAAAGAGAAAAGAATAAAGAAAGGTAACGCGGGAGAAAGAGCGGAGATTACAGAGAAAGGAATAGCAAGCTCAAAACGTAAACGGAGGCTTAAAATACTATGAATATAGGACGAAGAATAAAAGAAGCTAGAGCTAAAGCTAGCGGTAGAGCGAATAAACGAAGCGCTAAAAAGTTACAAAACCTAAAGGTTAAGAGAACTAAACAAGAAGGCAAAGCAAAACTTAGAACTTCAATAAGTAAAGAGAGAGGAAGAATTAATAAAGCAAAAGCCACCGCTAAAGGAACTAATTTTATAGATCGAATTAACAAAGCTAAGAATAAAGTAGACCGTTATAAAGACGACCGAGAAACAAGAACTCTTAAGAAACTTAAGAGAGAGGTCGCTATAGAAAAACTTAAACGACAAAGAGAGAAACTTAAAGGAACGTCTACAACAAAGAAACAAATAATTAATATCGGCAACGGTGGAGGCGGTTTATTTTAAATGAATAAGCTCGGACAGTTCGGTTTTATCAAAGTCTTATTTATAGCTTTAGCTTTCGTTATAGTTTTTGCTATAGCACTAGCTCCGATAGTCTCGACGGCTATAGGTGTAAGTATTGATACCGGAAACGTTACGGGGTTCGAGAAGTTCTTACTCGGTGGCCTTAATATTTGGCTTATGATAGGCTTTATATTGTTCGTTGTAGGCTCGCTTGTTTGGGGGTTCTCCGGTGATTAAAACAGGAGGACAAGCAAGTATAGACTATTTTAAAGTAGATCAAATAGATAAAAAAATGAAAATATTTTATAAAATTCACGGTGATACATAATGAATAAGATATTAATTATAATTATCCTTTTATTATTACTATCTATAGGTTTAGTTAGTGCTGATTTAACTGATGGATTGTTGCATTATTATAGTTTTGATAATGTAACAACTGATTCTGTTGGTAGTAATGATTTAGCAAATACAGGATGTACTTCTGTACCCACAAGCGGAATAATAGGCGGAACTTATGATTATAAAGATAGTGGCGACTATATGCAAGGTACTAGTTTAGGTTCAGAAATAAGTGGTCTAGCAGATTTGTCTATTAATGCTTGGAATAATCTTAATGATAATGGGGGAGATTTAAGTTTTATAATGGCTTCTACTGATGGTTCGGGAAATCATCAAATTCTTATGTATATTTCTACGTCAAATGGTGTGATGTATACTATTTCAAATACAACAATAGTTTCATCACCATCAAGTGCTATTCCTGTTGATGGTTGGACTATGATAACTAGTGTAAAAACAGGAACTAATTTAACATTGTATATTAATGGAATTTATAGTAATAGTGCTGTTGTTTCCGCAAAAGTTATAACAGCTACCAACAATTTTTATGTAGGTAGACAAGATTATCTCGGATCACAAGGAGCAGATGGATATATAGATGAACTGGGTATATGGAATCGGTCACTAAGTATTGACGAAATTCAAGATTTATATAATAGTGGAAGCCCGACAAGTGCTCAACAATACCCTTTTAATGGGAGTGGCCCTTCGACAAGCTATTTTAATATTACGGCTAAAAACGATTACAACGACACGACAATAAACACTTTTAACTATTTAGCTAACAACCCCGACACAAGAACAGAAATAACAAATTACCTACTCCCCGCCGCAACAGGAAACTTTTTATTAAACCGGACTTGGAGCAAACTCCAATACTCTTATGACGGAGGAGCTTATAGCGATTTTACAGCGGGTTGCGACCTTAAATATACTAATAAAATAATCTTGTATTGGGTAGGAGGAAACTTATACTGCCAAAAAGCCGTAGGAGGCGATATTATAGCAAGCAGTTATAACGCTTCTATAGGTATAGATATAAAAGGCTCTCTTAATCATGTTGGTTGGACGACTACGGGAACAATTACGACAAATATTTTAAATAACGACGCCGAAACATATAATATAAATATTTATGCGACTGATTACATAACGAGAACATACTCTTCTTATGATGTAGCGAATAATTTACTCGCGGAACTACACAATACAGAAATAAGTTTTAACGCTACGGCCTTAATAAGTAACGAAAGTATAAACTCTACATTTACTATAAACGCCGTTGAAAAAAACGAGAACGAAAAGTTTAATTTAAGTATAGGTAGCTTCGAGGTCTTAACTAACCCTATACCTAGCGGCTATTATAATCTAAACTACAGTTTCAACACTACCGCGAAACAAATAGAAACTCTGACAGTAGAAGGAATATATAATAATGTTTTAACGGTTAACATAACTGATATAATAACAAACGAAACCGTCGGCGTTAACAGTTATTTAACTGTGTATAACGAGCTTTACGGTTACAACGAAACTTATAATAATAATAACGGGAGCTTTACAGTAAACCTTATACAAGGAAATTATAGTTTAACCGCTTGGGCTACCGACTACGCTTACAGTTACGACGACATAATAATAAACACTACTACTTATAATTACACCGTTGGTTTATACGCTAACAATAGCCTTTGGGTTACTGCGTTAGACTTAGATCTCCTTACAAGTTTAACAAACTTTACAGTTAACGTTTACGACCTAAACAGGAGCTATGTATTTAACGATAACGACACAGGAACCGCAAAGAAAGAAGACATAATAAGCGGGGTTTATACTGTAAAAATAACTAAAAGCGATTACACGACGGCACAATACCCTATAACAATAACGGGCGGCAGTCATCAAAACTTAGTAGCTTATTTACAAAGCGGAGCCACAGAAACAGTTTTTACAGTTCAAGATCTAATAAGCACAGGCATATTAGAGGGGGCAACGAGTAACCAATATAAACTTATTAACTCCTCTTACGTTTTAATAAGTAGCCAACTAACCGACATAACCGGAAGAGTTCAATTTAATTATGTAGCGGGGAACGAATACAAATTTACTATAAGCCTCGACGATTACGACACAAGAACGTTTTTATTAACTCCTTTATTCAGTAGTTACACAATAAGATTAACACCTTCTACAACCGAACAAGTAGACACAAGCGGGGGAGATTGGATTTATTATATAGCTCCTAACGAGTTCTATAACGGCGAAGAAACTAACTATACTATAAGCATAAGTAGCGGGACAGGAACTTTAATAAATTATACTTTAGACGTTACCTATAGTTTTATGGGAACTACAGAGAGCGAAGTTTGTAGCAACGCTTACGGGTGTAGCTACGACTATAGCGTTAACGTTATCGGGACTAGCTACGACGATTATATACTCGTTAACTATACAGTTTACGAAACAGGAAGAGCGGCTAAAACCTTCTCACAGAAATATTATGTTATAGGCGGCTATAATGAATATACTCTTAAGAGTTGGAGCGAAGAAGACGCTACGAGCGGAGTAGGGGATCTTGAAAAAGGATTTATAACAACAACAATACTTTTAATTGTTATAGGAGCAATAGCGACGGCGGCGTCCTTCGTTGGAGCTCCGCCTTTAACAACTAGCGGAATAGCTTTAACAGTTCTTATATTTATTATGGCTTCTGTGGGGTTCGTCCCTAATTATATAGCTTGGGTTGTGGGTTTGGGAGGTTTACTTATGGCGATCTTCGGAAGGGGAAACTATTGACAACTACATCTACTTTAGTTACTTTCTTAGCGGTTATGATAGTTATAAATATTGGTTTAGCTATGATTCAAGGAGCCATAACAGAGATCGATCCTACAATAACCAAATACGGAGAGTTCGACGCAACCGATAGCCCTTACAGTAATTATGTAGCTAATAATACTTTAGTAGTCGACGATAGCTACTTTCCCGATAGCGCAGAAACAGAAGCGGATAGCACAGGAAACATATTTACAGATACTTATAACTCGGCTAAAAGTTGGTTACAAGATAAGTTAGCCCCTCTTAATTTCATAAGTAACATATTAAAACAACCTTACGGGTTCCTTAAAGATATAGGTTTTCCTATACAAATAGCTTTAGGGTTCGGCGTATTGTGGTATTTGTTAGCTCTCTTTTTGTTAGTTAGTTGGCTTATAGGAAGGTAAAAAAAGAAAATGGCTTTAAGTTTAGACGGTATAGTAATGGTCGTTCTCGACGGCTTGACGGTTAACGTTTTTGGTAGTTTAGACGTTACTACGGCCGTTATAGCTATGTTTTTAATACTATTCGGTCTATTAATTAGAATACCTTTACCTATAGCGGTAGTTATTCCTCTGCCTTTTATTATATATTTGACGGCTTACGGGTTCATAAG
>Ga0207997_1001386_pt1 | contig 12529 bp, 16 predicted proteins | sample AntAceMetag02UKN_FD_184777 | JGI IMG/M metagenome (GOLD analysis project Ga0207997, IMG submission 184777) | Saline lake microbial communities from Ace Lake, Antarctica - Antarctic Ace Lake Metagenome 02UKN (SPAdes) (version 2) | ecosystem: Environmental > Aquatic > Non-marine Saline and...
TAACTTCATCTAAATTCTTACAATCCATATCAAGTTTATCTCTTGTAAGAGTTTTCCATGTTTCATCTTGAACTGTTATTGTTTTCATATTTATATTAAAGTATTAAAGTATTTAAATGTTTGTATATTGCTACATATGTAATATATTGCCAAATATTGTATTTAGCTTTATATTACCTTTTCCTCATTATCTTCTCTTGTAGTGGGCTTAGAATGCTTTATAGTGTGTATTATGGTCCTATGTCGCTTTGTTTCAAAAAGTAATTTCTTCTTCTTAAATAAAGGAGATTGATTACATTTATTACAAATCCTAGAGAATTTAGTTCTAGGTTGGAATAACTTACCACATCTTTCACAGTTTCTTTTAAATTTCATTTGAACATTTCAACTTGTTTTATCGCTTTTTTTACATCTAAAGTAATTTGCATCCCCATTGCCATTCTTCTTTTATCTATAATTAGATTCAATCTTTTCAATGATCTTCCTAACCATTTTGAATTAACCCATTGAAAATCATGTTCATCATCATGGACATATTGTTTAAATTGATTTAATAATGAAACCATATCAATATAATCTAAATTATCATCCTGCATTGCAACAAACTGATAAACCATAACATCTCTACTTTCAGTTCTTTCTTCTGTTTTGCTTTCTTCATACATTTTTGAGGTTATTTTGAGAATTTTATTTAATACAATTTGATTGAAAGTATTGGCAATTATATATAATGGAAAGAATAGTTCCAAGTATCTACCTCCGATGTCATTTTTTTTAATTTTATTGAAAAAATCCAATTCTTTTTCATAAATTAGTGCTTCAACTCTACACTTAACTACACTAAATATTTTGTCATTTTCCTTGTTAATTGGTGTTATATATGTTGATTGTGTAGTTAGTGTAGTATTAGTATATATATCCCCTATAAATAAGTTCCATTTTTTATTCATTCTCTGGGAAGAAACTACACTGCACAAACTACACTGTGTTAATTTCTTTTTTATGGCATCAATTTTAGGGTTATCATAGAAATCTTCCATCTTAAAAATAAGCTCTTTCCTATCACTTTTCTCTAACATTATCTTAATACATCTATCCCCCAAAACTTCTTCCATTCCCCAAATATTTGCCATAACTATTGGAGTATAAGGTTCAAACTCTTGAACTGCATAATCTTCTCCATCTGCACTCTTAACTTTCTTCATTCTCTTAATTGTCATACCTTTTTTATAGGAAGCATTAAGAATCTCTCTTAATCCTGCATTCTCTTTCTTCATAATTCCTTCAAATTCATCAATACAAATAGTATTCTGTCCTGCACTTCTGAATAAACTTGCTTCTCTAACAGAAGTTAATAATTCCCCATTCCAACTTAATGCTTTAATGATTCCTAATAATCTTGTCTTTCCTGAACCTCTCATAGCATTAACAAAGAGATATGGAAATGTAGAAAAGGATTTATGAAAGTAAGTTCCTATAATCCACAACGCAAGTAATGGATAATTTTCTTCTTTCATATCAATATAATCCTTTAGAAATAATATAATATCTTCATAACTTTCACCTAACTTAATTTTTACTTCATCTAACTCTTCTTCATTCATAGGTAAATCTTCTTTGGTAACTCTTAATCCATTCCTTCCAAAATTTATTGCCAAATCTTTATTACATGGTTTTCTTAAATCTTCATTAACCATTTTCTTTAATTTTTCTAATGGTTCTTTTAAGGCCTCTTTTAATTTATCTTTTTCCATCATAAATGAACCTCCACATCATTATTACCAAAGAATTCTGCCTGGTTTAATTCATCTTCTTTTTCTTCTCTTTCTGCGTCGTGAAATTGTACATCGGAAATGATGGGGTTCTTTGGAGGTTTAATTTCAATCATCTTTTAACTCCTCTTTTTTTATCTTACCTTTAAATACTAAATTAGAATATTTTTTTAAATAAAATAATTCTTCAAGATTATATTTATTTTTTAATGTTCTATTTGGATGATGAATTGTTCTATGGCATTTGATACATAAAATTAATAAATTATTTATTGAGTTATCTTTTCTATTAACATTTATATGGTGTATTTCTGGAACTAAAACTTCTCTCTTACAAATTTCACATCTCATTTTTTTTCTACCTCTTTATATTCTTCAAACTTAACAATATCTGCCCAGAATAATTTTTCTTGTTCATTGATTCTTTTTCCTTTAAAATTTTGAATTAATAAACTTGTATCACCAACAAAAATTATATCACAGAAATAATAAGTATCATTAACATCAACAATAAATGCTTTAATATTATCTTTTAGAAATTCTTCTGCCTTAATCTTAAATCGTTCTAAAGTATCTCGTAAATCGTTTTCCATAAGAAACAAGAGGGTCTTTTCTTTATATACTTTATGTAGTAACTTTCAAATTACAAATATCGGAACAAGGAATCGAACCGAGAACTTAAGCTTATGAGGCTCATGTGATAAACCATTTCACCATTCCGATAAAAATGTACCCTCAGGATTTTCACCTGATTTGGCACACAATTATTAAGTTGTTTAGTATTTAAAACTTAAGTATGAATTTTTTCTAATTACCAACCCTATTTATATTTAAATTTGAACCAAAATATTCTCCTGTTCCTGTTGCAGTATCGGCAGTTCTTAATGAAACATTTTCTCCAGCATTCAATCTTAATAAACAATTTCCTTTCTGGGTTACTTCATCTCCCCCAGATGACATCTTATGATGACTTTCACAATTATCTTTATTAGTTTCATTTACAAAAACGCTAGTCATATAAACATGATTATTTTGCCCACTTCCTACTGCCATATAATCAATTCTATAAACTCCATCAACTTGAACTGTTAAACTTGAATTTAAATTAAATCCAAGGTTATTTGGTGTAAATCCATTAATATGATTTGCATCTGTCATAAAATTATGATAATATTGATTTGCTGTTGCAAATACTAAAGAAGTTGAAGTATGATTATGATACCACATTCCACCATAAATTTGATTACCTGTGAAATTTCCTGTAACATTTAAATCTTCACTAATATCCAAATTAACAAACCATCCCTTAGTTATTCTACTTATTAAACTTCCAAGATTAGAAAAAAATCCATCACCAGTAACATTTATATCTCCATTAATAATAGCTTTACCTGCAGAACCTGTCCCAGTTTTTGCCCCAGGATTAAACACTATATTTCCACCACTTTGGTCTCCTGTTCCTGCATTTAAGATACAACTTCCTGCAGAACAAGTTTCTTCCACACTTATATTTATTTCTCCAGGATAACATACTGAATTATTAAAGTATCCACATTCAGCAATGTGAGAATCATTAAGTTGAGATATTGAAAACATACAAGTTTGTCCTATTGGACAGTCTCCATCTACTATTGAAGCAGATATCATTGGTAAAATTAATAATAATATCAACAAACTAAGTTTTTTTTTAACATTTTAATGAGCTACACAACCTTTATATTCTAAAAAATCTTTTGAAGATTCTAAACAAGTATCATATTTATTTAATTTATCTTGTAATATAACATTCAAATCATAAATTCCTTGTTCATGTTTAACTACCATTTTTGATAATGGCATATCACATTCTGTTTTATTTGGATAAGTTATTTCTTCAAACTTTTCATAATCTTTTGAAATAGGTTTTATTTCTTGACAAATAGATTCTCCTGTTTTTTTCCAAAGTTCTACATCACACCATTTTATAGTTATTATTGGATTATCATAATCAATTAATTCATAACATCTTCCGCCATCAAAAGCAGTATGATTTATTGTAATCCCATCTTCTTTTAAATAATAACTTGCATCATGGGTTTTACTTAATGCACTTCCATCTGTTTTATCAAAAACAGATGTTCTTGTATTATATCCTGTTGCAGATATATTTTCTTCAAACCAAGCACTAATGCCAGAAGTTGCTCCATAAACTGTTAAAGGATAACTTGGAACTGTTGTATTTCCTAACATTGTATTTCCGCCTGTTGGTGCAAGATGTATAGTTCCCAAATAAGCTTCCGTTCCTCCTCCATTAGTTCCATTTTTTCCTGTTTGAAACCAAAATCCTCCACCCGGAACACCATTAGAGCTTCCGGGACCATTAACACTATTTCCACTACTACCTGCATAAAATTTATAACTTGTTGGAGTTCCTCCTAATCCAAATGCACCTGAACCAAATGCACCTGAATGAATATCTGTTCCATTCCCACCATACCATATATATTGTCCAGCACCTGGTGCATTATTAAGGACACCACTAGTTGTTACTGCTCCATTTGAAATAGTATTAATTATACTTCCTGAAGCAGATAAACCCTTACTTCCTCCCTGTTGTGTTGTTAGATAAATATTTCCTGCATCTCCTAAATTAGATGTTGCAGGATTTTTTTCTCCTCCTCTTGTTCCTGTAATAATAATATCATCACCATCAACTCCTACACTTGCTGTTCCTCCAGTAATATTTATAAAATATGTTTTTAGTGAAGTTGCTTCTTCTCCATTCATAGTTAATTGTTTAAAAGTTGCACTTGCTACACTAAATCCTGCATTCATTACAACATTACCAACAAATGTTGTTCCTCCAAAAGTTGAAGCACCTACCTTTTTAATTGAAAGACTATTTAATACAATTGGTCCTCCTAATTGAGTCATAACTAATGTATCTGTATTTAAACAAGTAAATGTATATGAGTTTAATCCAGTAGTAAATTGAAGTATCTTTTCAGTAATACCACACATAGTAACATTTAAACCTTCACCACCATTAGAACTAATATTAATTTGAACAGAATATATACCATCAACTACAGGAATAAAAGGACTTACTTCTACTAAATCATCAACAGCATAAGGAAAATCATGAACAGCTTGTCCTCCTGTAACTGTCCAAGAAGCATCTTTTGTCCAATTACCTGTCCCATCAAATTCCCAATCATCAATTAATTCATTAGATAATGCACTAAATCCACCTTCTGCGGTTATACCTTTTGTTGTATAAGCATTTTCTGACATATTCCAATAATCTGATAAAGATAATGTAGTAGAATTATAAAAATTTGAAGGATTACCAATTCCATAATATAATCCATTTGCATAACTTTGATTCCAAGATTCGTTATTAGAAACTTTTGCATCATAAGTTACATTGTAGGTTGAAAGATAATCACTTTCACTAGTTCTATTTAAAAATAATCCATAAGCCATACTTTCATTCCAAGAAGAATTATCTCCTACTATTCCTGTTAATTCTGAACCATCTCCAAAATATGTATCTGCTGTTATGTTAAATCCAGTAGCATTAGTATTTACATAAATTTCTATATCATCAATTCCACCATCACCACCAATTTTCATAATCCTTTTAGAATCTGTATAAAAATCAAAAAAATCATTGGTTGTAAATCTTGCACCTTGCCCAATAGCCCTTTGTTCAATAGTAAAATGTCTTGTTGTATTCCAAAAATCAATAAAATAATTTCCCCAATCTCCAAAATAAGTATCTGCTGTTATGTTTGTTGCATTAATACCTAAAACATTCAAATTAGTCCCATTAACACCACTAGCTATTCCTGTTAATTGTGAACCATCTCCAAAATATGTGTCTGCCGTTATATTCCCAGTTGTTTCTAAATTATTATTATCCATATCAACATTGCTATCAATATTACCACCACCCCAATCTCCAAAAAATGTATCTAATGTTATACTATAAGGAGTCATATCTATATCTCCATCCCAAAAAGAATCTCCACCAACATCTGTATATTCAATATCAGTAGGAGTATCTAAATCATCCCAGAAGTTTGAATTATTTACTGTGGCTATTGTAGAATAATTTATTGGAGTTGTATAGGTAAAATCAAATTGCGATTCATCAAAAGCAGACACAAAAGATATAGATATTAAAAGAATTATTATTGAAAAGATTAACTTCATATTAAATCACCTATTTTTTTAAAGTTTTTAATCTTTAAATAATCTTCTATTGATAAAAAATAAAAAGTGGGAGAAAATCTCCCAAAAAAATTAATAAATTAGGTTAGAGAAAATTTATATTCCTGAACCACCAACTCTCATTCTTTGCCAAGTAGCAACTAAAAGAGCTAATACTCCTAAAATAAGAACTATTGCTGCAACTAAAAGAACTGTAGGTATCTTACTAGATACATTATCTACTCCTGCTGTGAAGTTTGCTGCTAAATTATCAGTAGCATTATCCATAGAGGAATTTGCAGTTAATAATCCTGCGTTAGTTAAAGTATTTACAATTACAAAAGCAATTATAACACCAATAACTAAAGAGGCAACTCCAAACACTAAACCTGTAATAAGTCCTCCTGTTTGAGCTTTTTTATTAAACATTTCCATGGTTAATTATATTCCTGAACCACCAACTCTCATTCTTTGCCAAGTAGCAACTAAAAGAGCTAATACTCCTAGAATCAATACTATTGCTGCAACTAAAAGAACTGTTGGAATCTTTCCCGATACTTCATCTACTCCTGCTGTGAAGTTTGCTGCTAAATTTGTTGCTGAAGTATTTTCAGTACCTGCTTCTAACAATCCTGCTGTAGTTAAAGTATTAACAATTACGAAAGCAATTATAACACCAATAACTAAAGAAGCAACTCCAAATACAAGTCCAGTAATTAAACCACCTGTTTGAGCTTTTTTATACATTTGTTAAAACCTCCTTCTCCATAATGTGAATTGTTTGATAAATAGAAGTAATTGCCCTTTTTATAGTTGGTGTAACAATGTTACCAAGAATTTATTTTAAACTTCACTAATCTTTCTATCCATAAAGAACCATATTGCAGATAATAAATTCAATGATGCAACTATTATTAACCAATCTAATCTAATAAATCCTGCACTTACCGAGAACAATAATGCTGGAAGTAGTGTTGCCATTGAAGCAATTATTGCCCAAGCAGAATAATCTGCTGTTCCATTCCTTAACTTCTGTCTTGTAATTCCACCTAAGAATACAACAAAGAAAACAAAGAATAATAACAATGGAGTAAATGCAGGGAATACATTTGTGGTTTGTGATAAGATTTCATCTGCACTTGATGTTGAGTTAGGAAGAGTATATAAATACGCCATTTAAGGGTTACCTCTCAAAGTTTTATAAACATAGAATCCAAATAATAATGCAATTACTCCTCCAAATACTGTAAAAAATATTCCAAATCCTTCACCACTTCCAAAGATTTTTTGGTAAGGAAGTTTAATTATATTTGTTCCAATTGCAATTACACCAGGAGTAGAAACTGCAAAAGGTCCTGTTGATTGTGCAACATTACTTCCAGGTTCAACAGTAGTATCTAATATAGATTCATAAGTACCTTTAGAATCATCTTTAAAATCTGATAAACTATTTTCATTATCTGTTGAAAAATCATTAAATTCTGTATCATCAGCGATACTCATAACTGCACCAGTATCATTTGCAAAACCAATAGCAAAACCAAATATGGCTATACTAAAAAGTCCTATGAATACTAAACTCATTGTTAATGTTATTTGACTTCCCATTAGTTTCTCCTCGCTGCTTTTATTATTACTAATATTACAGCTATTGCAAAGAATAATATTGTCGCAGTTGCTCCAATAAATCCTGTGTTTTGTATTAAGTTTATTCCAAATAATACTGCTACTCCAATGAATAAGAATACTGCTGTTACTACTGGATTATCACTAACACCCATTCCAACTAAAGTAATCATAACAATAACTGAAAGCATAATTAATATTCCTGGAAATATATCTGAAGATTTTTGGTCTGTTTTTATATCTCCTTTTCCCTGTTCAATACTATCTTTATATAATTTAGCAACAACAGTTGAGTTACCAAAACTTGAAGGAATAGTACAGCTTAAAGTTCCTGAAGCAGAAGTTAAAGTATCTGAACAAACAGAAGTTCCTAAAGTATCTTGACTTGTAACAACTAATTGAACTATTGAAGGTGTTCCAGTTGGAATTGTAAATTGACTTGTTATTATTTTTGAAGTATCATTATAACCAAGAGTAAAATTAAAGTCATCACCTTCTTCATAATCTGGAATAGTAATTCCTGATTGGAAAGCATTGAAATCTATTTCACAAGTAGATACTAATGGTGTTTGACATATAGCAAGAACATTATTAAATGTTGAGATTAATACTCCTGCATCATATATCTTAAAATTATAAATAACATCATTGGTTTGAAGTGAAGCAGAACTTATTCCTCCTTCATCTGCCCTTGGTATTTCTGTTATAAAGAAAGTTCCATTTTCTAAATACTTTCTTTCTATTTGTATTAATGCTCCATCAATAGGAAGATAAGAAGTATCTCTAACTCTTAATCTAAATGATTGTGTGTTTGTAGTATCTAAATCGTATAGAGATATATTTTGATATAATGTTGTAGAATTTAAAGTATATCTTTCAACATTATAAAACTCTGCAGAGTTATTTATTGCTGAATATTGAACTTGTAAGTCTAAAGAATATTGTTCTCCTCCACTTAAACTATCATCAATACAAATAGTAGCAGGATTAGTTTGTGAAAATTCATTATAATAATCTACTAACTTTGTTGTTCTATCAGAAGTATATAAATTTAAATCTACTTTCATTGAAGTATTTTGTGAAATTCCATTAAGTTTTGTTTTAGTTACTTCATCATACATAGTAAAATTAAATAGATTGTACATTCCAGTACAAGTAGAATTAATTACTATTGGTGAAACAGATTGGTTTTGTGAAGTAGTTAGATAACTAAACCCATCACTTTGAGTTATATTCCAATAGAAAGGAATGTTAGTTGTTGCAGTAACTCCAGGTGCTATTTGATTCTTTGTAATAGTATAATCATTCCCATTAGAAGCTATTGAAGCTAATGAATTTGTATTATTATAGTTAAGATATGCTACAGTTATTGCATTTTCATATACAGTTAAATTTAAAATAAAAGGATTAATTCCACCAGAAGTTGTTGGAGTTGTAAATGTTTCTCCTGTTTGAAATAATCTATATGCAACTGTTCTATTTTCTGTTGAAAATCCACAATCTCCATCACTGTCACATGCTTCTATTCCCCAGAGTGTTGGTTCTGTTATTGTTGTGTTGAAAGTTGTTGTCCAAGAAACTAATCCAGAAGTCAAAGATAAATTTATGTAATTTATAACTCCTGCAAAATCTGCTTCATCCCCTCCACCGCTTCTTCCACCTGTCCAGTTTATATATGTTCCTTCTATTGGAAATCCTAATCCACTTCCTTTATAAGTTCTTGTCCAACCAGAAGATGGATTTGCTGTTACAATATAATATGTTGTTTCCCCTGTTAAATCATAACTAAATATTGCATTATTCCCTGAAAAACTTGCACTTGCTAATTCACTAAAACCACTATCCATTAAATAAGCATAAGTAGGATTTGCACCAGCATCCTTTGTAACTCCTGTTAGTCTAACTGCTTTATTTGTTTGTATCTTGTATCCATTTTGATTTCCTGCACCTTCTGCTCCAGAACTACTATGAGTTACACCATTATCTTCAATATATTCTGTAATTCTTTCTGTTTGATTTCTTTCCCAAGTTCCAGTTCCATTATGCCATAAACTTATATTATTTAAAGATGCACCACCAGTTACATTTACTGTTGTATTAAATTGAATTTTGTTTGTTGTATTTAAATAATTTACTGCAGGAGAATTTAATATAATTTCTGCATCATCTCCTGTACTAATATTTCCCCAAGTTGCATTCTCAAAATCATAACCTTTAACTATTTTATTTATTCCATCTCTACCATAATTTATAATAGTGTCTGGTTGAAGATTATTTAATAGAAAATACCCTCCAATTATTAAAATTCCCATTACGCTTAGTATTAAAATTAAATTTAAATTGATTCTAGGCCTATCTCTGTTAGTTTTAATAGTAGCTTTTTCCATTTTATACTCCAAAACCTCCACTTCCACCAGCTTCTGCTGTGGATTGTCTTGCAAACATTAATATTCCACCAACCACAGCAATAAATGCCATAATAAATGGAGAGTGTAAGATTAAATATGAAGTTGTAGTTTGTTCTTGAAGTCTTGTGGCAATTTCATCATCACCAGTATAAATATCTTGATACATATTACTCATAATAATACAAAGGAAAATTAATAGGATCATTAATGCTAAATATAATCCAATGAATGCAGGGTGAGGATTGTAACCAACTATAAATACAAATACTAATGTGAAGATTAAAGCCATAACAAATCCTATTGCAATTAAGAAAGGCATTGCTTGAACAAAAGTATTAGCAGTTCCAAAAGAATATTCTCCTGCTTCGGATAAGTTTGTTTCACCTGCCATTCCAAGTTCTGTCATTATTGGTGTAAGTTCATCACTTGCTATATCTAATACTGCCCAAGCCATTGCTGCAATGAATCCAAGAACTAATACTAACATTAATGCCATGAAGAATATTATAATTCCTATTGCTCCTTTCTTTCCTTTAGGTTTTATTAAACTTCTTAGTTTCATTTTGATTTCCATTTCCCAAGTTTAGATAATTTTAATTCTGCATCCAAAGGATATTTATTTCTAAGATTAAATATTGCTTGGGTTAATCTTGTTGGTCTAATATCACATTTCTCTTGAACAGATTTTATTCTTGCAGTTTCTTCAAGCCATTTCTTAAAGTCTGGATCTACTCTTATAAGTTCACTTCGTTTTATATTATTATTTGCCATAGTTATAATTGTTCTCCTGGGAATATTCCCCTATTAAAATACTGTTGAAGTTCTTTATCATGGAACATTTTAACAAAGAAACTTATCATTATTACAATAACAATTATAGGTGAGATTGCCATTAGCATTGCAAAGATTGCAAACAACATCTTAGCAAATAGTTGTTCTGATAAGAAAGCAAAAGCAATGTTAGAAGATAAATACATAATCGCAGTAAACATAAAGTAAGCAAACATCCATAGAACTAATCTAAAATATTTCAAATAACTAATAGAAAGTATTCTTCCTTGTTCGTCTTTTGTATTTGAAGCAGGTAAATGCCCCATTCCAAAGAAGGTAGCAAATAGAGTAAAGATTAATATTCCTAATAATCCTAAGTAAATTGTTGATTGTTCTTGTGTTAATTCTTTTCCATAGTAATTAACTTCATAACATTTCTCTCCACTTGTAACTGTAGAACCATCTGTGCATTCTAATTTATGGCAGTAAGTTCCAAACTCTGAATAGTTCCCACCATTTATTGAGAAGTTAAATGTTTGAAATGATTTAGTTCCTTCTTGGTTTATTGTTATTAAACTTCCAGGAGCATTTATTTGTGTTAGATTACAACCACTCGCATTGTTAGAAGTAATGGAGAAGGATAAATTAGTATCTTGTTTATGTGTTGGGTAATCTAGGGCTGATACTAATGGTAAAATTAACAATACTAATACTAATAGTATCAATCCTTTTTTCATTTAGATTCCTCCAACATTAGAAATTATTAAGAAGGTTACTCCCATTACTATTGCTGTTATCAATCCTATTTTGTTATCCATATTATTTCATACCCCAAAAACCTTTCTTCTCAGGCATTGCAGATTTACCACCAATCACTTCAGATATATTAAAGTGCCTTCTTAAACTTCCTCTCTCTTCTCCTTTCCATGCTCTATTGTGGGTTGCTTCAACTAATGCTTCTAGTTGTGTGAATATCATTTCAAATTCTCTTAGGTTTAATTTTGTTTTCTCTTGTTTAATTTTATCAATTTCGTATTGAATTTGTGGTTCTATTTCTTTTAATACTTCTGCTTTAATAGTTTCTTCATTAACTTGTTTGCCCATTAATTCTAAATTCATTCTTTCTCTCTTAATCTTATCATCTATTCTTGTTTGAAGTATTTGTTGACATTCTTCTAATGATGGTGTCCTAAAATATATTTCATACTTCATAAACATTAAGGCATTGAAAGCTAAACAGAATTTTAACATTCTTCTTGAAATCATTTTGTCATCAAAGTTAGAAAGTAATGTTTCTTTATTAATATAAGTCTGCATGATTTGCATGATTTTATCTACACCCTCTTCGGTAAGAACTCTTTTCTTTGCATCTGCAATGGTTTTCCATTCTAAAATTCCATGCTCATTTGGTTTAAGAATATCTTGTTTAAGTAGGTGGTAGATTTTAGTTAAGGTTTCTTCACAATCTAACTGAGCTTCGGCTAAGTTCTTTTCTACTTCTTCCATTTGATATTGCAGTTGTTGGTTCTGTGAAGCAACTAAATTACTTTGTTGTGTTGCTCGGTGAACACCAACTCTCTCTGCAACTTCGTTATAATCTTCTTCCATTTATATTTTATAACCTCCCTTAAATTTAAATTTCTTTAAACTTTTCTTAAGTTTGCCAGTAGATTTCAAAACCATAGTAGTTCCTTTAACCTTTCCCATTACAGGCAGAGCTGTTCCAAGATTTGAAACACCTGTTGAAAATCCTGTTCT
>Ga0207997_1001387_pt1 | contig 12524 bp, 20 predicted proteins | sample AntAceMetag02UKN_FD_184777 | JGI IMG/M metagenome (GOLD analysis project Ga0207997, IMG submission 184777) | Saline lake microbial communities from Ace Lake, Antarctica - Antarctic Ace Lake Metagenome 02UKN (SPAdes) (version 2) | ecosystem: Environmental > Aquatic > Non-marine Saline and...
CTTCTTTCGTGTATAGGAAGCGGTCGGTTTTTGGACCGCAAAACTGATTGGAAATCACACCTTTTAGTCTTTTTCACTTTTTCTAGATCTCGCGGAGCTCCGCCGCCGAAGAGCGGCGGGGTTCCCGCGTATCCGTTAGCGGTGGCCGGGCTTTCTCCTGCCGGCCTCCGCCTCGTCTGTTTGTCCTGGTGGGGTCAAAAAGTGGGTGTTTAGATCCTGGAGGGTGTTTTTTGGTCCGGGGCTATCGGTATTGCTGGGGGTCAACTGTCCAGGTGAAACCGCAGAATCTTTCCGCGTAATTTTGTATATCTTTCCCGGTGGGTTGCGTGTCCATGTAGTCGTGGACCGCGCACCATTCTTCGAACTTCTCCACCTGGTCGGGGGTTATGTCTTCCGGGTACATCCACCCCTTGTCTAAAATTGATATGACAATTCTTTCCGTGTGGATGTAATCCACCCGGACGTTTTCCGGTCCCTCCATCGAGCAAAGGAAATTCATTGCGAAGTCGTCGGCGGCGGTTAAGGCATTAAATGCCTCTAGCGTGTGGTTGTATTTCTCCCCGTAGTGTCTCAGGTTCGCCGTTGCTTGCTCTTCTGTTGCCTCCTGGAGGTCTAGTATACTTATCCATCTTTGGCCGTTCTGTGGCCATACGCAGGCATTGTCAGGGTCAATTCCTTCCTCTGCTAAGATCTCGCGCGTTAAAACGTCGGTGGGCTGTGGACATTCGACCAAATAAGACCCTATGTCCTGGACTTCTTCGACCGGGTTCCAGTCTTGTACAGTGTTGTACAAGGCTTGCATTCCCAGCGACGCCGCGTATATTGCGAGGGTTTCGTCTCTGGCGTCGCTGTGCCACTGGTAGCCGTTCAAAAGTGCGGTAGCGCGTAAGGCTTTAGCCGCCGCGTCGTTCATCTTTGAGGGCTTCGGGCTTCCGATCGCAAGGGTGACTTTCTCCCCCATTGCTGACCGGATCACGCCGGAGATTGCACCTTGAACAAATCCCATAATAGGCCCGATTGAAATCCCGACCCCGAATATCTGATCGGTAGTTTGCAAGGCTTCAATCGCGTTGCCGACTGTCGGGCGGAACTTCTTCAATTTCTTGGCAAGGCTCACTTTTGACTGTTTGCTGAAAGGGTTGTGGCTTGTCTGCTTTTCAAGTCTGATCTTCGCCGCGCGTCCTGACGCTGATCCGCCGCCCATTTTGCGAAGGTGTGACATCGGGTTTAACAGGTTCAACAGCGTGGAAGCTCCCAGGATCAAACCCAGCGGCCCCAGGACCGCCGCCGCGATGGGTCCGCCTATGATCGCCGCCGCAACCATGCCGACACATGCCAGGGTTGAAATTGCGTCTTGTATGTCGTCGATCGACGTCAGTATCGCCGCCGCGTTCCGTGCTATTTTTGGGGAAGGGTCCGCCAACATTGCAAGGTATTTGTCTTTCTTCTTCTGTTTCTCTTCTTTGATGTCCATCAGTCGCCCGATCGGGATCAAGGCTCTTTGTTGCTTTCTCCACTCGGCGGGGGTGTAGCCGGTCTCCTTTTTGCTCGGGGCGTCGGTTGCTTTCCGCGCCGGGGGTTCTTTGTAAGGCGGTTTGTTTCTGTATTCGTCTTGCTCTTCCTGCGTCAAAAGTCTTGTGCCGCTCCACAGCTCTTTTTCTTTCTCTGTCATGGGGGTGAAGGGGTTCAAATGGATGATATCGTCCAGGGTTGGGATCGTTACCGTGTAGCCGTTCTTCTTGACGTATGCCTCGCGCTGTTTCTCGAAGGCGTCGTCTGAAAAGCTAGGAGCGTGCAAGGGGGCTGTCCAGTCTGCCATTTCTACACCTATGTATGATTTCTTCCCTGAGGTGGCGGGGATCCTGCAAATCGATTTGCAAAATCCCCGCCTTTCGCCTTCCTGGGGGTAGGTTTTACACTAGATAGATCTGAATACCGAATCTCGCGCAGGACGCGGCAAGGTCCGGGTCCATGCGCTCCGATACAAGTATCAGCTTTTCCGGCTTCCTGATCTTTATGTCCTCGATCCATAATGTTTGATAGACATTTAACTGTCCCACGGCTCGAAGTCCTGGGTAATCTGCAACCTCGATTATCCAAACTTCATCCTCCAGCTCCGCGATCGCGTCGGCTCGCTTGCTGGTGTTAAATCTCCACATGCGGAGCATACTGTCTTTATATTGCTCTTCCGTCAGGAAGGGCCCACCTAGAAGACAGTCATAATATAAAGCCTTGAAGTATTTCCCGTATCGGTCAAGAAATCTGTACCATACGGGGTGATCTGTCGTTTGCATGTGCGGAGGTCTTCCCCGCCAGGTTGTCAGGTATTTCCGTCCAAGTTCGGTTGGCATACTCCCGCCTTTCCTGCGATTACTGTCACAAGGGTTTCGACCTTCGTCAGTCTGTGTTCAATCCTCACGAATAACGCGACGATCACAATAGTAGTCCCGGCCCATCCTCCGAACTGTGTGATAAGTTCAACCATTTCACTATTTCCCCCTCCGCTCAAGTTTAGAAATCGCTTTCTCCAGGGTGTCTTTTGTGAACCTCTTCAAGCCGCAGGCTTTACAAATCCATTGATTTTTCTTTACCGGTCCCTTGCACGTTCTGCAGGACCCTTTCCAAAACATATCCGCGCCGCACTTCCGGCATTTTGGCCGCTCATACTCGTCAAGTATTGACCGTGGCCGGTCCTGCTCCCTGGTTGTTATGCCTGGGCTTATTCCCACCGTTTCGTCTGGGTGGGCAAGCCAAAACAGCTTGACGGCTTCCGTGATGTTGTTCGTTTGCCCGGTGTGCATGTATTCCGCGCGCGCCGCATGTATTAACATCCTGCGTTTCATTTCATGGTCGAGCATTAAATCAGATCCTCCGGGCAACAGCCTGCGAGTTTATTCGCCGTCGTCCTCTTGTCCCACGGGCTACCGTCAAGCCAATAGTTCAACGATTTTCCGTTCCCATAACAGCCAATAGTATAACTTACCGTGTCGAAACAGTCTTCACAGTCTACGTGGCTGAACTCTTCCGCTGATTCGCACGGATAGCCAGGCGCTGGGCTTCCGTCGCAGTTTGTCGTGTAGTTTATAGCTTTACAGTATGAGACCGCGAGGGGTGTCCTACAGCTCTTATCTTTCCAAATCATAACGGCTCGTGTTGCTCCTTCAACTGCATTAACGGCGATCGTCAGCGTGTCAACTATTTCGTCGCCACACCATAGCGCAATGGTTGGGTTGCTCTCACAGTTTTCATTTGTCGCCGGGGCTGTGTAGGTCAATTCGAGCGCGTGTTCTGCGCTGAGTGTTCCGCCTCCTGTTTCTATCGTCCAGCCGTAATTTTCGTATGACCAACGGGGGTGTGCGCCGCTCACGGTTAGGGTTTGCTCTTCATTTACTGACATCTGCTGTGTCGTATATCCTATGGCCACTTTCAAGAGTGGATCGTCAACGTCGGCGCAAGGGTCGCCCGCGTATGGTGTAACCTCTCCGCCAGGTGTTACCGCTCTGCCCAAATCTCCGGGGCCTATTCCTCCGCCCCACGGCGCGCCGCCTCCTGGTCCGCCGCCTAGCTCTGTGCTTGGCGTTGTTCCTGGGTCTACATATCCCGGATCTCCTGGCCCTGGAACATACCCCGGCTCTCCTGGAGCTGGTGGAACATATCCCGGGTCTCCTGGCATGGGTGGAACATATCCCGGATCTCCTGGCTCTGGAACATATCCGGGATCTCCTGGCCCCGGTGGAACATATCCCGGATCTCCTGGCCCTGGTGGAACATATCCCGGATCTCCTGGCCCTGGAACATATCCCGGGTCTCCTGGACCGGGAACATATCCCGGATCTCCTGGCCCTGGAACATATCCGGGGGGGAAATCGATCGGGTTGTCTATTTCGGGCGGGTAATAGTCACCGGGCAGGCCCGGTTCTTCGCCGGGAATCTCTCCAAAGTCTATAAACCCAAAACCTAACTTTCTTATGAGGTTGTAGCTGTGGCCTTCTTCGTCCACCAGGTCAAGCATTGACTTTGCTCTCATGGCAAGCATGACACACAGCGGATCAAATGGCTCCAGGATAAAGCGATTGATCCAGCCGCTCGTGAATCCTTTGAGAAGTAGCGGGTTCTCCGGGGCTATATCCCACAACGGGCGTATATTTCCGGTCGTGCAGGCATATGATAGCTCGTCACTGTCCATTTGGTCGAGAATTGCGTCTTGTGAAATTAGGTTGTCAAGGACATGGTGCATATCCATCACGTCGAACGGTGCAAGAAGTTTGTCTTCCATCTTCATCAGTGTTGTCGCTGATAGGAGATTGATCGTTCGCATCCGGCGCACAAACGCCGGAGGGACGTCGCCCTTGCGTAGCTGTGCTTCAACTTCCCAGGGTTTCGACGGCCAATATAGTTTAGTAGGTACTTTGCGACGCATATCCTCGCCTCACCCGCGCTGTACCGCTCGCAGTAGTTCCGCGAGCGAAAAGGGCTGTAGGACCGCGCGGGGTAAAACCCCGAGTTGAATCCAGATTGTCTGCTCTGTCTCGGTGTCCTCCCACCATGCGTACGCGGTCAGGATGTTCCTCGACGCCTTCATGTCGTAAAAGTCCCGGAAGCTGATCACTGTCGCGTCGCCCCGGATTGACGCGCCTCGGTTTGAAGGCCATATCTGGAAGTTCGCGTCGAAGATCTGCACTCTGATATTGTGGTCGCAATCATCCGGAAACAAGATATCCGCCTGGTGGATCACACCAGCGGACATAGGCATCCGAATCATTTTCTTGTTGGTGGCTGTATGCTCCGCTTCGACTGTTATCGGCCATGAATAAAACATCTTTTCGCCTCCTTCTCTTTCTCTATTACAGCGTGATTGTAATCCTATATGTCAAGGTTAATATCTCGCCCGATCCGAATGAAACAGTATAGAGTGTTCTGTCAATACAGACATTGTGGCTCACTTTGTCCCGGATATATAACCCGGCTTCTTTAACATCAATATCCCCTATCGAATAATTTGTGAATCCCCTTGTGATCGCGACTCTCCAGGTTGATGCGTCTGGCATATCAAGGCCAAAGCTCACCACGCCATAAGTCACGCCTGCTGTTATCAGTGAAGCAAGTTTATAGTCTGGCATGGTTACAGCTGCCGTTCCGTTGCCGATCACCATCCCCCAGGTGGAATAATTCGCCGGGGTGTTGATCTTCATCAGCATATTAGCACCTGAGACGCCGTTAGAAGTTCCTGTCGTGTCTTTCACAGTCACATAGGCCTGCGCCAACATGCCATACATCATTTGTGCGAATTGCTTAACAAACGAGTGACACTCTTCAAAGGGGATCTGACGAATAAGCTCGCCCTTTGCTGATCTGATATCTGCCCCAAGTTCTGCCCTAAGTGATAGCATGACTGACCTCTGTATCAAGTTCATTTGTTATGACATGCCCGCCCGGCTCCATTGTTCCGACAACTCCGAAGATGGTCACGCCGTCTTTGATGTTCCCGGCTGTCAAGTCCGCGTCCTGTGCTGTTGCGGTCTTGCCTGCCGGGTAGTTCGCCTCCGGGATCGTAATCGCGAGCGCGCCTTCTACTCCCGCCACGTCGCCGCCGTCCAGGGGCGCGTGGTTCCCGACAACTCCGAACAGGGTCACGCCGTCCTTGATGTTCCCGGCTGTCAAGTCCGCGTCCTGTGCTGTTGCGGTCTTGCCTGCCGGGTAGTTCGCCTCCGGGATCGTAATCGCGAGCGCGCCTTCTACTCCGTCCACGTCGTCGCCGTCCAGGGGCGCGTGGTTACCGACAACTCCGAACAGGGTCACGCCGTCCTTGATGTTCCCGGCTGTCAAGTCCGCGTCCTGTGCTGTTGCGGTCTTGCCTGCCGGGTAGTTCGCGGAGGGGATCGGGATCGCGAGCGCGCCTTCTACTCCCGCCACGTCGTCGCCGTCCAGGGGCGCGTGGTTACCGACAACTCCGAACAGGGTCACGCCGTCCTTGATGTTCCCGGCTGTCAAGTCCGCGTCCTGTGCTGTTGCGGTCTTGCCTGCCGGGTAGTTCGCGGAGGGGATCGGGATCGCGAGCGCGCCTTCTACTCCCGCCACGTCGTCGCCGTCCAGGGGCGCGTGGTTACCGACAACTCCGAACAGGGTCACGCCGTCCTTGATGTTCCCGGCTGTCAAGTCCGCGTCCTGTGCTGTTGCGGTCTTGCCTGCCGGGTAGTTCGCGGAGGGGATCGGGATCACAAGCGCGCCTTCCTCTCCTGGAACATCTTCGCCGGTGAAAGGGGTCTCCCCGCCGCGCTCCGCGTAGTCTTCAACTTCTTCTATATGGTCCGCTGTTTCGGTCATGGTTTATGATATCCCTCGCAAAGTGTTTCCAGCGCGTGAAGGGCTGATATATCTTTGTTGCGTCGGCTCTTTGGCGTTAGGTAAAAGCCCACTGTTAGCGCGTGGTCGTATGCGTCCGACGTGTTCCATGTTTCAATCTGTATTTCATATGGAGGTTGGTCAAGGTCGATACCCAGGTGAAAGGGGATTACGCAGTTGTCCAGGTGGTAGCTCTCGCCTTTGTTGAAGGGGATCAGTTGATGTTCTCCGATCCTGGCTAGGACGTATAATTTTCCAGCCGGACCGGAAGGGAAAAACACGAAGCCGCCCATAAGACGGCCTCGCGTTAGTTTTATTGAGGTAACAAGGGGGCTTGACTCCGCCGTTTCCAGCGGCGTGCTGATATATTTAACAAAGTCCACACGTTCAGCCTCTCACATCGAGCGAAAATCTTCCCGGTCCATTAAGACCCCGATAATGTGTAGCTCGATGGTGTCCGTGTCGTCAGAGTCGGGAAAATAAGCGAACAGCTTATCGTATTCACCGACGAAGAAATCATTAAGGGCGGAAAGTCCCTCGCCCGAGTTGGCCCACTTTCGCGCCCTGATAAGGACCGAGGTCGCGCCGTTCTTTACTCCGAGTTTTATCCGGTCTTGTGCCTCGCGTTCGTGTCCGTGTCCGTACATGCTCTTGACGTGGAGCACCTTACCGTTTGGCACAGGCTCCGACCATATGTATCGGTCGTGGGCCTGTGTCACGGTTTCTGTCACCTTCTCTGTATATACTTCTTTGCTCATGGTCTCGCCTTCCGTGATTAGTAGGCGCGGAATTGCTCCGTCACGATTTCCACGGTTCCCAAAATCCCAGCGGCTCCGGCGCGAACTCTCAGCTTGAGGTTGCCGACCTTCGTCACGTCGTACCAGTCTTCTATCATGTCCTTTTGCCCCAGGGGAATGACAAAAGAATAATGAGGATCATAACCGCTGATCTCCGCTTGTATCGCGCCGTCTGCTGTGATGTCGAGCGTCAAGGGCATTTTTGCCGGTATCGTGCTAACCGATACGATATTCGTCACCGTGTCCGGCGTCGCTTTTACCATGATGTCCTGTGTCACCGAAGTGTAAATCACCTTCGCGTCTGAGTCCGCCAGGAAGTGGCCGTACTCTTGAACGCGGGGAAACTGTGACCGGATCGACTTCAACAACTGCCATACCGAAGAATCGTAGGGGATGCGTTTCAGGTTGTCTTCTGAAAGCCGGACCTCCTTCACGACCTGCTGACAGAAATACCCTTCCGCCCTTCCGACGATCATGTAACGCCTGGTAGGGTGGTCTGTTGGCATTTCGATATCATGGTATGTATTATTGACGCCGCTCACAAACTGATAATGCTCTTTACTGAGCAGGAAGCCGGTCGGGCTGACTTCCTTCTCATCGAACATATACGCGCGCACTTCCATCACGGCAATGGACGGCGTGCCGCCGCAAGCCTGATAATTGTGCGTAATTTTCAGTTGTGGGTTGTTGAACTTCGTAGGATCGAACGCGAGCTGTTCGTCATACAGCCACCGTCCGAAGTTGATATTGAATGTCACGATCGCGTCGTTTCCGGTGCGGTCGGTGAATGCCATAAAAGGCATGACGCCGGTCTGGTAATAATCCAGGGCCTGACATTCTTTTCCGCTCATGGAAAAAAGGACCTCGGACCCGTCTACCAGCTCAATGTTGCTGATAACTTCCGCCAGGTGCGCGCCCAATACCGTGCCGTCCATATTCAACTCACAGTTGATTTGAAGCCTCGAAACGATATCTTTCATATCGAGTTCGATCACTTTGGTTTTGGCCGGTATTATCGTCTCTTCTGAGACAATCGAAGATAATCTATAATTCATGCGTTTTCTTTCCTCCCTTTGGTTCTATTCCGTGGCCCGGTGGGTTATGCCACTTTCGCGGCGATCAGAGCGTCAACAACTTTCTTGACTCTCTCCAGGTTTCGGGGATCTCTCCGGGGATACTTCGGTCCCAAGTCTACGCGGCTGATCGCCTCGCGGAAAGGTGCGAAGCCTCTTTCGAAGTCTCCTTCGGCCTGGTAGACGCCCTCAGAGAAACGGCCCGGACCCTTTAACAGGGTCTTTTCCTGCCACTTCTTCGAGCCTGCGGCCTGCACGCCCTTTGCGAAGAGGTCCTTGTTTGCCGCCGCGTCAACGCCAGCCTTCCAGTTGGCTTTGGCGGCTGTCGTCTCTTCCGCCCAGTCTCTTTTCGGGTTCTGCACACCGGTCTTGTAATCCTCGGCCCGTCCGGGGGTTACGCGCGCCCACTTCGCGGCTATCGCGCTTGCTGATTTGATTTCTGCCATTTCTCGATCCTCCCGTTTTTATAGTGGTTGGTCTAAATAGATTTGCCCTTTATGTGACTCCATAAAGGGCAAAAATAGAATAGTCAAGGCTTATTTTATGCTGTCGGCCATTTCCTGCCGGTGATGTCCTCGTATGTTGCATAGACTCGGAACTTGTGAAAGTAGCCTCTCCAGACACAGACAACGGCGAACTTCAACCACCTTCGCCACCTTGAAACCTTCTGTTTTCTCAATACTTCCAAATATACCCGCGCCGCTGTGAGCTTATCCACGACCGGCGCAGAATCAAACCTGCACAAATAGTCATGCACCAGCCCCGCGCGCTTTGATGATCCCCTCAATGGTCCCTCGCTTTCGTGATCATAAACGAACAGCGAAGGAATTATCAGAATTATTCCCAGGATCTTGCTTTTATAGTTCCATGCCTCCAGGGTCCGGGAATATCTGGCGTCGATAATCTCTTCTTTTACGGTTGCAAGTGCCATGCCGCGCCTTTCTCCTTTTTACTTTGGATCATATTCGATGTGGATATGATCCAGCTCCAGGATAACATCAAAATCTTTTCCGAGTGCAATCTTCAATTCTCTTGTGATAGTTCCGACCAGCTTCCCCGGTTTTCTGACGTCGAACGCCTGGTCTCCATAATGCAACGACCCCGCGCCGTGATTTCCGTCGTCTGTCGATGTGACTATCAGCTCCGTTTGGTTCTTGCTGAATACCTTTGAAGTGGTCCCCAGTCCTCGCCTTGTGTTTCTCTCCAGGCGCGAGATACTAACCCCTGCTTTTATTAGCATGTGTGCACTCCGTTGTATTTATTAGTTATACTTTTGTGCACTCCGGTGGTCCGGTGTGCGCGTCAAGTAAGCCCTTGTATCAATCCCTTGATGCGGTTTATGTTCTCCGCCGCCTGTTCTGGTGTGATCCCTGTCGCTATATCCGCGACGCGCGGGAAGCGGTAGTCTTTCTTCTTTAACCAGTCAATCATCTTCTTGAAAAGTACGGTCGCGCCTTCTACCTTCTTAGCTGTGAGATATCTTAATCCCTCCAGCGTGAAGGTTATCATACTTGAATATTGCCTGATTGTGCCGTGGTCTTTGTGGTCGTATCGTTTCTTCCTCTTGATAAGTCCTGTTGCTTCCATGTCCGCCAGGCACTTGAAAAGCCACCGTCTCTGTATCTGTATGCCGTGAAATTTTGCGAGTAGAATCATAAGTTTTTGTGCGCTCGCCTTTGTGTAGTGCTTCTTTCCGTTTTGGGTCGATGCGAACAGCGCGACGGCTACGGCGTGTTTGGTGTTATTCATGGCCTGGGCCTCTCTTTGTGGTTGGTTGTTTTCATGGTCCTGGTTATTCCTTCCGGCGTTCTCGCCAGGCAGAAAGCGGGGCATGGAAAACCCGTTACCATGCCCCGCTCAGTTATGCAACTTTATTTATCCTATGCCTGGAAAGGCTTCTTGCTCGTCTCCTTTCTCTCTGTCGGCCTTTTTGTGTATGATTGGACTGTAAAAGCTCTTCCGGCGCGGGTAGTCCGCACACAACAAACAGCCGGTGTCTTCCAGCTCTTCCGGCTTCGTGTTGTAGGTCTCAATCATTCTGTGGTAATGCTTGCACGTCCTACAGTTTACGGCCATTGTCTACCCCTCCCTTTGTGCTGTCAGGTCTTTTATTATCATGTCTTTCTGCTCAATGACAAAGTTGAGCCTTTCGATCTCGTCCGCTCCTGCCAGCTCTCGCATTGCCTTCAATTCCGCGACTGCCGAATGTGCGAACTCTTGCCAGCTTAGATTGGTCTTCTTCTCTCCCTGGAGGTCTGTGATTGTGTCCTCGATCAGTTCTTCCCGCGTTGCAAGTGCTATCTTCATAGCGTCAATAAGGTTTTCTCTCACTTGGGCCTTAACCTTCAAGGCCCGGATCTCTTCACCGTCTTTTCGCACGCGCTCCGTCCATCCGTTCTTGAATCCCATCTCGCCACCCTACCCTTTCGTTTTTGCCTTTTATATATGCAAGTCCTGTACCATGTCGCGCCTCAATAAAAACCAGTACTTACAAAACCCGATGGCCTGGAAGTGTGTCTTTTTCACTTCCAGGCTGTTATTTTCACCACTCTTTTGCCTTTCTCTTAATTAGTTGCTCTCCTTTAGCTCCTGTGTGAGGCTTTCCAGCGTGGAACAGGTGAAAGTCTGGACCCTCAAGCCTTCCTTGTGGCATGTTTCTTGACTTCCCCCACTGAGAAGCGACTTTCGCGTGAATCCCAACGGGTGAACGCATATAAACGACGTCGGACGCGGAGCGACGACACCTTCTTCTCTTTTATCCTATTAGTCAGACCGTTAAGCTCTGGAATGGAATCGGCCCACCTGAAATACGCCGGTCCTTCCTTCTAAGCCTTTATATAATAGCTTTAATATATTACTGTGCATTAAGTATGCACTCCGGTCAGACCCTTTTTCCGCTTGACATCCGCCGCGATCTAGTCTAGAGGTCCGAATCATGGCCTATGTCGTCGCGCTCACAAAATCGAAGTATCAATACAAGCTCTCTATTCCTACGAAGTTGATCGAGGCTGTAGGAATGGGGCGGGAGCGCGTCTTGATGCTCTGTGAGTGCGACGACAAGACAATCACCATAAAACCATTAGAAAGGGGAGAGAATGTCACTGATAAAGATTATAAGCCTTGACATTGGCCTGGTCGATCCGCCTGTTGATCCTGACAGAATGGAGATTGATCAAGATAAAATCGAAGAGCTGGGGGAGTCGATCCTTAAAAACGGCCTACTCCAGCCGATTCTAGTCCGTCCTGTCGGTGATCGCTTCGAGGTTGTCGCCGGTGATAGGAGATTCAAGGCCCACCAGCTCAAGGGAATAAATCGCATTCCGGCCATATCCAGGGAAATGACCGACGAGGACGCGGCGATACTTCGCGCCACTGAAAACCTTGAGCGTGAAGATCTGACGCCGGTCGAAGAGGCCCGGACGTATGCTAGGCTAAATGAAAAGCACGGCATGTCATGGGAAGAGATAGGCAAGCGGACCGGGAAAAGTCCCGGCCTGGTCAAACGTCGCACCGATATTCTCAGGATGCCCGAATGTCTACAAAAGGCACTTCACAAAAAGTTGGTTTCTATCGGCGTTGCGGAGGAACTTTGGAGGATTCAAGATCCGACCGGCTTGGAGTATTACCTTTCTTTCGCCGTCGATAACGGCGTCACTGTGTTGGTTGCGCGTGAGTGGGCGCAAGCCTTCGAGCGTGAACAGCGTCAACCTCAGCAACAAGAGCCGGGGGGTGGGGGTTTCCGACATCCTTCCGAGACGGTTCCTGTGTATGTAGCTTGTGAGCTTTGCCGTGGTTCTATGGAAATCAGCGAAGCTGTCAATCTGCGCTGTTGTCCTTCCTGTGCTGAGTTCATCAGCCAGGCAATAAAACACCCGCAAGGGTAGAAGGGAGGTTACAAGATGCCCCCATCAGTTGAGAAAACGCTTGAGATCGAGCGAGCTGTCAATCTTCTAAATGGTTTTGGCTGGGAGAAAGTCCTAGAAGAGATAAAGGGCGATAAAATCGCCCTCACCTTCGAAAAGCCTCTACAGTCTCCGGCCCTTGCGGAGTCTGTAGAAAAGGCTTAGAGCCTTTTGTTTGTCTTGCCTTGAAAAAGGCGAGTGCTTCCGGTCCTGTCTTGTTCTGGAAGGGGCGTTTTTTGCCTCTTCCAAAGACAGGAATACACGAAAGAAGCCTGGCCTCTTGGCGGGGCGTCCGGGCAGTTTCTGCCCTGTAGCGTGAGAAGATTTTCAGAATCTTCACACGGTGCAGGGGAGACCCGGACGCCGAACTTCCCGGATTCATCCGGGGAGCCGCCAAGAGGCCAGGCTTC
>Ga0207997_1001397_pt1 | contig 12475 bp, 16 predicted proteins | sample AntAceMetag02UKN_FD_184777 | JGI IMG/M metagenome (GOLD analysis project Ga0207997, IMG submission 184777) | Saline lake microbial communities from Ace Lake, Antarctica - Antarctic Ace Lake Metagenome 02UKN (SPAdes) (version 2) | ecosystem: Environmental > Aquatic > Non-marine Saline and...
CAGGTTCATTGGTTAAGTACCCACCGGTATCTAACAAGTTTGTCATCGCTACGTAAGATAGATTTGTGGATACCTGAATGTATGTATTAGTGGTCAGCCAATTGGTATGTATTGGATCAGTCTCTGATGTCAGATACCCACCCGTGTCTAAAAGATTTGTCATGGCAATATATGACAAATTGGTCGAAGTTTGAATGTAGATATTTGTACTACCCCAAGTAATAAAAAATGGATCAGTCTCCGCTGTTAGATACCCGCCAACATCAAGGAAGTTCGTCATAGCTGTATAAGACAAATTAGTTGCGCTGGATTGAATGGTGTTGGTGCTGATCCAATTCGTTGCATAGATACTGGCAACAGAAGCACTATCCCATCTGGTTGTTTGGGCTGATGTAATTGGGTTAGTAACCCATGGTACATTTGGATCAGGAATTGTAGATAAAGTATTGGTGAAGTTGTTAGTACTCCAACTATCACTTCCATCATCTGTATAGGCCTTTACACGTGGGCCAAGCACTTGCCACACCCAATCCACCCCGGCGTTGGTACTGCGCTCGAGTATTATGTTAGATATACCATCATAACGCGGCCAGGTTACGTACACAGCGTTTGAACCAGCCGAGCCAACCCAAGTAACGATTGTATTGGTTGACGCCGGTAGTCGGCCTAGTAGGTTGGTTCCATTTACCCGATACCGAAACTCACGGGCACCACTGCTATAGGCCCCATCTGTTTTGTTGGTTACTGTAGCAATAATATCTTCTACAGCATCCCATGACCCTATAGAAATATCCCCATAAAATACAGAATACCCGTACACCTTTGCCCCCCAAGCCAAGTATGGTACTAACATGCAACACATCAAAAACAGCAAAAGCCTCTTCATTATTCTACTCCTTCCACACCCATCGGGCACATGGTTTCCAATACCTCACCATCATCATTCAGAAGCCAAACGCATTGCTTACCTGTTGCTGCATCCGTAAACGGCACCCAATTATCTGACACGGCACTTGGCACAGCACCACTATCATTCATGATGCCCAGGGCCCGCAATTGCATTCGGTATATGGCATCGATACTGTTGTCACTCGCCTTCACCTTTAGTTCGAATCGGGTACCCGCAAGTTCTTCTAATGTACCTATCTTAGTTTGGAAACCGGTAGTATCCGCATTCAACTTTATGGATACCTCCCCGGCCGCTATGTCCGCCGTTCCTGCATCCCCCCAATCGCCTGCCACGTTGATGCCACTATTCAATGTCTTGCACATGAGGCTTGCACTTATGAATGTCTTATCTACAGCACCTTCATATGTATTGTCCGAGGCAAGCCCGGTGTATGCCGCAAGGGCCGCGTTTGTAACAAGAGTCAGATTTATGATAGGCCGTCCCCGATAGTAGATGTAAGGGATAGCGGCAATGGCTAGTTCGGCGCCGGTGCTATCCCGCAACACCCTGTCCGTCACATCATAAAACATTGCTATTCTTCTTCTAGCCATGGCCTGCTCCTTTTATCTTCGATTAGTTATTTGTCTTCTGGCCCTGCCTCACCCGCACCAACACACATCTTCGCAAAGTCCATCTTTTTGAGAACTTCTGTATAATGCTTTTTGCATAAATGAATCTTACCTTTAGCAGCAAGATTCAAATGCATAGTGAATTGAATTTTGCCTGTGCCTTTGAGTTCTATCTCAGGTGTTTGTCCTCTGAGACTCAATGCTGGGAGTGCGTCTACTTCTTTGCCGTCTTTTTTGCATTCATCACATAGTATCATTGTCATTCTCCTTGTTGGTTATGAGCTTGCGAGTAATCCGTGAGTTTCGAGTCTGGATAAAATTGTATTGGCAACTGATGTGACACTAGCAAGGGAGCCATCGGCATCAGCCACATGGGCCAATTGTGCATCAACAACCTTGGTGCCGTTGATCCTGAGCTCACCATTAGCGGCAGAAATGTCCACAATGCCAGTTGCGACAATCAACTTGTCCGTGGCATCCGTCAGGTCTATGGTTACATTATACCCCGAGCCACTCGCAATCGAAACGCCCTCTGTGCCGTCGATGCTGGTGGTCTTCCCACTAACAACCATGCTCCCCGTTTGTGCTCCAAACTGAGCGTTCGTTCCAGCAAAGATCTCAATAGTAGCAGTCCCGTCAATGTTGATGGCCCCTACAACATCCATATCAAATGCGGCATTTGCATCTACCGTCATCAACCCATCGGCCTCAAGTTCCAGGGCTGCCGCTGAATCAATTTTCATAGCCCCTGTAGAAGCAATCCCTAGCGTTGCCCCTGATGTAACATCCAAATCTGCTACGCCAGATAATAGGGTGGTGTGGCCTTCTATAGAAACTGGTCCTGATGCCAATGTAGTGTCCACATAAAAGGCATTTGCGGACCAATCATTTACATCATTTTCGATAAGAAAGATACTAGCCCCACATGTCCCGGTAGTAATATAATCTTGATCACTCACATAGACGCTATCAGCAAAAGTGTTGTATGCCCGCCAGTAAACTTCATCATGACCCCTAGCACTACCATCAATAACATCCGGCGAGATATCATGATACAATCCGGTCACCGGATCTTTGAAAAAATCCATCAACTCTGTCATGTCCAAATTGCCTGTTCCAAGATTGCCAGAAATGTGAGAAGCATCATCCATATCCAACCAATACTGTATTTCAGATGCCGCACTTATAAGCCCCATGTCTGTGGTGTTATCTTCCATAGTCAAATCGTATGCTGCAACTGACATCTTGTTTTCATCTTCTACCCCCACAATTGTACTCAGCGTTTGATTTGCATGGGTGGTACGTGTGCTGTTCCATAGATGCTGATAGCCCCAAAGTAAAGAACCATCATTATCTACACCAGCGATTTGAATTCGGACACTCTCATTGTTATCATCACTGTCCATACCCTCTACACCGGCAAGGGAAATCTCGCCAACATGCCCTGTGCCAACACGTCTAATCAAAGTGCTGATTTCTTGATCACCCAAGCCCACACCGTCAGTGTCTATTACAAGCTTGCCACTACCACTACCACCATGGCCACGCCTGCGCCTGTATGGGGGCCGTAGAGAATTTCCTTCAATGAAATGCGTGACATCCGCTATACGCTTAGCACCATTGATTTCAAAACTAACTGGTTCTATTGGCATGATACTTCCTAATGTGTCGTTGGTAATTTGAGCAGGGACCAAGGTGTTTCCCACAACCCGTGATAATCCAAAGTTACCAAATCAGCAGCCGCGGCCAGGCGCCCCATAGCCCCATCCAATAATACAGGGTCGTCTACACGAGAACCATCACTGTCTTGTATTTGCGTATACTCCACATCCACACCCACCACAGCACCCGTGTAATAGCCCCGGTCAACCAACCGGCGCAACCACGTCCCCAAGTCAAGAACAATTTCATATTCAACAGACCAATATGCTTCATTGGCTTCCGTGAATTGTTTGGTTGCCCGTATGTTACGCATCAAACCTTCGAACGGGGCTATCTGTACACTGGCCACATCGAGAATATCCTTATTGATGCTATTTGCATATTCCTTGAATGTTTCAGGCTTCACTTCACTTTGTTTTTCATTGCGACTTATTTTGATACCAAACAAGTAGTCTGTAATCATAGTCGGTGGGTCAAAATCATTCTTGACACTATTGACAACAGGAATAACAGGGGTGGCCCGTGCTATGACCGTCCCGGCCGGTGTGGTGGCCCCTATAGGCACATTCGGGCCGCCCACAGTGTCTACTTGGTATGCCTTTTCAAATACCTTCTCACGCGGCACAAAGAAGAAACTAATACCGGGCTTCTCATCCCATGGGTGACCCGTGGGAGCCCCAACCACGCCACCTGGTACCCGGCTATACTCCACAGCCACCAACCAATGATACCCATCCTCAACAGGCTTGGGCACACGGCGTGTCACCCACAAAGTATCATCATTTGGGTGCAGCGTGTGTATCGTAGGCAAAGCACCATGGTTGAGGATGGTAGTAGCATCATCATTTATGTTGTTAGTAATTGCCCGCCAATTGCGTTGCACGGTGCGACTTGATTCATCCTCATTACCACCACGGTTCAAAAAGTTTTCAACAAATGTTGTAATACTCATAAAGTCACCACTGTTATGCCATTGGCTGTATCCCGTACAGCATCATTTACATCCTCAGTCAAGCCAACCAACTTGTTCAATTCTACCACAGTTTCATATGTGTTTTTCTCTACCTTGTCGTCTTTCCGTCTTTCCCGGCCCACGCGCAATTGGTAAGCCTCTAGGGAACCGGCATCCACGGCACCCACACCCTTGGGGGCCTCGTTGGCACCTTGGCGCTGTAGCAACTCATCTATTCGACTTTGTGCTGTGGTGGACAAACGGTCTTCCACATCTAACAAGGCTGAGCGCAATTCAAAGAATTCCTTGCTGCCCTCCTGTGCATTTGCCACGGCCTTTTCCAACCCGGAGCGTTTTTGCAAGAGCGTGTTGATCTGTTTCTCCAAAGCCATGCGGCGCAACAGGAAGTCCTCCTGTTTGTTTTGGAAGGTTATCTGTGCATCTATATCAGCCTTGTCCTGCACAAACTGTTCGGCTATAGGGGCCATCCCTGCCGCGGCAACCGCTTCCAATTCTTTCTGTGCAGCTATCTGCTTGCCCATCTCTTCGCGCAAGCGGCGCAAGCCTTCTATGCTTCGGGTACCATGTTCTTCAAAAGCATTTTGCATTTGCTCATCCAAAGCAGACATACTGGATGCAAGTGTGTTCGTATCTTTGTATAGACCCACGACTTGAACGCCCAATGACGCTATGGCTACAGCACCCGCGACCGCACCTGCAATCAACAATGTCATGGGATTGCCAATTAAGAAGTTCACAGCTATGGATAACGCCACAACACCTTTGACAAGTATGGCCACCGCACCTATGATTTTCCCAATGCCCAACACAATAAGGGGCATGATGGCCAACCACAACCCCCAACGCACAACAGTTGCTTTCGTATTTGCTGACAAACCACGGAAGCCCTTTACTAAATTAGCAACGTCCTTTGCAAAATCACGTACCACAGGGGCCAACTCTTCCCCCAATGCCGCCGCCGCATTCTTTATTTTATTATATGCAATGATCAATTGTGAAATGAAACTTTTCAATTGGTTATCCGCCACATCCTTTGTGGTGCCACCTGCATTGCGCAACTCCGCCTCAAACTTGCGTATAGCGGCCGAGGTGCCTATAATTGGTAGGATGGCACCCTGCATACGACGTTGGAAACCCAAGGCCTCCAAGGCAGCGGATTTTTGCCTTGGTGATAAGTTGGCAAAGGCATTCTCTAAGTCTTCCAAGATGTCCGCCATGTTGCGAATGTTGCCTACGGTATCAAACACGGCCACACCATACCGCGCATATGCCTCAGCATTCTTATTGGCTGCCGGGATCATGAGTCGCAACACACGGGCCAATGCTTCGCCACCAACCTCAGCCTTGCGCTGCCGTTCCGCCAACACGGCCAATACAGCAACACCCTCTTCCAAACCTATCCCAAAGGCTTTCATAGTACCACCGGCCCGTGTAAGTGCCTCACCAAATTGTTCGGTAGTTGCATCGGCTAACCTGTTGGCCTTTACCAGCACATCAGATATGCGGCCCATGTTGCGCATGTTTTGTGCGGCGTCCGCCACCTTGAGGCTGAGGGCCGCTTGTGAACCGGCAAGGAGGGATGTAGCACGGGACATATCAAACATACCTGCCTGTGCAAACCGTGCGACCGTGCCGATAGCCTTGACTGATTGCTGTGCATTCAAACCAGCACTTGCAAGGAAGAAGTACGACTTGGCTAGTTTGCCCGCGGAGAAGGTTGTCTCTTCCGCAAGGGTGCGTGCGGTTTGCCGCATTTCCTCACGCATCTCTTCATTCACCCCGGTCATAATGGCCAGGGATTGTGTCATGGCATTATCGAACTTGGCAAACTGTGTGACGCCAAAGCCACCAAGGATTGCAAGGGGTGCTGTAATGCTGCGGGACATAGCCGCCCCGGCCGAAGTCCATGCAGCACTTGTTGCGCGGACGCTTGCCGCAAAAGTATTGATACTCTTTCGGGCGCCCGCAAAACCAGCGAGGAGTTCTGTTGTGTCCCCCCGTACCTTTACAACCAGTGTGGCTATTTCAATCGCCATTGTCCTTACCCCCGAACTGTTTGTCTATGACCGCTTTCCAAATATTCAAAGCACCGTGCAAAGCCCCTTGGTCCTGTGCCGCTGTCCTACGCTTGAACCTGAGCAAATAATCCTTAATCTTTGAACGAGTGCCCTTTGTCCGATGCGCATCGGTAACAGTATGTGCAACAAGTGCAGCCTGGAGATCCCCACGTAGGGGTTCCCCTGGGCTAAACTTGGTCTCGTACACATGCCATTCCGTAAATTCATAACTACTCATCAATCCTTGTAATACTGATACGGGGTAGCCTAGCTGTCTAGCGAGTCCGAGCCAGTACTGTCGCTCGGGTCGCTCGGCAAGTTTTTTTCAGCCGCGTCCTCGCCCTTTTTGCCTATGCCATTGATCTCCTGTGCTCGCATGTACAGACGATCAACTACTTCCCCATTCTTTTTGTTCAACTGGTCAATGTCCACCGGCTTGGTGAACAGCTTCTTACCTTCCACATCCACCAGGCACTTAGAAAGCAACCAACACTTGAGCCCGGTAAAGTTTGAGGCCTTCGACCGCGTTTGCCGCACGCACTGTTCCTCAAACTTGTCACGCTCACGCCCCGACATCTTTCTAATCAGTACGGCACCACCCCACTCCGGTACCTCTTCTTTTACCGGGGCACCTATGTCTTCAACTGCAATGATGTCACTGTATGTGAGTACTTTCATGTCCACCAAGTTTGCTGCCTTTTCTGCTGCTGCCTTTTCTGCCACTTCTACCTTACCCATATCCGTGTCCGCCACTTCTACTTTACCCATATCTTCTTTTGTATTGGTCATGGTTAGACCCTCCTCGGTTTGTGCATTGTGTTGGTTTCGTTGTTATGCGATAGTAATGCCGCCGGTCACCTCAATAGTGAAATCGGCCTCAGCCCTATCTTCCAGTTCTACGGTAGGGTCGAACCCTGTCATGAAGCCACTGAATGACCATGTCGTTGCGGCACTGTTCGCAAACGTGATGACAATAGCTTCCGCATCGCTTGTCATAGGCGGTGCTTCACTTGGGTCATATCCCATTGTACCGGACAACTGATTCCAGTTGGTCAGTTTGCTTGGGAGTTTAGCACGGTTCAACGATGTACCCATGTGTGATACATCAATTGCTTCCCGACTTGCATTCGGTGGTGAGATCGACAGAAGCTCACCAAGGAACCCTGAGTCGAAAGTTATGCTGGTGCCTGTACCGATAAACATAGCTTACCCCTCTTCCTTCTTTTTTCTCCGGCTCGCCTTTTTAGCGGGCACGGTTTTACTCTTTGGTTTTGGGAAGCTGATACCACCGGTAACAAGCTCCACTTTACTGTATGGTGCCACTTCCAAAACTTCCCATATGGTAGCCTTGTGCGGTGTCACTTTTAATTCTTCATCGTTAAGTGCTCTGCTGTGCTCAAACTTAAGTACATCTTTGTCCCTGAAATTGAGACGCACACGTGTATCCCGTGGGCCCTTGGTTGTGTAGAGGGCATTGTATGCACCTATGCTCCAGCCACAGGCAACCGCATGTTCCCAGATGGCTTGTTTGGCCTGTACTGTCTTTGTTACATCGTGTGGCATTACATACCCCCTTGATTTGCTTGAGAACCATACCGAGACGGCATTTTGCCCCCTGTACACCGGTATCGGGCCGCCCCGGTACCATGTAGGCCCCCTCGTTGTTTAATCTGTGCCTTCACTATACTCCCTATGAGCTACAAATGTTTGCACCCATCGGTGGCGCCTTTGCTCATCTTGCTTCATGTAAAATGGCCCAATCCCTTTCGTGATGCGTTTGTACGCGGCACCACCCACAGCCCAATATGTTTTCTTGAGGAGCACACGCTTAATCAACATCAGTTTTTGGTATGCCGCATTGTAATCCGCATGCCGCGTGCGCACTTGGAACGGTGCCTTTTCAAAAATCGTATCAGTACTCATGCTCTTGGCCGGTAACGCATCAAAATCATACAGGGTGATTGATAAAATTGGATCAGCCGGTTCCGTACCTATGTTGATGGCCCACTTGTTGATGCCTGTGCCCGCCCATTCGCCTTCATTGGCACCAACAAGCACATCCCGTATATCTAATGTCACCGGATTTACTATTAGGTCAACACTCACAATTTCTTCTCCTCACGTACCGCCACGGCCACAACGGCGGGTATGCTGGTTTGTACCGCCCGCTCCAAAAACTTGACGCCATCGCTTTGCTCAGTATCCTCATGCACAAAGATGCCATACTCGGCTGACACGCCTACAATGGCCTCATGTAGGACCTTACTCTTTGAAACCATGGCTTGCACATGGGGCACTGCAACTGAATGGTCATTGACACGCTTGCTGGCATCCTTACCCGTAAAGCTCGCTTGTGATATCCCACCACCATCCCACACAGTAAAGTGTCCCGCTTTCAAGTTACCCGTATCCACCGGCGTATTCTTTTGGCTTTGCCGTTGTATGATCAAGGCCCCTTCTATGACAGCCTTCTTTGTCAACACGCCAACCTTGGCAAGCTTCTTCATAAGTGCCCGATTGGCATTTTGCAGGCCAAACACCTCGAAACTATATTTGCCTTGTACTACTACAGCCATGCTGTCCTCAAAAACTGTGTGCCACGCAATGTCGGCAAGTTGCGATATGCCTTAATTTCAAAAGCACCATTGGCCAGAGGGTTGGTAAGTATGGCCGCGGGTATCTCTGTCAAAGCCGTGTTAGCCAACCATCCCCAACCTTCCCCCGTCTTTGTCAATTGCAAATCCAAATCTACGTTCACCTTGGCGATAGATATAAGATCGCGGCCGTCAGCCAACTTCACCAACTCCTGCTTTTCTGTCCACCGCGTTTTGACGGCTACCGGCACGCTTGTTGTAATGCCACCGAAACCATCCGGCTTTGGTGATGGCCAATACGTACCATCACTTGTCAACATCGTTGTGAGTATCCGCATAGCCATTAGATAGACCCCAACACGGCTACCGTAGCCACAGTACCGCCACCGTTAAGCGCCTTGGCTTGCAACCCATCAAGGTACCCTGTGGTATCCAATACCAAGGCTTGCTGGCCCCAACGTGTTTGGTTGAAATGCAAGTCCACTTTTTCTTGGATTGTCTCACTTACCTCTTCGGCCTTCTCTGTTTTGGCCTGGGGGTCTAATATGCTCACAAAGTGTGCTGCTAACCACCGCTCGATTTCTTTCAGAAGGTCAGCATCTGTCAAACCCCCCACAGTGTTGACGTTGTTGGTTAAGATGTTGGCACTTGTGATGAACACTTCAACCTGAAGGTCCAATACCGTAGTAGCAATGTCCTTGATCAATTTCACATCCGCAACTGTTACCCGATTAGCCATGATGTTTCCCCCACAAGTCCTTGCTCACAAAGGCTCGTACTGTTTTGTCATTCCAATACAATCCCACACCACGCACAAACTCGGCCAAGGTTTGAAAGTTGCCTTCCATGAATTTATCCGGCCACACTTCTACCATATCCAATCCGGCCGCGGACATTGCTGCAAATTGTGTCTTGTGGTGCTCAACCCACTCTTGCCAGCTTTCTTCCGTGTCCCTGTTGTTCATATAAGCTGTATGCATACAACTACTCACAATATCCGCATCCGGGCGGCGTACTATTAGCCACTTAGCTTTTGGAAAGGCGGCATGCCATAAGGACCATATGAGGGTGAGCTTGGCACCTTTATAATACCATGGTCGGTTGCCCTTGTACCCATGCCACTTCATTATGCTGTGAATTTTGTCAGCCAGGTTCCCCACAGGCATCAAAGCTGTGGGGTCCGGCAACGGGTACTGCCCTTTTGGATCGGCTCCATGCAATACAAGATATGGCTTGATGACATTCTCACGAATCTCATCATTTTCATACTGCCCACGTTTGTTCCAATGTGTGGGCCCCGTAGTACGTCCACCAAAGGCGCCGCACTTGTGCATGATGCCCGCTACCATACTCGTGCCACTGCGGGCGCAACCTGTTATGAGGATTGGCTGTTTCATTTACCCTCTCCCAACCTATCCACAAGCACACCCTCTTGGTCGGGGATGTAACGATGTGGATCTATCACGATGCTGCCCTTTGGGAATTTCCACGTGGCATACTCCGGGTGCTTACAGCCAATCAGTATCACACAAGGAGCATCGCTTTCATGCAAATCCTTATATACATCCAACGGCACCACATGATGATCGATGCAAGTACACTGTTTTCCCATACCCTCCAACAAATTAGCCACAAGCAAAGCCGGGCTGCCTACCGTCAAATTCGACTCAGGCTTGAAAGCATATCCAAGAATCACCAGGGGCATTTTGTTGGGTGGCACAAGGGAGCCCATCATCAAGTTGGCTAGGTACTGTGCTTGTTCTTGGCGGCACGCCATGGCTGCTTCAAAGATATCAAAGGACAAGTCCCGTGTTTGTGCCAACCAAGACATGGCTATGTTGTCCCGTGGGTGACAACCACCACCATCACCCATGCCACCACTAAGGTAGGCACCACTGATAAGCCGGGTAGTGGCTTGTTTGAGTGCATTGGTTACTTCATCCACATCGGCATTCGGTATTTGATTACATATTTCCATCAAGGTATTGGCAAAGGCTATCTTAAGGGAAATGAAGGTGTTGTATGCCACCTTGGTAAGCTCAGCAGATTCAATGCTCATGCGCTGCACATGGGCATCCGTAATGGTGCCATAAAACTTTTCAATGGGGACCAATACCGCTAAATTCTTGTCCGTGCCCATCAAAATAAACTCAGGGTGGAGGAAGTCCCGCATGGTTGAACCCATAGCAATGAAAAATGGATTGTATACCAAATGCATGTGAGCATTGAGCAAGGGTTTCACATACTTGGCCATGGTACCCGGTAAGCATGTACTTATCACAACAATGGGGGTGGACCGTCTAACAACGCCAGCCAACTCTTTGATGCAGGCACACAGCCAACCATAATCAAAATCAACACGGGCATCGGGCAACGGGGTCACACCCTCATACTTTGGGTTGTGTGGTGTTTGTACGGCTACGAAAATAATCTCAGCATGATCGGCTACCTCTTGCAAGGTGCCAAAGTGAATGTCGCTACGCCCAAGCCAATCATTGAAATTGCCAGTACCGTCCGGGCCCGCTTCCTGATATGGTTGGGGCAAGATGCTCATCCTTGTTGGATCTAAATCGTGACCCATTACATCATGTCCCTTCATGCTAATACACGTCGCGCATGGCAACCCGAGTTTGCCCAGCCCTACAAAACCAACCTTCATTATGACCTCCTCATTGTATAACCGAACTGTTCGAAATCATCGTGGCACCATTCATTGATTGCTTGTATCACATCGGGAGTAAGATACTCCTCAATTGGTTTACGTTCTTCTGTATCTAATTTGACATTGATCTTTGGCAGGGTTGCAGGCCACCCACAGGAAAAGGGAAGTTTGTGGAAATCCTCATCAATGGTCTCTTGGTGGATAAGGTAATCGGGCTTCAACCCACAACACCATTCTGTCATGGTATAACATAGGTTTGAATTCCAAGGGCTACAGGATAACACAGCGGCATCTGCCATCAGCAACCACTTCCTATCTCGCAGCCAAGTGATCATAGATAAGATGCCATCACAATATTTTTCCCACCGATAAAATGTCCCGCCACGGCAACAGGTAGCCCACCACAAACTGACCACTCTACTGTACGGGTTGCGAACAGATACGATGATAGCTTGTTCTTTGTTAGGCACCCAACCCATGATGGGGGGCTTAACTGGCTCAGCAGAATAGTATTCCCGCAAAACCACTTGGATGGTCTGGGAAGCCGTCTTTGACGGATCAATGTAATAAAAATCTGGACTGTGTACTGCCATTACCTTTTCTCCATCACCAAAATGTTATCGAAGAATGGGAACTTAGGAATGTCAAGTTTGTCACAGCTAACCTGCTCAAAACCGGACCTGCTGAACCATTCGATATACTCCTCGGCATCCCTTTGAAATTCTTTACCGGTCTTGCGAAAAGACCTAGCCATAGATTCGCAAACCACTACCCGGCCGCTGAGCCTAGTCAACACATTGGGCAGTTCTTCATCAGGTACATGAAGCAGGCAAGTGTAAAACAAGTATGTATCGGCCTTTGGGTAAGGGTCTTCATATTCCACCCGCAAAAACTTGTGTTCAGGAAGTCTCTTTTGTGCCAGGACCAACGCTGCCGGATTAATATCAAGCCCCACATACGCATCAGATTCAAAGCATGTGGCCACCCTACCATTCCCGCATCCAACCTC
>Ga0207997_1001399_pt1 | contig 12470 bp, 21 predicted proteins | sample AntAceMetag02UKN_FD_184777 | JGI IMG/M metagenome (GOLD analysis project Ga0207997, IMG submission 184777) | Saline lake microbial communities from Ace Lake, Antarctica - Antarctic Ace Lake Metagenome 02UKN (SPAdes) (version 2) | ecosystem: Environmental > Aquatic > Non-marine Saline and...
ATTAGTGAAAGTGATTTTGTAACTTGTGGGACATCTAATGGAAATAGTATGAATTATCCTAATGGAAGCCTTCATTTGTATATAGAACCTGAGAATATTGAAGTTGGAGATGTTATTGTGTTTTACCCTGAAGAAAATAAATCTATAATTCATAGGGTTGTTGATATTTATGAGGAAGAAAATATAACTTATTATACAACAAAGGGAGATAATAATAACAGAACAGATGATTATAAAGTTATTAAAGATATGATAAAATATGAGTGTGTTGCAACATTATATATGAAGGAAACCAATACAACCTAGCTTTTTGTTTTTTCTTAAATCCCACCGATTTTTGATTAGCTTTTGGTTGGGTTGTGGTTAAATCCTAAAAGTAATACAAAGTAATACTTTCCATAAGAAATATAGGTTGGTTGGGTAATACAAAGTAATACGTAAAAATACAATAAAAGTTATAGTATGATAAAGTATGATATTTTTCAAAAAATTGAAGAAAATATGGTTTATTGAGGTAATACAAAGTAATACTTTCCATAAGAAATATAGGTATTTTTGGTAAAGTTATAGAGGTTAAATTATTGAGGTAATACAAAGTAATATCTACCTTTGTTTCCTATCCAAAGAAAGTATATAAAAAAAATAAAAAGGTAATACAATACAATACAATACCTTAATTATTATTATTATTATTATTATTATATAGAAATGAAGGTTAAACCCTTTTGTTTCCGATAGAGATTTAACATCGTAGCCAAGAAGTCTATATCCTGAACTTTGTTAGGGTATAGATGAATTGGTATTTAGTCCATTGGACACTGGACATTCATACACAACATTTATATAGTTATTATGTATAACTTATGTATATGGAACAAAGAACAACAATCCAAATAGAACATAAAACTTTAGAAAAGATGAAAAAATTAAGAATAACTAAAAGAGAAACTTATGATGAAATAATAAATCGCCTTATGAAAAATGCAAATAAGCCATAAATTCAGATTATATCCAAACAAAGAAACACAATCTAAACTATTAGATATGTTAGAACTGCACAGGCAGACATACAACACCTTACTTGGAGAGCTAAATGAACAAAAAGAAATAGATAAATCGCAAATTCAAGGCATTATTCCAGATATGAAAATATGTGAGCCAAAATTCAAAAACTTATACTCAAAAGCCATGCAATACGAATGTTACAGATTATTCTCAAATCTAAGAGCACTTGCTAAATCCAAAGGAAAACGAAAAGTTGGTAGGTTAAGGTTCAAAGGAAAAGGTTGGTTCAAGACTTTTACTTATAATCAATTGGGGTTCAAGCTAATACAAACAGGGAAGAGATTACAAACACTACATTTATCAAAGATAGGAGAGATTAGAATAAGATGCCATAGGAATATTAAAGGAAATATAAAACAAATTACAATAAAACACACACAAACAGGAAAGTGGTTTGCCTCTATTATAGAAGAGAGGAAAGAAGAAATCAAACAACAACCAATAAAAAAAGTTGTAGGAATTGATTTAGGATTAACAGATATAATTTATGATAGCGATAACAACAAAATAACTAATCCAAGACATCTTAAAAAGAGAGCAGAGAAACTTGCTCACTTGCAGAGAAGATTAGCTAAAAAGAAGAAAGGTTCTAGTAATAGGTTAAAAGCGAGAATAAGATTAGCAAGACAATATGAGAAGTTAGTCAACTCAAGAGATGATTTTTTGCATAAAGTTTCAAGATATTATATAGATAATTATGATGCTATTGGTATGGAAGATATGCCAATACCAAATATGGTTCACAATCACAAATTATCAAAATCAATATTAGATGCTAGTTGGGGAAAATTAAGGCAAATGATGACTTACAAGGCAGAATGGGCTGGTAAGTTATATGTGCCCGTAAACTATAAAGGAACAACTCAGAGATGTAGTCAGTGCGGAGAAATAGTGCCAAAAGAGTTATGGGATAGAGAACACAAGTGCTCTAATTGTGGCTTTGAAGCACCAAGAGACTACAACTCATCATTAGAGATAAAAAGATTATGCTTAGAGAAGATAAGGCAGGAACTGCCTGAATCAACGCTTGTGGAGATGGAAGCTCTACCTCTTATGAGGCAACTACCATCAGAGAAGCAAGAAGCCATAACCTCAACACCAAAAGTGTTAGGTTATGTGTAGTTCACGGGACATAAATAAAGTTATAACTGAAAGGAAATATGGTCTTATAAAATTAAAAGAACGAATTGATGAAGTAACAAAGAAAGTTGGGAAGTTTGTAAAACTAAAAGAATTAGATTTTGATGCTTGAGGAGATAAAAGATGTCAGAAGAAAAAGAAGAAAAATCTATTAATAAAAAAACATTCACAATAGCATTTATTTGTGGTATGATTGTAACACTGATATTTGTTATTTTCTGGTTCTCTGCAAGATACCAATATGTCCCAATAGAAACAAATGGTGCTTTGTCTATCGGAGAAGACTTGGAAAAGGGATATTTCAAGCTTCAATATATATCAAAATCAATGCCAGAAAGCGAGGCAAAAAGATATTTGAATGCAAGGAGACTACTTGTGTTTAGGAATCCAATTTTTATAAATCAATCAGGTTGATTTTGATGGAAGATATAAAAGACATAAACAAACTTTTAAGTGATTTAGGCAAGAAACTTGCATCACATAATGATGTAGTTAGAGTTGAGATTGAAGTTCAGCTAAAGGATTCAACAACAACAAGATATGATTCAACAGAAGACCCAGAATTCATTCAAAAGTTTAGTGATTTCTTTGGGTTTATCGAGTAATAATGATAGAAAAATATTATGCAAGGGTTTCTAAGAAAAAAGATAAGGGAATAAGTATAAATGCTCAGGTCAGTGATGCTCTAAAAGAAAAAATATCAAAAAAAAGAATATACATAGATGATGGAAAGACAGCAGGGCTTGACAATGATAATCCAAAAGATATAAAATTTTTCATAAAAGACCATTGGTTCTGGGCTGGATTTAATTTAAAAAAGAGACCAGATTTTGAAAGAATGATTATGGAGTCAATAGAGGACTCAAAGAAAGATAAAGTAATAATTAAAGTAATAAGGTGGGACAGATTCTCGAGAGTATCGGCTTTTCAAAAATTAATAATAGCTTTCCTTAATATTTCTAAAATAATTTGTATAGCAACACACGATACTAATGACCCATTTGCGAGAAGTATAGTAGGAGAGGTTGCAGAGAAGGAAAGGGATAATGTCAAGGAGCGTATAGACATCACATTTAGATATAAGTTTGAACAAGGATATTATCTTGGTGGAAAGCTGAAAAAGGGCTACAAACGGCTCAAAATCATCCTAAATGGCAAAGAATACAAGACATTAGAGTTAGACCCAACTAAAAAGAAGGAAATAGAGATGGTAAAGATAATAAAACGAAGTAAATATTCAAAAGAGCTTTGCAAAAAATTAGGTATCCATCCACAGACATTTTATAATATCAAAAAAGACCCTTTCTATGAAGGATATGTTGAATATCAGGGAGAAAAAAGGAAGGGAAAGCATAAGCCAATAATAAAAGAGATGGTAAGTAAAGATAATAAATTAGAAAGAGCTAAGAAATTAGAAAGAAAAAAGTTAGAGAAGGAAATCAAAATAGAAGGGAAAGCATAAGCCAATAATAAAAGGAGATAGTGTGAGATGAAAAATTTTAAACAGAAATGTTTTAATCCAAAAAGAATTTGTTGTCCTGAATGTGGCTACGAAGAACTATCAAAGTTAAAGAGGTTATAAAAAATGGATAAATGCAAGTATTGTGGAGCAATTTCAAGAACAAACTACCCTTTTGGTAGAAACAGCAAATCAAGAACTACTTTTATAAAAGAACACGATAAAAACTGTCCAATAAGAAAGAATTTTGAGAAAGGACATACTCATATCGGAAAACAAAGATATAAACCAAAGGACAATAAAAGAAATAATAAAAACCAAAGAAAAAGTTGAGGAAAAAAGTTTGAACCTAAAAAGCATTGAGCAGTCAAATGGAAACAATAAGACCTAAAAATATCATAATAGATGATAATGAGATAGAACATCCAACAATAAGAAAGAAGGCAATACAATCAGTAACCAATCAGTAACTAATTAGGGGCAGATATAGGTCTTATTTGGGACTTAATTAAGGACTTTGAACAAAGATGGCAAGAGTAATAAACTGTCCAAAATGTAATGGAGACAAAGAACTTAGATACAAAAATAGATTTTATAAATGTCCACTCTGTAAAGGAAAAGGCTGGGTTATTGATTATTCTGATGTTTCTCAAGCATTATGATATTTCTTCTTGCTTTCTTAATCTTATTGTTATAGAGCTTTGTAAAGTAAGCTAATCTTCACAGTGGTGTGAGATATTGTCACGTTAAGTGTTGTGAAGCAGGGGCTTTATGCCCCTTTATAATTACACATCCTGCATAAACCATTTGTAACGATGAAGTCTCCAATCCTTTATTATAACGCCGTGAAACCTACCTCTCATCTCTCTTATCACAACTTTGCACATAGGATATGGCTTTACTCCAGTGACTGTCTTTGCATTGCCAAATCCATTAACAACAAATGTCCCCGTTCCAACATTATTATATATAAACTCAAGAAGCTTTTGTTTTGTATTGATTTCTTCCAAAGGAGCATCCACCCTTATCCAGTCAATCGTTACCTCTTTATAGACTCTTGGTCTCATCCTTTTGTTCCAGTTTAAATAACCAGCTCTGCTCATCTTCCCTTTCTTGAAAAGATAAAGCTTTAGGTATTCCTTATGACCTCTATCAAGATTTGGAGCAAGATTATAATATCTAATTGTCCTTCCACTATAATTTCTTTTCTTCCTTTTCATACTTTTCTTTGCCATATTATAATACCTCAAACCGTAAATAGTTGTTTACGATTTGCCAGATTGTGTTTTGGGTTATAGAGGAGAAGACAAATACTTTTTCCAAAATGTTAGTTACGTTCAAGAGCCTTATGAAGCTTGAATGGTTTGAACAGCCTGATTCTCCTCTATATACATAGTGTCTCACCATAGTCTTTACCTGCTTGTTATGTATAAATTCTTTCTGGGGTGGGGGGGTGCTGTTTATGTGCGTAGGTGTGTGCATCACCCCAATATATATTACCCATCCTAATGTATTCTTTTTAGAATTTATATATTTTGCCCTTTCTTGTTTATTTATTTACGGTTTATATGGGGTGTAGAGAAAAATTTTATTTGAAACCTTTACACTTCTGGGGTATCGATTTTATTATCTTGAGTTTTAGAAATAGATTTCATTTTGTTGATAATACGGTATGTATTTTGTTTGTCCAATCCAAACTCTTCACCAATCTTCTTATAACTTGTTGGCTCTGGGTCATCTTTATGTTCCAGATAGTATTGATAGATTCTATTATCTCTTTCATCAAACTTTTCTTTCTTTGCTTCTTTATTTTCTTCCTGAAGCCTTTCCTTGTCATCCCTAAGTTTTCTTTCTCTATCCTCTCTTTTCTTCTTATCTTCTGCAACCTTTATTTCTGCATCCTTAATCTTCATCTTTCTCTTCTTGACTCTATCAAATTGCTCATTCTTTAAATTAAGCATATACTTATATTCATCTTCATAAGTTCTTAACATATCAGGAAACTCTTCAGCATACATCTCATCAAAATTATAATAAGATTCTTTATGACAATGTGGTGGTGGTGGAAACCTCAAAGCACCAACATCCTCTTTTCCTTTCAATATGAACCTTCCTGTTTCAAGTTGTTGAAGTTGTTCAATAATCCTTCTTGGATAGGACATAGCTTTTCCTACAGCCTCTGTTTCTTTTATTGAACCTACTTTTCCAATCAATACCTCAGTAGAATCATTTGATATTCTTTCATCAACTTCTTTTATTACCTGAGTATTCAAAACAGTTGTTACTCCTCTCCCTTTGTTTCTTACAGTTAGAATATCACTCCTAAAACTATTTGCCATATTCTCTTGATAACCTTCTGGAGTTCTCGGACAATACTGCCCTATCTCCTGCAATACAAAACAAACAGGATATTTTGCCTTATGCAAGTTCCTTACTAATTGTTTGAAAAAAGTGAACTGAACCCATCCCTTTTCTTTCATCCTTTGCTGTGGCATAAATCTTGTTATTAAATGATGATAATGTTTCTGGTCATTTAATATTTCCTCTGGTTTTAGGTTTAATTTGCAATCACTTGAAGTAATCATATAATGATGCTGGAATGGTTTTAAATAATCAGATATTTCTCCAAGTGTTTGTCTATTTGCTTTTGTTGGAGTATCAAGACCAAAGTTTTCCCAGTCTGGTTGATATATGTCTGTTCCGCTATAATTCTTCTTTCTTGAAAGAATCTTTTTTTCTATTCTATAAAAAAAATCATAAATACTTTCATTTCTGCTCAAATGTGATAAAGTATCAAGCATCATTCTCATTGAATCAGTTTCTCTATTTGTTTCAGCTAAAACACTTAACTCTTCACTTCCTAATTCCCGTATATCAAAAGTAAATAAATTCATATCAAATAATCTCTTTTTATAAGGAAAAGCAAGAGTGAATGGGTGATATATCTTAGTAGGAATCCCTTCCGGTATAATTCCTACTCTTTCAAGTGTTTTTAGATGCCACTTTTCTCTTGGCTTAAACATAGAATGAGCATATTCCATATTATCCTTAAAGTCTGTGACTATTATTATGGTATAACCTGCTTTCCAGAGTCTATTAACAATAAGCTCTGTTGCCATACTTTTCCCAGAATTATGAGATATAACACCATTCTCAAGAATAAAATTACTTGTCTCTGGGACATATAAATCATACATTACTTCTTCTTTTTCCAATAATTTAATGAATGTAATCTCGTATGACAAGGTTTGCATAGAATCATTAAATTCTCTATTTTGTTGTCCATTCGGTCTTGGTTCTTGTGATGAACGCATAGACCTTTTTTTGTTCCACATATCTGGCATTTCCAATCCAGATTTTCTTCTGCTATTTTTCTGTATTCCTTCCAATTCGCTTTTTGACCAATATAATTTCCATTCTTGTAAGAAGAATTGTTTTTGCCTTGTGAGGCTTTCTGAAATTTCTTTATATTCTGATGAATCCCTAATTTTACTTGTTCTTTGAAACTCCTTTTTTTTATTCCCATCAATTTCAATCTTGCCTTTATCAAATTTGGACTTAATCCCATCTCTTTTCTTATTCTGGAAATTGACCATTTCTTGTCTATATACATCATTCGTATTTTTTCCGTGTCCACTTCTCTCCAATAAGGATTCTTTTGAGCTAATTGTCTCTGACTTGTTATCTTTCCATAACATTTGTTCGAGCAATATTTTCTCCTGTTGGAAGGATAATCCTTTATTTCTTTTCCACAAACCATACATTTTGTCATTATAAATTGTTAAAAGAATATCCTTTTTATTTAAATCTTTTGTTGGAACAACCATAATCTTCCCATTCTTAAATACAAACCACCTATGGTCAGGAGAACATCTTATCTCATTATTTATAATACAAACTTTTTTCTTTGTTTTTTTTGGATAAGCTTTTGTAGTTATAATTTTCCCATCTTTAGATAAAGATAATATTTCTTCTCCTTCTTTTATATCTTTTATTTTTTTCAATCCTTTAGAAGCCCATATTTTAGTATTAGCTGAAAGGCATCCAGCACAGCCGAGAATTAAGAATTGCTCATTATCTACCCTTCCTGTTTTTTGATTTCTTAGAACAAATTCAGTATAAGCACCATCTTGTGTTACTTCAATAGCCATAACAAGAATTCCTAATTCCTTTTTTTATAAATGTTATTAAAGAATTATATAAATGGATAATTAAATCATTAATCCATTTCCTCTCCACTATTATCAAATTCCCCATCTGGGGTATAAGGTCTTCTTGGTAAAGGTCTCCTTCCTTCATATTCACTTGATTCTTTCTTAAAGAATTCAGCAGGAATCTTTTTATACTGAAGATTTGTTTGCTTAACAAGAGAAACAAACAACTGGGGAACAAAGTTTTGAATCATAGGCATTTTCTTGAATTTTCTTATGAATTTTTTCTCTCCTTCACCAACATCCCCATTTTTATCCATCATATCATAATATCCTTTTATCTCCGTCAAAACAACACCATAATACATTAATTTCTTTCTATTGAAGTCATACTCATCCTTCCATAAATATTTAAGATAATCTTCTCCAACAACACCTATTAAAACATTGATAGCTTCATATAAATAAAATAAATCACTACCTCTTGTTTCAGTCCCAAACTTGGCAAGAATCCTGAATATCTGCTGTTCAATAAAAGCTGGAACATTCCTGTAAAATCTTTTATATTCGGGTTTTTCTTCTTCTTCCATTTTCAATCTTCAAATTCAAAATCCAATACAGCTATTGTTGTATCATTCTTCAAGCCTTCTGTTGAACCAGTTTCTTCTTTTTCTCTGTTCTTGTATTTCTCAAGAAAAGAATTAATAAACTGGCAATCATCAGTAACAGCCTTGTCAAAATATGCCCTATTTCTTTGCGGTCTTTTTTTTAATAAAAGTTCTATTATCCTCTTGTTCTTCAATCCTATATCCTGAACATCAAAACTTTCTACAGCTCTGCAAATATTCAGACCCATATAAAAGTCCCAGTAATTATATTCATTGTTCAGCACAGTCTCCTGAAACCTGTGCATCTTTCTTTGTATAAGTTGCATAAATAGTCTCATTTACATTCATCAATATATTTAGTTGAAATAGGAAATGCTATTAACATACATATTACCATATAAACAAAGCAAATATTCTTTATAATATTAACTTCTGTAATCATCATTATCAACCAACTTAGTAAAGCAAGTATAATAAAGATTGCTGTTAAAGTTCCGAATATTATTTTATCATCCATATTCAAAAACCCATATCGACTCCAAACTCATCAGATATTTCTCCTTCAAATAATTTATAATTCTTCTGCACACAATTAATGAGTTCAAACATCTCTTTTTTATATGGTCTTATAAACTTTTCAATTTTCCACTCGAATGTAAAAGAACAATATCTTTTTGATGTTGCATTGAAGTAAAGCTCCTGAAGTTCCTTGTAAAATCTTGTCTTATACTTCAATACAAGATTCTTTTTGTTATCTTCCTTGTCATTAAGAAAATTCCTACACATAAGAAAATACTTACAAAGTTCCATATAATTGTTGCTAATCTTTTTGTATACATCTTCATATTCTTCTTCCATTTATACACCTGTTGCATTTGTAGAGTTTTCAAACACATAATTATACTCTGGCGTTAATGGGGTATTGAATAACCTTTGAAACCAATCCTTCTCCATCACATCAAATTTTGGAATTATCAAATCTCCTAAAAATATAAAGAATGTCCACACTCCTTTAAAAGGTATCATCTCATAGCCAATCATCTTTGCCATAGTTATTTTATCGGGCATTTGCTTTTCAGAGTATTGAAAGAATATAAAAAATATCGAGACAAACAGGTAAATCAGGACAACATATCCAACAGCCTTGAGCCATTTGAGTAAAGCAGTAGACTGACTAACAAGACTAATCAATTTATATATAAGCCAGACAAAGAAGAATATGAAGAACATATCAGTTATAATATTAAAGAAATAATAAACCTTTCTCCAGACAATATACCTTAAAAACCCAAAAATATTCAGGTCTTTCCTATTTTCTGGGAATATCTTTTCTGGTGTTAACTTCAACAATTTTACATTCTCATAAATGTCTTGGTCTGCTATGACAACCTTTCCAATCGTTAGATAGACAAGAGGGACTATAGATTTTTCCTGATAAGCTTTGTATCCAGCAAATCCAAGACTAAAAACAATTAGAACTATAGCTCCATATATCGCAATCCTATCAACGATACTTTTTATTCCGAATCCTGCCCTGAATCCTCTTGAAACAACGCTTGTCATAATGTCTGCCATAATATCAACTCATTATTATTAAGTATATAAATTTATCCTAAAATAGTATATTTCTCATCAAAGTATTTGAATTCTTCGCTTTCTTCAATTATCTTAAAAAGCATTCTCCTTGCATTTGCACTAATCCTATAAAAAGTGTATTCTTTGTTATTGATTAAATCATCCTTGTCAAAGACAAAAACGCTTTTACCAACCATCTCCTCAACAAAATCCTTTAATACTGACGAATTATAGTTGCCTTCTCCTATCTTCTCACACCAATCCTTTTTAGTGCCTGAAAATTGTAGCAATGACCTTATATTATCCAAAAGAAAATCTATATATCTAAACCTTTTATCAAGAGCCATATATATACTATATTGAATTCCTTTTTTTATAAACTTTATGAACATTTGGGGGTGTGTCTATAAAAAGAAATAACATTTATATACTTTTATTATCATAATAAAAAATATGATTGAAAATCTAAATAAATCCGTTCAGCATCGTGCTGTGAACACTGTCGGAATCGGGCAACTTTCTAACCAATTTCATCACCGGTTAAAGAAAGATGAGGAAATAAAAAGATGAAAAAACAAGGAAAGATAGGAGCGATGGGAATCTTCGGATTTATTATACTTGGATGTGTTCTATTTAGTGGAGCAATATTCAGTATTTTAAGATGGGGAGTACCTCAACAGACAATTTATGGCGAAGGGACTCAAGTTAATGAGCAAGGAGAACCGATTGGAATAACTCTAACGACTTCTAATGAGTGTCCTACTACAGGTAAAACAAGTGTAAATGTAAGAGCTGAAGATTCTGAGGCTGGTACATATACATCTTTTGCAAGTAAAACTGTTTACTTGATGCCTGTTAAAGGAGCAACAGGAGAAGACGCAAATACAAGAGACCCAACCGAACCACTTTATACAATGACAACTGTGGGAACTTCTGGTAACTGGTCTACATCTCAAGATGTAACTTGTGGAAAATACTTCAAGGCAGTCTTGCCTGATGTAATAACATCTTCTGGACACGCAGAATCTGAGGTCTTTAAGGCAATAGGTCAAGCTGTCTACATAGGAGAAGCATTAGGATTAAAAGCACCAGCAGTATCAGGGTTACAAGTAAGAGTTCACGATATTGGAAACGATGTCTACTTTTACACAGAAGCTGGTTCAAATGGATTTTCCAATTTACCAGCAACCTTCAATGGGTCTACTTTAATCGTAGCTAACAACTTTACAACTAATACCGTGTATGACTTTGAGTTCATTGTTAAAGTTCAGACAGCAAATACTAAGGGCGGACAGGAGAACTGTTTTATCGTAGTTGATGCTGATTCATCTGACTACCAAGAACCAGCAATGTCATTCAAAAGCACAGATTTATCAGATGTATTTAGCACAAGTGCTATTAATTCAAATGATAAGTCAGTATTAAGTGGTAATGAGTATGCTTACAAGATTGAGCCTATGAGTAATAGTCTCGCTAAGGTCTACGCTTCAATACAATCAAAAACAGACATCAAGCCTGATGTCTCAACTAAATTCAGGTTTGTTTGTGAAGGTAAATTCAAGTCAAACGAAGTAACTGATACAATAGTAACAGGAATCTTCCAAGATGGTTCTACCAACACAGAAGTTGTATTGAACAATGCTACTATCGAAATAGATACACTAGCATAAGCATATCTCTAATAGGGAAAGCTAAATCAACGACAGAGGGATTATCTCCCTTATAACTTTTTTTAAAATGATTAAGAAAAAAAGATTCAAGTGCAGAATTTGTAAAAAGAAGACCAATCATACAATGGTATTTGAAGGAAAGAACATCTTCTTAAAATGTGTTGAATGTGGTTTGATTTCTAAGTAAATCTTTATATATATGATTATATTGGTATTTCTATATCAATACTACTATACCTATATTATAATGAAATGACTTCTAAAATAGCGAAATGTTTATATAGTTGTTTAATTAATTAATTAAATTATGGCTAATACTATAACTCTCTCAATAAATGATAAACAAGCCGAATGGTTAAAAAAGAATAAAAACGAAGTTTCTCCATCTAAAATTTTTCAGGAAAAAATAGATGAAGAGATGAAAAAAAAAGATGGAAAGATATAATAAAGAAACAGTTATTTTGGAAACAGATAAAGGAACAGCTCATACTAAAGACCAGTTAAAAGAAGTCTGGAAAATGCGACTAAAAGAATTTCCTCATTATAAAGTCAAGAAAATAATCTTTGAAAAAGACAATGGAAAAGAAAAAATCATCGAATGAAGTTATTATAGAAGATATGAGGTTTAGATATTCAGTAATCATCTTACTTATCATTTCAATATGTTTATCAGTTTTTACTATATATCAAAATGTAGAAAAAAGGCAAAATCCAAAGGAAGAAGCAATAACAAAAATAATAAATTTAAATAAGACACAACAATCGTGTAATGAATTATGGCAGAAACTAGAAGACTGCAAAG
>Ga0207997_1001403_pt1 | contig 12449 bp, 16 predicted proteins | sample AntAceMetag02UKN_FD_184777 | JGI IMG/M metagenome (GOLD analysis project Ga0207997, IMG submission 184777) | Saline lake microbial communities from Ace Lake, Antarctica - Antarctic Ace Lake Metagenome 02UKN (SPAdes) (version 2) | ecosystem: Environmental > Aquatic > Non-marine Saline and...
TTGGGTATTCCTTTAATAATATTCAAAAAAGACGAACATTTTATTGGGGATAAACCGATAACGGATAACACAAGAGGAGCAATTGAAAACTTAAAAGCAAGTCCTTGCCCATTAATCAATGGAATTTTTCAGAATTTTGAAGATTTGAATTTAACAGTATTGCCTGGAAAACCAAAAATATGGACTCAAAATAGAATTTTAATAAAGGCTGCTGGAGAAGATGAATGGATTTTTGGTTGGAACGGAGAAATCATAGAAAAGCGAAGCTCTAAAGAAACTAACTCTAGTCAATTTTTACAAAAATTGATTATTACTAACGATATTCCAAACATTACAAAAGAAATTCATTATAATTCGGCTGAACCCATAAAAGCTTTTTTGTCGGGCAGTTATGTTGAGTTCTCTAATTCCATAAGTTTTAGGGTTGAGATTGAAGCTGAAAAAGAAGTTCCTATTGAAGAAAAACTTACCTTGGCCAAGATTCTTTCTCTGGGGATAGTGGACGCTGTAAATCCCTGCGCTTTAGCGGTTTTGAGTTTAATGTTGATTGCTATTTTAACCTATAATCCCAGAAAAAAAAGAAATATTTTATTAGCTGGTCTAGCATTCATTTTCTCGGTTTTTGTAATGTATTTAATTTATGGACTAATAATCGTTAAATCATTTCAAATTATTCAAGGATTAACTTCAGTTCGGTTATTACTTTACAAAATCTTAGGTGGAGGAGCTATAATTTTAGGGTTTTTTAAATTAAGAGATTTTATTAGGAGCAAAGCAGAATGTAAGGTTGTTCCCAAAGTAAATAAAATTGTTTCTAAAATTACCAGTCCTAGGGGAGCTTTCTTGGTGGGAGCTTTTGTAACAGTCTTTTTATTACCCTGCACTATTGGCCCCTACATTATTTGTGGAGGAATTTTATCTTCTCTTTCCTTATTAAAAGCCCTTCCCATGTTGTTGCTTTATAATTTTATATTTGTATTGCCGATGATAGCTATGGTGCTTATAATTTATTTTGGCATATCAAAAATACAAGATGTTTCAACTTGGCAGGCAAGAAATATAAAATATCTAGACTTGATTTCAGGTTTAGTTATTTTAGGATTAGGAATAGCTATGATATTTGGTTTCGTTTAATTTTATTTGCTAAGCCCGATTTTTGTCAAAGGTTTGAGCTTGACTTCGGATTCAGGGATGATATTATAGAGCCATATGAAACGAAAAACCTTGAAGAAAAAAGTTTATCAATATACTGCTATTTTTGAACCTGACATTAAATTGGGCGGCTATACCGTCACTATTCCAGTATTACCTGGCTGTATCTCTGAAGGGGATAGCTTTGAAGATGCCTTGAATAATATTCAAGAGGCCGCTATTTTGTATTTATCAGTGATGCGACAGGAAAAAGAGGAAATACCTGCCGAGGGAGCTGGCATAATTATGGCGCCGATCCAAGTGAAAGCATAAAATATTGTGATATCATTTTTGATTAGTCGGTTTCATTATTATGCCAAAATTGCCAGTGTTAAAATCTAAAGAAGTAATCAAGACCCTAGAACGAGCGGGTTTTTGTTTTACTCGACAGAAAGGCAGCCACAGGATTTATATAAAAAATAACATAGGCATCACCATTCCATGTCACAATAAAAAACTTAAGAAGGGAACTTTAAGACACATTATTAAACAGTCGGGTTTGACTGTAGAGGAATTTTTGAAGTTATTTAGAGGTTAGATTCCACATTAATGATTGTTTTGTCACTCGCAAAATTTAAAGCTGTCAGAGGTTTGACCCCCGACAGTTTTTATTTTCTACAAGCGGAGGGGTTGACAAGAAATAGTTATGGGTATATACTCACAACTGAAAGGTCGGAATAAAATTAGAAACTATTAAATAAATAAAAATATGCCATATCAAGATGGAACAGGCCCATCGGGTCAAGGTCCACGCACTGGTAGAGGGCTAGGCCCATGCGGAGCTGGATTTGCTCGCGGAAGAGGTTTTGGCCAAGGATTCGGTAGGGGAAGATTCGGAGGTTATGGATCTTACAGAGCTCCGATGACTAACAGGGAAGAAAGAGAAATTTTAACGGATGATAGTAAATCATTAGAAGAAGAGTTAAAAGCAATCAAGGAGCGACTTAGTGAATTAAAGGCTAAATGAGAAGAAGGTCTACCGACCCCGCTCGTTTTTCGGGCGGGGGAAAGACCTTCTTAAATTAGAATAATATAAATTTAAAATTATGCCAAGACCAAGATGTAGAAGAAGAATAAGATTTCATCCAAATGTTAGATATTATAAACCACAAGGAGTGCCAATGAGACATTTGGAAGTTGTTGAATTAACTATTGAAGAAGTAGAGGCTTTGCGATTAAGAAATATTGAAGAACTAGATCAAACAGAGTGTGCTAAAAAAATGAATACATCTCAAAGCACTTTTCAGAGAATTCTTTCTTCGGCCTATAAAAAAATAACAATAGCCATAGTTAATGGCAGGGCAATAAAAATTGTTCAAAGAGTTTAATTTTTTAAATGTTTAAAATGGAACTATTAAGGGTGAAAAAAAGTTTTATAAAAACGCTTGAAAGCCTAAAACAAATTCTTCCAATGATTTTGGGGATTATTTTGTTGGTTGCTTTATTTATAACCGCAGTGCCTGAAAGTTTTTATAACAGTATTTTTGTTGGCAACAAAATTCTTGATCCATTACTTGGAGCGATAATAGGAAGCATTGCTATTGGTCAGCCCATAACAAGCTATATTATAGGGGGCGAGCTTTTAGACCACGGGGTGAGCTTAATTGCTGTTGTTGCATTTATTTTGGCATGGGTAAGCGTTGGTACTATTCAGTTGCCGGCAGAATCTATGGTATTCGGGAAAAGATTTGCCATTGTTAGAAATTCTACGAGTTTTGTGAGTGCATTAATTATTGCTATTTTAGTTACTTTAACTTTGTCATTTTTATGAAAGAAAATTCTATAAAAAAACACAAAAGCAGATGGATTTTCCTTGTATTAGTTATAATCTTGTATTTAATTTTGGCATTGGTTAATTTTTCTTTGGTAAAAGAATCGTTTTTAACATTTTTAAATCTTTTGAAAAAGATTTTTCCAATATTCTTTGTGGTGCTCTTTTTTATGTTTATCTCGGGATTATTTTTTAATGCGAAAAAAATAACTAAATCACTTGGAAAGGACGCTGGCATAAAGGGATGGCTTATATCAATCATTGGAGGAATTTTATCTGATGGCCCCTTGTATATGTGGTATCCTTTACTATTAGAGCTTAGAGAACACGGAATGAGAGACGCTTTTATTGTTGCTTTTTTTTACAATAGAGCGGTCAAGATTTCTCTTTTACCAATGATGATTTATTACTTCGGCCTTTCATTTGTCATAGTCCTTACTTTCTATATGATCCTATTTTCTATTATCAATGGTGTTTTAGTTGAGAAGTTTCTTAAAGTTAGACACAAAGATTAGGTTACTAGAGAAACTGCCAAAGATAATCCTCGACAGTTTTGTTTTTAGAAAAATTTCAGATAGAATGAAATAATGCGGAAGAAAACAACAATTTTAATTATTTTGCTTATTCTGAATGTTTTCTCTTGGTCAGTGATTTTTCAAGAATCTCAAGACAAAGGTCTTGAGGTTTGTTTTTTAGACATTGGGCAAGGAGATAGTTTTTTTATTGAGACACCTCAAGGGCATCAAATTTTAATTGACGGGGGACCAGATAATGCTCTCACTGAAAAACTAGAACAAAGGATGCCTTTTTGGGATAGAACAATTGATCTAGTTATTCTGACTCACTCGGATAAAGATCATCTCTTCGGATTTTTAGAAGTTTTGAAAAATTATGAGATAGAGAACATTCTATGGACTGGAGCATTGGGGAAAAGTTTGCTTTTTGAACAATGGCAAAAAGCTGTTGAAAATGAAGGGACTAAGGTTTGGATTGCAGAAAAGGGATTCATAGTTTCTTTACCAGATCAGCGATATTTTGAAGTTTTGTATCCCTTAGAATCATTAGAGGGGAGAGAAGTCAGCGCGATGAATGACACATCTATTGTTATGATGTTAAATGTGGACAGAGAAAAGATTCTTTTTACTGGCGATATTTCGAAAAAAATAGAGCATTTATTAGTAGAAGAGGGAATTTCATTAAAGGCTGATATTTTAAAAGTACCTCATCATGGAAGCAAGACGTCAAGTTCAGAAGAATTTTTAGAAGCAGTAGAGCCAAATTTGGCAATAATTTCTGTGGGCAGAGATAATTCTTATGGTCATCCTTCTCCCAGTGTCTTGGCAAGATTCGAAGAATCTGGTATAAAGGTTTTACAAACAAGTAAAGAAAAAGATATATGTCTCATCCAAAAAAAGAACGAACCCTTCTTATTCTTAAGCCCGACTCCGTAAAAAGGGGACTGGCTGGAGAAATCGTTAGTAGAGTAGAAAAAAGAGGCTTAAAAATTATTGCTTTAAGAATGTTTTGGGCTGACAAATCTCAAATAGATAGGCATTATCCTCAAGATGAGATCTGGATTAAAAGATTAGGCGAAAAAACTTTAAAGAATTACAAAGAATATGGTTTTGATGCTAAAAAAGAATTGGGAAGTGATAATTCTTTAGAAGTGGGAAAATTAGTGAGAAGCTGGCTTATTGAATATTTAACTTCAGGACCGATGGTTAAAATAGTGGTAGAGGGTATTCATGCCATTAAAATGATAAGAAAAATTGTCGGACCAACAATGCCAGCTGAAGCTGATATGGGAACTATTCGTGGAGATTTTTCAGTTGACGATGCCACGGCAGCTAATCGTGATAAAAGATCTGTTCGTAACCTAGTCCATGCTTCTGAAACTCCAGAAGAAGCGGAACACGAGATAAGTTTTTGGTTTGCGCCGGAGGAGATTTTTGACTATAAGCGAGCTGAAGATGACGTGATGTAACGTCCTTGACAACAGTCTCTGTTTATCAGTATTATAAAGAAGGACCCTGTCGTTATCTTCTAGATCATTTTTCGGCACTATAGTTTCTTACGGGAATCCAATATTTGAATATCCTTTTAGGATATTCGTGAGGACAACCATCTTGGAAAAATATCCGGAAAACCCTAGAAGAAAACGCAGGGTCCGTTAAGTTTATATGACAATATATTTAGACAATGCAGCGACAACCAAAATCGATCCTTCGTCACTAGAAGAGATGATTCCTTTTTTTGAGAAGAACTATGGAAATGCTTCTTCGGTGCATCAATTGGGACAGAAAGCCAAAGAGGCGATAGAGAAGGCTAGAAAAATTATTGCCCAATCCATGGGAGCCAATTCAGAAGAAATCGTTTTTACTTCTGGTGGGACAGAATCAAATAATTTTGCTATCAAGGGAGTTGCTTTTGCGAATAAAGATAAGGGGAATCATATTATTACTACAAGTATTGAACATAAGTCAGTTTTGAATGTTTATAAATGGCTTGAATCACAGGGGTTTGAGATAAGTATTCTAGGAGTTGACGAAAAAGGATTTGTTAAACCAGGAGATCTAGAAAAAGCTATTAAGCCGGAAACGATTTTGGTTTCCATAATTCATGGTCAAAATATAATTGGCAGTATTCAAAATTTAGAAAAACTTGGACAGGTTTGTAAAAAACATAATGTTTATTTTCATATTGACGCTTGTCAAAGCTATATTAAGACAGAAATTAATGTTCAAAAACATTTAGTTGATTTGATAAGCATAAATAGCCATAAGATTCACGGGCCAAAAGGCGTTGGCGCTCTATATCTCAGAAAAGGAACAAAAATAGAGCCATATCAGCATGGAGGGGGGCAGGAAAGAGGTCTGCGTTCTGGGACTGATAATGTGCCGGGAATTGTTGGCTTCGCCAAAGCAGTAGAAATTGGCTTAGATAAAAATCACATTGAATATATTAAAAAATTAAAAAATAAACTAAGACAAGGATTGCTTAAGATTCCAAAAGTTAAAATAAACGGACCGCAAGACGAAAGAGGACTGTGTCATATTCTAAGCGCTAGCTTTTTCGGAATTGAAGGAGAGGCGATTATTGGCCTTCTTGACCTAGAAGGAATATGCGCGGCCACTGGCTCGGCTTGCGCTTCGTATACCCTTGAGTTGGATCAAACATTATTATCTATTGGATTACCTCCTCAAAATATTAATGGCACAGTGCGATTTAGTCTAAGTCGGTTTAATACAGAAGAAGAAATTGATAAGGTTTTAGAGATATTACCTAAAATAGTTGGAAAATTAAGAGAAATTTCTCCATTTTAACATGCCTTATTCTAAAAAAGTTCTTGATGCCTTTAAAAATCCGCATAACTACGGAAAAATAAAAGACGCAGACGGTATAGGCAAAGTCGGAAACCCAGTTTGCGGCGACGTTATGTGGCTCTATATTAAAGTTGGTAAAAATAAAAAGGGAGAGGAGATGATTAAAGAAATTTCTTTTGAAACCTTTGGTTGCATTGCGGCTCTTGCCTCAAGTACAATTATTACTGATTTAGTCAAAAATAAAAGTATTGGATATGCTTTGGAGTTTACTAAAAAAGGAATTTTAGAAGAGTTGGGTGGTTTACCGCCTGTGAAAATCCACTGTTCTGTTTTAGCAGTAGATGCTTTACATGATGCAATTTATGATTATTTTTCCAAGAACAAAAGACCGATTCCGGAAAATTTAGCAAAAAGACATAGAATTCTAGAGAAAGAAAAGGGAGTTATAGAGGAAAGATACAAAGGTTGGATTGAGAAAGAAGAAGAATTGCACCAAGATGATTGATAGTAAAAAAACGGTTGTTTTAGGAATGTCAGGTGGCGTGGATTCATCTGTTGCCCTGTTTCTTTTAAAAGAGCAGGGTTTTAAAGTATTAGGAGTTTCTTTAAAGTTTGCTTTTTGGGAAAATTCCAAAAATAGATTGAATGGAAATACTCGTTGTTCAGAGGAGAGCATTGAAAGAGCTAAGAGAGTTTGTAAAAAATACGGAATTTCTCACTTTACTGTTGATGCTTCTAACGAATTTAAAAGAGTAGTTATAAATTATTTTTTAGAAACATTAAAGAAAAACGAAACGCCAAGTCCTTGTGTCTTTTGCAATCGAGATGTGAAGCTTGCTGTTCTCTTAAACTTTGCTAGAGAAAAGGGAATTGACTATATCGCTACTGGGCATTATGCGCAGATCCAAGAGATAAATAGTAAATTTCAATTATTAAGAGCAAAAGATAAAGAAAAAGACCAAACATATTTTTTGGCTTTATTAAATCAAAAGCATCTATCAAAATTAATTTTGCCCTTAGGAAATTATTTTAAAGAAGAAGTTTACCAAATCGCCAAAAAAGAAGGAATTGAAATAGCTCCGAAAGAAAGCCAAGATCTTTGTTTTATGGACAATAAATCTATGCCGGATTTTTTAGAAAAAGAGATTGGCAATAAGCCAGGAAAAATTTATGATGTTAAAGGCAATTTTTTAGGTAATCACCAAGGTCTTCATTTTTATACTCGCGGACAGAGAAAAGGAATAAAATTGCCAGGAGGCCCTTTTTGGGTAATTGATTTTGATGAGAAAAATAATAATTTAATAGTAACCAATGACTCAGAAGATTTAAAACTTTTTAACAAGGAGGTAACATTGTCAAATGTAAATTTTATTTCTGGCGAGAAACCTGATGAGTCGCTAAAAATTGAGGCGAGGGTTCGCTATAGACAATCATTAGCCAAAGCAGAATTAATTTGCGGAAGTCGGATTTCTGAAAGTTGGCGATTAGTATTTGAGGAACCGCAGAAAGCGGTTACTCCAGGCCAAATAGCAGTTTTTTATAAAGGCGATATTTGCCTTGGTGGGGGAATTATCAAATAAAAAAATATGGAAGATTGTATTTTTTGTAAGATTATAAAGGAGATGATTTAGAAGAGGTAGTAAAACACTTGACAGATTTTAAATAACATGATATAGTATCAATGTACTTTCTAGTACATTTCACAATGGTTGCTCCTCCCTCCGGGAGCAATCGAAGGGAAGTTAAAATAGTTTTTCTTCGATTGTTCCATGGAGTACGAGAGCTCCTTCAATCGGACGGGGTGGCAAATGTTGGGCCGTATGTCTCCACTAGATCTGCGACCTTACTATAAAGCCACCCTGTCCACCCTATATTTCCTTAGTCCCTGAAATAATTCAGAGCTTAAGGAAATCAAAGGGGGAAATAGCATGAAAAATGCAACAGCGTGCGCAAGGGTTTCCACAACTCTCCGGGTCGTGGATTACCAAGATCGAGAACTCATAGGTGATAGATTTGACAAGAGTTTTAAAGCAAAGCCTTGTCGCATTGGACACGAACCAAATCTTTCCCGTTGGGGACGTCCAGCTAAGCGTCAGCGATAAAACGGAGGAGAAAGGGTAAGGTTAGTCATACAAGCTTTGCCCCTCTCCTCTCATATTTTCCATTATTTTCTATTTACATTCTTATCCTTTTCAAAAAAGGATTTTTTTGTTTTTTTGATTTATGTTAAAATAAGGATAAGAATAATTAATAAAAATACCAATATGAATTGGAAAATTTTTACAATTATAATAATAGGATTAGTTATCGTTATTGCTGGCGTGTTTTTATTTAAATCAGGCAAACTCCCTGTACCGGGAACAAATCCAATAACTCCAAGGGCAAATATAAAAATAGAAGATGTAAGCAATGTTGTAGAAGCCAACAATGAATTTGCTTTAAATTTTTATTATCATTTAAAAGACAAACAAGATGGCAATATTTTTTTCTCGCCCTATAGTATTTCTTCTGCGTTAGCAATGACTTATGAGGGGGCAAGGGGACAAACAGCCGAAGAAATGCGTTCTGTGTTTTATTTCCCGGATAATGATGATTTAAGAAGAACAGAATATGCAGGAATGATTGATGAAATAAACAAAGAGGGGAAAGAGCATCAACTCCAGACAGCCAATGCCTTGTGGGCAGAAAAAGATTATAAATTTTTGGATGAATATTTTAATATAGTAGAAGAGAATTATGGAGGGAAAGTGACTAATTTGGACTTTAAAAAGAATGCTGAAAATGCGAGAATAACAATTAATAATTGGGTGGAAGAAAAAACAAACGATAAAATTAAAGATTTAATCCCTCAAGGAATGGTCAATTCTCTGACAAGATTGGTTCTTACAAATGCTGTTTATTTTAAAGGTGATTGGATTAGACAATTTAACGAGGATGACACGAAAGATCAGGGTTTTAGGATAAACAAAGATAGTGTCATTAGAGTTCCAATGATGGAACGCACAGACGAAGAAGCAAGGTTTAATTATGCTGAAAATAATGAGCTCCAGATTCTTGAAATGCCTTATTCTGGGGAAGAGTTATCTATGTTGATTTTTCTTCCAAAAGATAATGATTTAGAAGCATTAGAAAATTCGTTGAGTTTTGAAAATTTATCAAAATGGAAAAAGGATTTAAAAGAAAAGAGAGTTAAGATATTTATTCCCAAGTTTAAGTTTGAGACCAAATATTTTATGGCTAATGATTTAAAGGAGATGGGAATGCCAACTGCATTTTCTGGTTCAGCAGATTTTTCAGGGATGACTGGAAAGAGAGATTTGTTTATAAGCAAAGTTATTCATCAGGCGTTTATTGAAGTAAATGAAAAGGGAACAGAGGCGGCCGCAGCCACGGCTGTTGTTATGGAGTTTACGTCTACTGGTGGGCCAAGTGAAACGCCCAAAATATTAATATTCCGAGCAGACCATCCTTTTATGTTTCTAATCCAGCACAACGCAACAGGGAATATTTTATTTATGGGCAGAGTAATTAATCCATCTATCTAATTTTTTAAAAAAATATAGAATAAAAAAGCGGAGAATTTTCTCCGTCTTTTTATTAAAAGCCTTGTAATATAGCCTTCTTATTTTACCCCTTTCTCAATAGCGTTTTTTTGCAACGAGTACAAATTTTGGCTCTTTCTCCAGAAGGCAAAATACCCCATTGGAGATTGGGTTTTTTACGTTTTTTAGGAGTAGGGTTGTATTTAGACATAAGCTTGTTATACTTCCTACCCATTGTTGATTTTTTTCCGCAGATTGCGCAAACTCTAGGCATAATTTTTTAATATCAAATATATAAAAGATTGTAATCTATTTTTTTTGATTTGGCAAGAGAATTCTGCTACAATGAGCGGACAATAAACAATATGGCATTTGTTGAATTAATAATCGTAATAATAATTTTTTTGTTTTCAGTGGTTTTTCATGAGGTGGCGCATGGCTGGGTTGCTTATGCATTAGGTGATCCAACGGCAAAATATGCCAAGCGGTTGACTCTTAACCCATTAAAACATTTAGATCCAGTTGGCTCTATTATTCTGCCAGGGATTTTGATTTTAATGTCAATGGCAGGAGCAGGAGGCATAATTTTCGGGTGGGCAAAGCCAGTGCCAATTAATCCATATAATTTTAAAGACCAAAAATACGGAAATGCGAAAGTTGCGATAGCTGGGCCTTTAGCAAACATTTCCTTGGCTTTGATTTTCGGATTAACTCTAAGATTTTTACCAGGGATTTATGCTATTGAAGGGCTGGCTTTCGTATTTCTATATATCGTTCAAATAAATCTTATTCTAGCTGTTTTTAATTTAATGCCCATATCTCCACTGGATGGTTCACATATTCTTTTCACTTTTTTACCTAGGAGCGCTCAAAAAATTAAAATCTTTTTATCTAAATACGGATTATTTGTTTTAATCTTTATCATTTTTTTCCTTTTTGATTACATTATTCAAATAGTTTTCTGGCTAATGAAATTAATCACAGGAATTCAAATTTGACAAAAGATTAACGATTTGTTATCTTAAATGCTAATTAAAAGACATGCCAACGATTCATCAATTAATTAAAAAAGGAAGGAAGAGAAAGATAAAAAAGAGCAAAACACCTGCTACTAGTTTTAGCTTTAATACTCTAAAGAATAGACCCAGAAAACATCCGTCTCCTTTTAAGAGAGGTGTTTGTCTTAGGGTTTTTACAGCTACTCCCAAGAAACCTAATTCTGCTTTAAGAAAAGTTACTAGGGTGCGTTTGAGCAATGGCATGGAAGTAACTGCCTATATTCCTGGGGAAGGGCATAAGCTTCAAGAGCATTCTGTGGTAATGATAAGAGGAGGGAGAATTAAGGATTTGCCCGGAGTAAGATATCATATTGTGAGGGGAGTTTTGGATACGGGCGGAGTGGAAGGAAGAAAGCAGGGGAGAAGTAAATATGGAACTAAAAAATCAATTTAAATAATATGGCTAAGAAAAAGAAAATTGAACTGATACCCGATTCTCGTTATAACAATATTATTATTGCTAAATTTATTAATTATATAATGGAAAGAGGAAAGAAAAGTGTGGCTAGAAGAATTGTTTATGAAGCCCTTGAAATTTTAAAAGAAAAAAGCAAACAAGATCCAGTTGAAGTTTTTGAAAAAGCAATTCAAAACGCTTCGCCCGTTTTAGAGGTGAGGTCACGCAGGATTGGAGGAGCTAAATATCAAGTACCAGTTGAAGTTTCAAAAGATAGAAGATTAGCATTATCTATGCGCTGGATTATCGGAGCAGCCAAACAAGGCAAGGGTTCTATGAAAGAACGATTGGCAAAAGAGTTACTTGAAGCAGCTGATAATACTGGACAGGCGATTAGAAAAAAAGAAAACGTTCACAGAATGGCGGAAGCCAATAAAGCATTCGCTCATTTTAGATGGTAATATGGCTAGACAATTTCCAATAGAAAAATCTAGAAACATCGGAATAATCGCTCATATTGACGCTGGTAAAACAACAATAACCGAGCGAGTTTTATTTTACACTGGAATTTCTCATAAAATTGGTGAAGTTCATCAGGGAGAAGCCATTATGGACTGGATGGAACAAGAAAGAGAAAGGGGAATTACTATTACATCAGCAGCTACGACTTGTTTTTGGCATCCTATAGAGGATGGAGATAACAAAGATAGACAGCATAAAATAAATATTATTGATACTCCTGGACACATTGATTTTACGGCTGAAGTTCAACGTTCCTTGCGCGTTTTAGACGGCGCCATAGTTATTTTTGACGGAGTGGCAGGAGTAGAGGCCCAATCGGAAACCGTCTGGCATCAGGCAGATAAATATAATGTTCCTAGAATGTGTTTTGTTAACAAATTGGATAGAATGGGCGCTGATTTCGAATACAGCTTACAGACAATCTGGGATCGTCTTACCCCTAATGCTGTAGCTCTGCAAATTCCAATTGGTCAGGAGGCTGATTTTTCTGGAGTGATTGATTTAATTACTATGAAAGCATTAAAATTTGAAGGCGAACACGGAGAAAAGGTAGTATTAGAAGAAATTCCTGAAGACATGAAAGTTAAAGCTCAAGAGTGGAGAAGTAAAATGCTTGAAAAGGTGGCAGCAGAAGATCCAGATCTT
>Ga0207997_1001404_pt1 | contig 12448 bp, 17 predicted proteins | sample AntAceMetag02UKN_FD_184777 | JGI IMG/M metagenome (GOLD analysis project Ga0207997, IMG submission 184777) | Saline lake microbial communities from Ace Lake, Antarctica - Antarctic Ace Lake Metagenome 02UKN (SPAdes) (version 2) | ecosystem: Environmental > Aquatic > Non-marine Saline and...
AAACAAAAGGATGGTAAAAAATGAAAGAAATAAAACAACTGGAAGGCGAGGTCTCGGAGCTTATAAAAGAGATTGTGAAACTTGAAGCGGCGCGTCAACGGCTAGAAAAGAAACTGAAACAACAAAATGGAGGGAAACAAAATGTGGGTGTCGCGTGATAATAGCCAAAACGGTTGGCCTGATGAGCCGGATATGTGCGAGATATGGAAAATAAAACCAAAAGGATCAGACGGAAATTTCAACACTCTGTTTTCAAGTCTCGCACCAGATGATTTAATGTACGTAACTGAGTTCAAGAAAATATATGGATTTACGCCTAAAAAAGGGCGCGTAACAAAAATGGAGGAAATAAAATGAAGATTACAGACAAAGATCGTAAAATAATATCAAGTCTTTTGAAGATGTCCTCAGAAACTTTCTCAATGAACTGTTGCAATGACATCCAGGATGATATTCAGGGATTATTTAACCAACAGGAGCGCGACGAATTTAACAAAAAACTTGCCGATTACAACAATTCACCTGATGATTATGAACCCGGGGAAGAATATATTTATGGCGGAGACTGGTTTTTGATGGAATATTATGCTGACATGATTTTACAAAATGGAGGAAAAATAATGGACGTAACAAAAGAGGACATGAGGAAAGTGGTTGAGATTATTACAGAAATTATCGGAGGAAGAGCGTCGGGCGGAAAAATACTTGAGCTTGAAGAAAAATTCTGCCCACCGCCCACGATCACTAGTAAAGAGGCGAAAGAGGCCGCGAGAAGTAACTGGTTGCAAGAAACAACAACTAATACACCGTTCACGTATTACAATGGGGTGTATTGGACATGGAATGGCTTGGTATTAATAGAAGGCGAAAAAAAAGAGGGCTGTTATCCTCTCGAATACCGCATTGTCGCACCACAGCGCACAGGAACAAAACTTGTACCATTTAGTAGAATTAAAGACCTGAGATACACTGGAAAGGCTAGGAGTTGGTTCAGGGAATACGATTTTACTAATGGCGAATTTAATCCAGTAGAGCACAGTCTTCACTACACCGAAATCAACTGCGAATGGATAATAGAAACCATATTACCACCGGAAATAAAATGAAGCCGTACATAAAAATATACCTCGACTTTTTCGGTTACCTACCAGACGAATATATACCCTGCGAGGTGTGCGGAAAATACCACCGTGACCCAATACACCACATTGAACCACGGGGGATGGGAGGAAGGGCCGGAGCGGACGGGATAAAGAACCTAATAGGATTGTGCCTTGAGTGTCATATTTTAGCAGAGAAGAAAATAATAACAAAACAGCAATTGAAAAATATTGTGGAAAGAAGGAAAAAATGATTGAAAAACTAATCTGTAACACAACAGTATCCATCGTCACAGGCTCTTACGGTGAGCAAATTGTTCACAACGAGAAAATTAAATACCCAAACACGAGGGAGATTGTGTACAAGATCAATGAAATACTGGACTACTTACACCTGAAACACGAGCCTGAAGAACCGCCGGCAGTGACTATAAAATGCCCAGATTGTGAAGGTGGTATAGTCCATGGGAATACTACAGAGGCGTGTTTGTCGTGCTACGGAACTGGTATCCAGAAATATGGACTAACCAAAGAACAGGCGAAGCTTGCGCTCGATAAAGGCTGGATTGTAGAGCTGGAAGGTGGCTCAAAACCATGTCTAAGCGGATCTATCGGAGCTATCGGGCCTAGTTATACATACTCAATCAAGTGCCGTGCGGTAGAGACAAAAGAAAATCTGAAGACGTGGGAAGCCCTTAAGCTCATGGACGAAGGATGGGAAGTTAACGACGGTGAATATAGCTACAAAATAGAAAACGGAAAACGACGTTATTTTAATGTAGATATTCCCATGTGGCGAGAAGACGCGGCCGGTATAGACACATGCAAAACATGGTCAGCGACCAAAAGAAATTACCAACTACCAACGGAGGATAAAAAATGCAGATAGAATGTTTTAAGGCAAAAGAGAAAATAAAATCTTTTTTCACTTGACAAGTAAAATTACGTATGGTAAACTTAGGCAATACGGGGCGCGTTTTTTTCTCCTATCATTACATTTTTTCCGCGCCCCACCTTTTTGAAGGACGCTTATGGAAAAGCCACAAACGAGATTCATATCAGCTGACAAACTCACACTATTACCGAATAACCCACGATACATCAGTGAAAAAGATTATGAAGCCCTGAAAAGAAGTATCGAACGAGACCCCGGCCTGTTCTGGTGTCGTCCCTGTCTTGTAAACGACGCAAGCGGAAGCCTAATCATATACGCAGGCAACCAACGCTACCGAGCCGCTACGGAGCTTGGATGGAAAGAAATCCCCTGCACGGTCGAGACATTAACGCCAGAACTTGAAAGACAGCGGGTGGTAATCGACAATATCCAGAACGGGGCTTTTGATTACGAGGTGTTGGCGAATAATTACGAAGTCGAGGAACTACAGGACTGGGGATTAAAGGAAATAGAGCATATTGTTGAGGACAAAGAGCCGGAAGAAGTAGTTCCGGATAAAAATCTTGAGTACGAATATAAAATTATGATAGAATGTGATAACGAAAAAGATCAAGGCGAAACGCTAAATAAACTTAACGAAATGGGGATAGAATGCCGGGCATTGATATTGTAGTAAATTCGGAAATTGAAAACACCGTCAGAGTCCAGCAACTTAGCGCGATGTTTGACGTCCCGCTTAAAAATAAAATAGATCAAAAATGGCAAGGTGATTTACCTATCGAAGATACTGATTGGTCTATCGGTTTAATTGTTGGCCCTTCAGGTTGTGGAAAGTCAATAATCGCTACCGAATTATTTGACGAGTACCTAAACAAAACCTACAAATGGGAATCAAAATCAGTCATTGATGATTTCGCCGCGCACTTTATCTACTGCAATACAGAAATAATCCCACCTACAAAATCAAACGTTATTTACGGTGCAATTATAGCAATAGCAAAATACGAGGGAGTTGTCACAAAATGCAATAGTATATGGCGAGCGTCAGGATACAATTGGTTAAAATTAAGCAGCGTTAGAAAACTAAATGAACCAATATTTTGTACAGGAAGTCAAATGCTGTGGGACGTACCAGAGAATATTTGCACACGTTTAGGAAGTAAAATATAATGTTACGAACAAAGGGAGAAGATAATGGATAAAAAAGATTGCGTATTTCATTGCACAGGACTAAACATAGACTTAATTGTCTGTAGCGTTTGTTCACTGGACGTAACCAATGATTGCACCGATTGCACAAGATACATTCCGGACACAGAAGAGAATCTTGAAAGGATTGAATCTCTCGCGCTTATATTATACGGCGGTAGGTTGTTTGAGGAAAGAGATGGGACGCTTGCGTAATGCCTAAACACAAACAATCATGGCCTGAAATCCGGGCGCTCTACGAAACGGGGAACTACTCTCAAGCCAACCTTGCTGAATCGTCAGGGTACACCGAGCGTCAAATATGGAATAAGGCCACAGAGGAAAAATGGGAAAAGGGGAAATTTCGTGAAAAATTCGCTGAAGAGGCAACAAAAAAAATAATCGACTTGGAAGTTGACAAGGTCGGAAAGATAAAAAAGAACATTGGTGGTGGGTTTGTCAATCAGTCCAACGCCGCCGCTTCTCAGATAGGACGTTTAGCAACAAAGGCGATGAACCGTGAGCTTACGTTCAACGAATGCAAGCAGTTGAAAATATTATCCGAGATACTTGAGATAGGCAAGCGTAATCTCTGGGACATATTCAGCATAGTACCCGACAGGGATAAGTCCGGCAACCGTGACGATTTTTTACGGGCGATGTTAAAAGCACACCTTGACAAGTAACTGGACAAATGGGACACACTACATAACAAGATTAAGAAGGGGGACAAAATGTTATACGCTCAATGTGATAAATGTTCTGCATGGCTAAAGGTCGAGAGGCAGATAAAAAAAGACGTGAAAACAATGTCGATGGTAAATTGCCTGTTGTGTGATATGGTAAGCTGGCGGGAAAAGACCATAACCGAAGAGCAGTTTATCGAAATGCACAAACAGCCCAAACCTCCGCCGTTGAGGTTAATCGAAGTGGGTAGTGATCAGGACGAGTTTGAAAAGCCTGACGAAATAGCGTTTCTTAAAAGCGTATTCTTTGGAGAGTAAAATGATAGCAAAAGAGCTAAAAAAATGATTACGGCTTCCGAGCGACAACTTGACGTGTTTCGAAACGCAACGGCAAAGCTGAACATTTTATCCGGCCCGATAACGTCCGGGAAAACCTACGAATGTAACTTCCTTTTTCCACTTGATATGCTCGGCATAAGACACACACCACCGCCGGGGGACTTCCTTATTCTCGGACAAACTCAGGGGATAGCCTATAAGAACATTGTCGAGCCGATACTTGAGATGTACGGTGACAGGGCCTACACTAAACGGATTGCCGGGATATTGTATCTATACGTTGGCAACCGCAGGGCGCGTGTGGGCGGTGCTGACAACAAGAGCGCTTACCGAAAACTATTAGGCGGGGTATTGGCAGGCGGTTATGGCGACGAATTTACAGAGCTTCCAGAGGACGCAATCAATCAGCTAATCGGTAGAGTAGCGGACGGCGGCAGAACATATCTAACAACCAACCCAGGCAGTACGTATTGTTATCAGCACAAAAGATTTATCGAAAAGGCGGACGGGGTCAAGATCAAATACTTCAAATTCTCATTGCGAGACAACCCCACGTTATCGGAAGCAAAAATCAAAGAGCTACACGAAACGCATTCCGGTTTGTGGTTCAAAAGGTATGTCCTTGGATTATGGGTGGCGGCCGAGGGAGTTGTCTACGATATGTTTGATGAAGAAAAACACACGTTCGAATGGGAAAACGAGGGCGGTACTGTCAAGAGATTCAAGCCTGACGATGTAACCTATGGGGTTGACTATGGAACTGCGAACCCGTTCGTTATTCTCACGGCATATCACAAGGATGACATTACCTACATAGTTGATGAATATTATTTTGACAGCGTTGAGGCTGGACACCAAAAAACAAACTCACAATATTTAGACGAGGCGCGGAGGGTAACAGCAACGCATGGTGAGGGCCTGTTCGTGGTGGACCCTTCCGCGCTCTCTTTTAAACTTGAGCTACCTGATGGCAACATACCTGCGGTAGGAGCGAATAACGCGGTGCTGGATGGTATTCAATTAGTCGGCAATTTGCTAAACGCTAAGAAGTTGTTAGTACATAAATCCTGCAAGCATTTAATCGGTGAGTTTTCGAGTTACTCTTGGGATCCGGCGGCTCAAAAGCGCGGAGACGACAAGCCCTTAAAGATCGCAGACCATTGTAGTGACGCATTACGCTACCTATGTATGCAGTATTACGGCGGCCGTATCGATATATCGGATGGCAGTAGCACCGGAAAAGAGGAGCGGGAAGTTATCGAAACAGATTATTTAGACTCATCAGGATGGGGGTAAAATATGGAAACGTGTAAAACCTGTAAATACTTTCAAGTTTTTCTTTGTCGCCGTTATCCCCCAGTAGGGTTGTTTACCAATGAAGGATGGTCAACTTTCGCAAGAGTGCTTCCATCCGATTGGTGCGGGGAGTGGAAAAGTAAAACACCACCGAACTTGATTTATGAAAGTAAAAGAAATAAATAAAAAAACTTGACAAACGAAATTTATGTGCTACAATAAAAACGTGGCGTTCCTCCTCCGAACGACAATATGAGGTATTACCTATGGCGATGAAGCGTATGTCTTCAGAGGAAAAAGCGTTTAAGACCGCACGTGCTGTCCAGAAACTATACGGCAACTCAATGCAGGTATCCGATAACAGGCTCACAGTAAAGAGTTCCAAACATCGCGGCACTTCAGACGCCGACCTATTAGCACAATACAAAGAAATAGTTTATGGCTGTTGTAAGACAAACGCCGAGAACGTGGCAGGTGCAACGTTGCGGGTATATGTCCGGGGCGGTACTAAGCGGTTCCAGACGCGAATACTTAACAATGCCGAAAAGAAACACCTGAAGACCGAATACAAAATCGTTGACTCTGAAGACGTCGAGGAAGTTGTTGACCATCCGCTTAACGTTTTATTGCATACTTTTAACGACCTATACCCTGCCATGACTGGCTTCGAATTGACGCAACTTTATCTTGACCTAATCGGCAAAAACTATTGGTACACACCGCGAAACTCGATAGGCATACCACAAGAAATCGTCCCGCTTCAGGCTCAGTTTTCCAAGCCTCTTTACAGCCCGAAACAAAAAAAGATTGTTGCTTATGAACTGAAAAACGGTTCAATAACAATTCATTACAAACCGGAAGAGATTGTATATTTCCGATACCCCAACCCATCAAACCCTATTGACGGACTATCTCCACTACAGGCGGCCATCGGCGAAGTTTTCCTCACTAACTCTGAACGAGAGTATGAGCAGGCATTATACGACAACGGGGCGCGGCCGGACTTGCTGATAAACCCAAAGGCTGGAACTACTAAAAATCAAGAAGAACGATTTATGAGTAAGTGGACATCTCGCCATCAAGGAAGTACCAACGCCGGTAAGCCAGCTTTCTTGTCAGGTGATATCGCCTTGCATCAAATAGGATTTACCCCACGTGAAGCGAACGCCCTTGTCCGGATAAAGTTTTCGAGAGAAGAGATTTGTAATATATTCGATAATCCCGTATCAAGATTTCAGAACGCTAACAGCCGTGCGCAAGTAGAGGCAGACGATCTACGCTACCAAAAAGAGGGCATAATGCCGCGCTTGAAACTAATCGCCAGCACCATCAATAAATATCTCGTCCCAATGTACGGCAACGCACCCGGTCAACTATTCGTAGCCTATGACTCGACCATCCCAGAGGACAGGGAATATAAACTTAAAGAACGGGAAAGTAATCTACGAACCGGGTATTCGTCAATCAATATGGAACGTGCCAAAGAGGGTAAAAAAGACGTTGACTGGGGATACGAACCGTGGCTCGCCATGAACCTAATCCAGACAGGGAGCGAACCGCCACAGCAAACCGCACCTATGAAAACAAAAGAGCTACAAAAGCCGTTAGACCCACCACAAAAGCGATTGTCAAGAACACTCAATAAAACACTCGACAAATATACCCGGATAGCTCTGGGCCGATTAGGGAGCGGTAACGACAAGCGGCGAACTGCTTAACAAAAAGGCCATGCAATCAGAGATTTACAAAGAATCCATAATCGAGATTGGCGAGTTTGTCGAAAAGGGCGGCATTATGGGGATCGAACACCTGAGATCGCAGGGGCTTGACGTAGAGGACTTTCTTGTTAGCAACCCGAACGTTGAAAAGTTCACGAAAGAATATACGGTTAAGTTTTCCAAATCAGTCCCGGACACCTTCGACAACGACCTAAAAAAATACATCATAGATGCAAAAAACGCAGGCGAGGGGAACGCTTACATCGTTAAGAAAATAAAAGAGAATCACGGGGTAGCGATAAACAAACGCCGGGCCGAAATGATCTCAAGAACCGAATCCAAACGGGCGTTAGAACAAGGACAACTTCAAAGCTGGATTGAAAGCGACGTTGTGTCAGGTAAAGAATGGCTGGCTTTTGGTGATGCCTGCCCATTTTGTCAGGCCATGAACGGCAAAACGGTCGCTCTTGAAAAGCCATATTTCGAGCAAGGCGGAGATCCTTATACCGTGCCAAACGTTGACAAGGATGGCAAGCCGATAATGAACGCAGATGGCAAGCCCGGTAAAGTCTCAATGTCTTTTGGCTACTCTGACGTTGACGCCCCGCCACTTCACCCAAGCTGTAGATGTTCGACGATAGCGATTGTAAAATAAGGGGATTGACAATGGACGACCAAAACATAATTAAAGCTAAAAAAGAACTTGAAAGTGACGGTTGCAAAATTATAGGAACCTTCAGGGGTAGTGACGACGGGGTATATGTGGTTGCTGAAAAAAGCGGAGTCAGTAGGGCGTATAAAATTTATTCCGGACTCGGTGTTGCTCCCTTTACTAAAAATTGAACGGAGATTGACAATGGCCTTTCGCCCATCGAAAACATGCTCACTCTGCCAAGCTAAAATCACTCACGGGTATTTCGTCCGGGAAGGCAAGGTAATATGCCTGAAGTGCCTGCGAAAATGTCGAGACAAAACAGCGGAAATAAAACTACCAAAGAAAAAATAATTTCACGTCAGATACCTACAGCCCCTAAGTAATTAAAGAAATATTAAAAAAACTTTATTTTTATTCTTGACATTCATGTATAGCATGATATAATTGTGTGAGTTAAGACACAGAGCTAAATTAATAAAAACTTTACAGGAGAGAAAAAAGAATGGCTGCCAACGGTTGTGCAAATATGGATGGACTCCATAACTAAATGGAAATACATAGACGAGCCAGACGAGGTGCGCCTACCGTGTATCCATTTATCGTCCGGTGGTGAGTGTGGAGTGTGGCAGGAAAGAGGGGCTAAAGATTGTCCGTGTAAAAACAAAGAGGTGAAACAATGAACGTTGAACAGCTTATTGAAAAATTACAGCAATGCGACCCAAAGGCAATTGTCATTACAACGTCTACCGATATGTGGGGCGGCGACCTAAAGCTACAGTATGTAATCCCCGCTTTCTGGGATGAAGAGGCCAAAACGTTTGGACAGCGTGAATTAAACGCAGAGCTAATATCGGCGGGGTTTACAGGGGACTACCTGATGAAAGAAGACGAGGGCGTTCCGTGTATCGTGTTCTATCCAGAGGACGATTAAATAAAATTTTAGAAAAAAAATAAAAAACTTCTTGACAAATCAAATCTACGTGGTATAAATAGACAACACCACGAATAAAATCCCTCACAATTAGATGATATTTTGCAACCGGAAAGGTTGTTGCTCTTTATAACGAATAACCAGAGACAGGGTTACTGATCGTAAAGAGAAAATAAATTTAAAGTATCTTTATGCGAGGCTTGATATACAACAAAACCCTAAAGGTTTTTCTCTGGAACTTTAAATTATAGTGCTGTAGGGGAGTTTGGTTGTCCCTGCCTGCCTTGGACGCAGGAGGTCGTAGGTTCAAATCCTACCAGCGCTACCAAAAATTAAACAAGCGGACGGCATAATTAACCGTGCGTGATTGTCTATTGATCACGCCGCTTGAATGGAATAGACCCGTTGAACTCTTGCAATATATGCAACAGTTGGCGGGTTTTTTTTATACTTTTCAGGGAGTTAATAAAATGAAGTCAAAAATGAAGCTTTCGCAGTTTTTGCCATGTCTCGAAGGAAATCCAAAATACCACGGCCTTAGTGACGCTATCAAAAGCGCAATTAAAGAAAACATACCAGACGCAAACTATGAGGAAATCGATGTCATCAGGAAATATGTCGCCGACACAATCGAAACCAAAGACATTAACGGCAACGAGCGGACGGTTGAAAGGTGGGTGTCAACAAGGCACATTGACCGGGATAACGAAATTCTACTTCCTGAAGGATGTATTTATACTGACTTTGAAAAGGGTACTCGGATACCAGTTCTTTGGTGTCACGATTACACAAAACAATTAGGCTCTGATGATTGGATTAAAACTTACAAGTCCGGCATCAGGGTCAAGACCAGATACGTTATCCCTGACAGCTCTAAGGGCGGGGAACTTGCGGAGCTTGCGAACTATACATGGGATATGATCAAACAAGGCCACCTCAACACGTCAAGCGTCGGATTCATACCGCTCGGAGGTATAGAGAACGGCGAAAAGGGGTGGGGCGAACTCGTTGACGCACTAAAAGACAAATGGGCGGAATCTCGGAAATACTTCAAAGGCGTAAAAAGAATCGTAACCAAATGGCTGCTTCTTGAGCACTCTGACGTTCCAGTTCCGTCAAATATAAACGCGGTAAATATTGCCATCAGCAAGGGGATAAGTTTACCGTCTGAGTTGAAAACCCCGGAAGTGGAAGAAGTGGTAGAGAATATCGAGACTGGGGAAAAGGAAAAATACAAATGTGAGTGTATTAAATGCGACTACAAAACAGAACTTGAAGAGCATTGCAAAGACGTGCCGTGTCCTGAGTGTGGCGGAACCATGCGAAGAGCCGACCGCCCCGGAGCCGGGCAAAACTCACCTGACCCGGATAAAACTGTTGAGAAAGAAGTCGAAGAAAAACCAGAACCGCTTCAGCCAAGGCTTGTCGAGATACCTAAAAAACAACCGCGATTAGTACCCCGTCAAGTGGGTATTGTTACAAAAGAAGAAAAAAGTTTACAACAGATATTATCAGAAATAACAGACGAGGCAATATTAAAAGCAAGAGGTAGGCTGTAGTTAATGATCGGAGCCTTAACCGTCTGGAAAGGTGAACCGAAAAGAGACAGGCATTTATTATAGTTATTAATTTTTACAAAGGAAACAAACATGAAACAGTATAAACTTCTCTTGAACTGGGGAGAATTTAAGAAGGATGCAATTATCGACAATCTCGAAGAAGAAGTCGCCGCCACCCTGATTAAAAATTCTATCGCAGTTCCTTACGATGCGGAAAAAGAAGCCGCACAAAAAGAGGCCGCCAAAGAAATGGAAAAGGCCCTCGACTCTATTGAGAGTCTTGTAACAAAGAAATTTGCAGACGTTCTTTCGCAAGCTGACGAAAAATTTAAGGGCGTTATTGTCGGTAAAGATCGTATTGAAGATGACCCAATGGGCGGGTTTAAAACAAAAGGACAGTTCCTTCAAGACGTACACTCGGCCTGTGGTGCTGGACACGAAGAAACCGAAACGCTGAAAACGTGGCGCGGTGTATCAAAGACCACGCTGATTGAAGGTGACGACTCTCAAGGTGGTTATCTCGTGCCAACAGAAATCGGAAAAACTTGGTTGCCGCCCGCTCTTGAGAAATCAATTGCAATGAGTAGAGCGACAGTCATCCCAATGAAAACTAATCGTATTACCATTCCGACAATGGTTGACAACGACCATTCAACAAACTTTTTCGGCGGAGTAACTATTTATAGACCTGGCGAAGCCGCGCAAAAAACACAATCCAAACCACACTTTGCTTCTATGGAACTTAACGTCCATAAACTTGTCGTGCTATGTGCCGCAAGTGACGAACTAATCGAAGACAGCCCGCAAAGTATCGAGACTCTGTTGAACACGAACGTTCCTGCCGCTATCGCTTTCCAGGCTGACGCAGACTTTATTAACGGTACTGGCGTTGGTATGCCAATTGGCGTTTTGAATGCCGCCAACCCTGCCCTTGAAGCCGTTACCGCGGAACTTGGACAGGTTGCCGATACAATCGTTTGGAGAAACATCTTGAGTATGTATCAAAGTTTCTTCCCGGTAAACGAAAACGCCGTGACATGGCTTGCTAACCGCGATACTTTCAAAGAGCTTGCGACAATGGGATTGCCTATTGGCACAGGCGGGGTTCCTGTTTGGATGCCTGCCGACGGATCAGTCGGACGACCTCATAATACGCTTATGGGTTATCCGGTTATCTTTACTGAGAAGTGCGCGACACTTGGCGATCAGGGCGACATTGCGCTTGTTGACTGGTCACAGTATTATATTGGCGACAAAGGCGGAGTCAAGACCGCTTCCTCTATGCACCTGTGGTTTGATTACGATCTTCAGGCGTTTAGATTTGTTCTTCGAAACGACGGGCGCCCGGCGTGGAACTCTGCACTAACTCCGTATCTTGGTGCGAATGATCTTTCACCGTTTGTCGTTTTGGCGGCAAGATAACAAGGGAGGTAATGATGAATAAATTAAGTGAAAATCTTTTAGTTAAGGTTTATGAAACAACTGACATTGGCGGGACTAATATCTGGGGTTCTGATGATACTCTTGGATGGGTATCTCTTGCGGAAGCTGATATTTTTATGGCTATCGCAGAAATCGGAACTTGGGACGCTACTGACACACTCGACACTTGCGTTTTGCAACAGGCTACCGACTCTAGCGGAACTGGCGTAAAAGTAGTTACCGGAAAATCAATCACGCCATCGGCAACTGTAGCGGACGGTCAAACGTTTATATTCGATTGCAAGGCGGCTGACTTGGACACCGCCAACAGTTTTACGCACGTCCGCCTGTATATCGCTGAAAGTGACGACACCGGGACAGACAACGTTACGTGTTCTTACGTTCGCGGTAATGTTTTTTACAAAAAAGAAGACCTGAACTCTGCCACGCAGAGCGATTAACCTTTTTATAACTGGGCGGTGTAAAATCCGCCCTACCTTTTAAGGAGGTGAAAATATGGCAGGTACATTAAGTGGAAATTATACTCGACGTGTTAGCGCTATAGGAAATTACATAAACGACCTAACGATAAACGACGCCACCCAACCAATATCTGTATCTCAATCAGAGACATACACACAAGGGGCGGGATCAAATAA
>Ga0207997_1001405_pt1 | contig 12437 bp, 22 predicted proteins | sample AntAceMetag02UKN_FD_184777 | JGI IMG/M metagenome (GOLD analysis project Ga0207997, IMG submission 184777) | Saline lake microbial communities from Ace Lake, Antarctica - Antarctic Ace Lake Metagenome 02UKN (SPAdes) (version 2) | ecosystem: Environmental > Aquatic > Non-marine Saline and...
TTGAATCTCTTTATAATTCTCAATTAGAATATAATTATAATACTCATGTAGAAGCATGTAAAAAGAAAAAGAAAATTAATAGTGCTGAGAAGGAGGTTATAAAAGAAGATGAATAAAAAATATATGATGTTCGGATTATTGGGTTTATTTGCAGTTGCTATGGTTAGTGCTGGATACTTAGTAAGCTCTTTTTACTTTACGGTAGGAGTTGCTGAACCTTTCGCAGTTCAATATGCTGTTCTTGGGGATAGTGGTGATTACGATCCATTAGAAGATGGTTATTGTAGTGATGCAGGAGTTGAATGGTTTACAGCTGGAGATGAAAACATTCCAACTGGAGATATGTTCCCAGGAGAGAGTAGAAAACTTTGTGTTAAAATTGTAAACGAAGGAGAATCTGAAATAAGATATGATGTAACAAGTAAGATTACAGAAGGATTAAGTAATTATGTAGCTTGTGAGAAAGCTTTCCCAGAAGTAACATTAACTGGAGACGCACCAAATGGAGAAACTATTGACGGATTAGCTTTTACAGTTCCAGGAGATGCACCAGTAGTTTCTGATTGTGAAGTTGGAATCGAAGTTACAAGAGGATAGACAATAAAAACAATTTATTATTTTTTTTAAAGTCGTGGGGGACTTAAAAACCCCAATTATATTCAAAATGAGAAACCAAAAAATAGTATTAGCAATAATGGTTATGTTATCATTAATGATAATAGTAAGCGGAGAACCATATTATCCAGGACAAACAAAAACATTCCCAAATAATATGAGTATAGAAAATTTAGTTTATACCATAATAGGAAATTCAACAATAGTCCCAGATTTAAATATGTTAATAGATATGAAAAATATAACTGTAACATTTCCACAAGATATGGAACCAGACACATTCACATTAGTATTTTTAGAAGAACAGAAACAGAATACCCATAGTAGAAGCTCAAGAACTAAATATATAGATATAATAGAAATACAAAATAAAACAGTTTATGTCCCAGAATATATTAATAAAGAAGTAGAAGTTGAAAAAATTAAAGAAGTTCAAGTTGATAATACAATAAATACAGAAACTGGTTTTAAAACTTGGCATATTATTTTTGCAATGATTTGTGGAGGACTTTTCTTTTGGCTTATTGTAAGAAAAAAAAATGGCACAAAAACTAATTAAATTTATTTCAACAGAAGAATTTAGAAAAATTCTAAAAGCGGAAAAAGATAATTCAAGAAAGTTAGCTTATGTTTTAGGCTTTGGATCTGGATTAAGAATTTCTGAAATAGCTGGATTGCGAGAGGAGATATGTCCAGAGTGTTCTGGAAAATTAAAAGATATTTATACCATTGGAGAATTTAACAAGAAAGAAAAGAAGAAAGAATGTATTAATTGTAAAAAAGTATGGTCATCAACAGAATGTAAAAGATCTAAAGATGTTTGGAAGATCCCCCCAATTGGAGCTGAACAAGTAAATCTTCAGACAAATCAAATCAAAGTCTTTGGAAAAGGAAGTAAGGAAAGGATTACTGTTATTAATCCACTATTTCCAATTAGAGAACATATGTTAAAACTGTTGCCATTGGGGATTCCAAGAACAACCTTACAAAGAAGATTCAGATTGCTAACAGAAAAGGTTCTCAAAAGAAAATTAAATTTTCATGTTTTAAGACATGGTTTTGCAAATCATTTTTTAAATGAAAGAGATCCACCAATTCCAATGCCAATGGTTCAAGGTTTTGGCGGGTGGGCTAGATTAGATACTGTCGGTATTTATGCGAGAGCAAACCCACAACAGGCTGTCAATAAGGTATGGGAGGGATTCTGATGAGAGAAAGTGATACACATCCAATAACCCAGAAGGAATTTGATTTGTTATTAAAAAACTTACCAAAGAAATATATCCAGGCAGCTGAAGATGTTTATAGATACGGGAAAAAATTATCTGAGATTTCAGAAGAAGGTGGATTCTGCAGAAGATCATTCCAGGGGTTCTTGACAAAGAACGGAACGAAGTACATGGGTTTGCGATATGGATTTCTAGCGAATAGTATGGCGAAAGGATATACAGAAAAGTCTGTTAGAGAAAAAATGGGATATAAAAACAATCGTCACCTTAATGGTTTAATGTGGGAAAAGATGCGTGGAGATGTTAAGCCAAGTACTAGATGGAGAATATTAAAAAGAGATAACTTTAGATGTGTGCTATGTGGTTCAGATGCAACAGATAGAAAATTACATATTGACCATATCATCCCAGTAAGTGAAGGGGGAAATAGTAATATGAAGAATCTCAGGGTTCTCTGTGATGCGTGTAACATTGGAAGAAATACTGATTTAAAAAGAAATAATGTGAATATTGCACCACTAAATAAGGAAACTCACCACATAACTAAAGTTAATAGTTGTGCAGAATAAGCCTTTTGTGAATATAAACTATGAAAGAAAAAAGAAATAAATCAAAAGATAAAGAAAAAGAAAACAAAGAATATCCTTATAAAAAATTGGATAGGAGAAACAAACAATGAATTGGGGAATAATTGCCACAATAGTTTTTCTTCTTTTTCTTTATTGGCTTATAATTGCTGCTAAGAAAGAATCAAGAAAACTTCCAGACCCAAAAAAAGACAAAACAGTGAGGTTGTGGGAATGATGATAGAGTTATTTTTAGCAATTTGGGTTTTAGTTGGACTTTGGTCTTTTGTAATAACTCAAAATATAATAAACGGATGGGATTATGTTAAAAGCCAACCAAATCCACATAAACTTTTTATTTCTGCAATGTTAATGGGATTTATAACTCCACTAATTTGTTGTTACACTTTATATAAATTTTATAAAACAAAAAAGGAGGTGAATAATGGCAGCAAAATTTTGTAAACGTTGTGGACAAAAATTACCATCAGATATGATTAGTTTTTTCTCTGTTAATAAATCTTATGAGTTTGAAGATGGAGATTATTGTGAGAGATGTGCTAAACAAAGAGTAGAGGAGAAAAGGCAGTGAATATAGCACATTGTGATATAGCTACAGGTGAAATTCATGGATGTAAAAAAGGATCTTTTAAGTGGTTACACGAAAAAGGTCATATAGTCTTTAATAGTTCTGCTAAGCATTCTTCTTTAATAATGTTAAAATCTTATTTATTTGATTTATGGATGATTCTTATAATGTTTTCAATAGTAATGAAATCTTTATTTTCATTTGCCGTCGTTGTATGGGCTGTATATATTTATATAACAATTTATGAGGAATGGTGGTGTAATCAATATGCTAAGAAAAACCTCAAATCTTATAAAGGATAATATCCTATTATCCTATAATGGAAAGAGAGAAAGTGATAGTTTCAAGAGTTTCTGACGATGGAAAACAGAAAAGATTGACAATTCCGAAAAGAGAAGAGACCAAAGATTGGAAACATGACGATTTAATAAAAATGGAGAAAATTGAATAATGGGCAATGTATTAGGATTAGATGTCGGTTTAGATTTGCCAGATATTACAACTTCTATATTTGGTGGAACATTTACAGTAATATTAATATTAATTATCGTTGCTGTTGCTATCGGAATAGGGCTTTTTGTTTTTATGAGATATAGAACATTTAATAGACAAGTAATATTATTTGAAAATATAGCAGGACAAGGGTATCAAGTAACATACAAAGATAGGGCAAGATTAGTAAAGATTGGTGATGGCGGAGAAGAATTATTATATTTAATGAAGAAGAAAGTTTTCAGAACTGCCTATGGTAAAAAAATGGGTAAAAATACTTATTGGTTTGCAGTTGGACAAGATGGCTATTGGTATAATATTTTGTTAGGAGATTTAGACGCTAAAATGGGGATGCTTGATATTGAACCAGTTGATAGAGATATGAGATATATGCATGTGGCTATTAGAAAAAATATTACTGAGAGATATAGAAAAATTGGATTTATGGAGAAATATGGTTCTTTAGTTATTAATGGAGTCTTTTTAATTATTATGCTTATAGGTTTATGGTTACTGGTAGATCAAATTGGTGAATTAATGGGACAAGCTACAGAAGTTGTTCGTGCAACTGAACAATCTTTGGAAACTATATCACAAGCTTTATCTAAGGTAGATAGTATTTGTTCAGGAGGTTCTGGGATTACTCCTGTATCTTAAAATGTGGATGTTAGCAACTATATTAATAGTTTTACTTTTTCTTTTCTATTTATACTTAGAATGGTATTCAAAAAAACAATTAATTAAATTATTGGAGGGATATGATGAAAACAACAACAGAAGTAGAGAAGGTGGAGAAGCTGCACCAGGAAGAGATGGAAAAAAAGATATTAGAACTGATGAACCAGAACCAATTATTGAACGAGATGTCGAACCTGAAGCAAAACGAGTATTACCGTCTACAGATATTATCACACCTAGCAAAAATAAGCGAAAGCCTAGAAATAATGTCAAAGAAAAAATAGAACTATGAATAAATCTGATTTTTTATTGTATATTAGTTTTTTACTTATTATATTGGCAATGCTGATATTTTGTTTTTATCAATACACCGAGAAAGTTAATAAATGTACTTCTGATCCTTTAAAGTTTGCAGTAGAAAAAATTAGAGATAATTATGATAGCAATAATGTTCATGGAACAATTACAGTAACTAATAATTATACTTTTAAGTCTTGGGATTTTGGAGATAAGATTAATTATTTAAATTTTGATGATTAGATTATAAAAATAAAATAAAAGGTTCTTATATTTCTCTTATCTAATAAATTTTAATTAGCTTAAATACATAGATTCAACTTTATTCTTAGGTTTAAATTTTGTTTTTAGTTTTTTTATAAATTTAGTAGCATCTTTTCTTTTTTCAAAAGATTTGCCTTGTTTATTATAAATTTATAGTCCCAAGTGTCATTTAAGTTTTCTTGGGACTTTCCTTAATGTGCTCCTGGATGCTCGTAAGTTTACCCCAGGAGGGTCTGTCACATTAATATTTTTATGGTTTACAAAGAAGCTCCGCCAGATCCTATTCCCATCGCTCCAGCTTGTCTTACTAGAAGTACGATTACTCCGAATAACAAAACAACTGCTGCAATTAATAGAATGGTTGGAATCTTGGTAGATACGTTATCAATTCCTTCTGTAAAGTTACCAGCCATGTGGTCAGTAGCATTATCATAAATACTTGCATCTGTCAATAGACTAGCACCAAGCAAAGTAGATATAACAACTAAGATAACTACAGTTGTTATAATAAGTCCACCAGTACCCGAAATCAAGTCACCTACAACTCCTCCTTTCTTTTTGAAAAGTTTCATATTAAATATATAACCTCCTTTCAGTACTAATAATCATTATATATTAGGGTTCTTTTTATTTATAAATAAGGGTTGGACAGGTTTCTTAGGAACTAAAACCAACAAAACAACCTAATATCACTACTATCCACTAATAAAAATAAAATTTATACGTGTGAAGATATAATATATGGAAGCGGATGTGGTATTTTTCTTATTTTTACATTCGGGAAATTATAGAAAATTATCCTATTATCCTATTTGTATTTTCTTATCTTTTGTTTTAATAATGAGATTTGTCTTTCTGTTACTCCAAGTGAAGTAGCTAAATGTTTTATTGGAGTTTTCATATTATTTTTAACCATGCTTAATCTATATTTTCTTATTATTTCTGTTTGTGAAAGTGGTTTTTCTTTATCTTTTCCATTAAAAGAATCTAAAACAATATTCAAAGTTTCATCTTTCATCTTTTTATATACTTCTTCTTGTGTATCATCTCTACCAAACTTAGACCGAAAGGTTGGTTTTATCCCTTTTAACGTCCCATGCTTTCTGATATGATAATATAATTTTTCTTTTAAAGTTTCTTTATAATAACACATTGGTCCCCGTTTTTGAGTTTTCTTATCCAAATAAGTTCTTAATAAAAACTTACTTCTATCAATAGCTACAGAAGTTCCAAGTCTTTGAAAGTATGGGGCAATGATAACTATGAATAAATTCTTCTGTCTACAAACATCAAGAACTAAATTAGCATATTTAGTTTTCTTAGTCAGAGTATCTGTGCTTCCAAATATCCCAGAACCTTCATCAAACAAGACAGCATCTCCTTTTTTAGCATTTTGTAAAACTACTTTTATGTCGTCTACATTTCTTACCATATGTTTTCGTGGATTGAATGTTTCATTAGAAACATATCTACAACACAATCTTCCCAGGGTCGATTTTCCAGATCCCACATCACCTACAATAATTATAACAACATCCAAATCGTTATCTAAATCTTTCTTTACCCTCTTTAACTTTTTAATTAATGCACTTGGTAATTGTATAGAATCTTCTCTACTATCAGCTTCTTCTATTTTCTTCCATTCTTTCTTTGTAAATTTGTATGTTGTCATTAGTAAGCATCATCGTCATCATCGTCTACATTGAATGATGAGAACCCCCTCAAATCTAATGTGTCTCTTGTAAAATCTTCTAACTGAAAAAGCATTGTTCTTAATTCTTTCCAATTTTCTTCATTTAATCTTTTACCATATCTTGTTGAACTAAACCCTTCTATTGGAACTACCTCAAATATTTTTCTTAAATCAAAAAATAAAGTTAATTTTAATCTGTAATCTTCATATTTCTTTTTTTCTTCGCTATCCATTTTTCCTCTAACTTCTGCTAATAAACTTAATAATTCAGAACCCACAATCTGATAATGGTATAATCCAGAATTAATATCAAAGTGTAATAAGTTTAATCTACAAGTATTAATCACCTGTTGGCTTTTATGAAGCCTTTCCATTTTCTTCTCAGCTTCATTGTAGCTTGATTTTTCTCCTGAATTGTAGTCTACCATTTTCACCTATTATCCTATTTATAGGATATTTGTATTTATATAGTTTGCTATAAGCAACCTATAATTATTTAAAGAGCAAATCATTAGTAAAGTAAACCGAGTAACCATGTTAAGTAACTTAGTAAATTTTAAAGAGGAGAAAGAATGGTAGATGGATTTAGTTCAGCTGATCCGTCATTAGCAAGAGGTAGTCAAAAACCAGCAACTTCCTTTAAAAAAATGCTAAAAAAGCGACACACTAATAATTTAATATTTTTTGCAGTAACGTCATTAATTCTATTTAGTTTTATATCAGCTACAAATTATTCATCTCCAACTTATCAAGATGGTACTGAAATTGAATGGGGAGAAATAACAACAATCCATATAAAAAATGATTGTCCTAGAGATGAATGGAACAACAATTTTGAAAAATATAGAAATGGTATAATTTCTAAAAAAGAAATGAAAAATTATGTAAGAGGATGTAAATGGTAGTTCGTTGGTCTGATCCTAAAAAAAGAAGCGGAGAATCAATAGATTGGAGTGCTGTAAAAAAAAGAAGAAGTGGTTCAAGTTCTTCACATAAAGCTCCTGTATTATCCCGTGAACAAGAAAATAAAATATTTGAAGATTATAGAGCTGGAACAATATCTCAATCGAGTGCAATAGGAAGTTTACGAGGAGCAGAAGCAAAAGCGAGATTTGAACAGCAAAGATTAGCAGAAGCTCAAAGATTAGCAGATCAAAAAAGATTAGCAGAAGCTCAAAGATTAGCAGATCAAAAAAGAATAGCACAACAACAGCTTACAATTAAACTTCAAAAACAATTAGCAGAGCAAGTTAAAATAAAACAACAACAACAAAAATTTGGGACAAGAACAGACTTAGCCGATAAATATAAAGTTGATGTAGATATTAAAACTCAACCTTATTATGAAAAAAGAGTTGTTGATACTTACACAGATGAAAAAACAGGAAGAAAAATACCAATTACTCAAACTTATTATGTGGAACCAACTGGTATAGGAGAACAAGTAGAAAGAAAAGTTACAGAAGAAGAAAGAAAGAAATTTGAAAAAGAAACAGCAGAAGTTGTTATACCAGAAAAGAAAAGTTTTATTAAAAAAAAATTTGAAATAATAGCTGATACTTATACTAAAGCAGAAAGCAGAACTTCTGAATTTATGACTAAACCAATAGCAACAGAAATCGGCATAGGATTTGAAAAAATAGGTTTTCCTTCTACGTTTGAAGAAGCTAGAATCAATATACAAGAAACAACAAAGTATTTAGAATCTGGCGGTGTTCCATCTTGGTATGCTAAAACTGGAGAATTTATTTCTGGTGTTGGCGTTGGAACTGCTCAAGATGTTATAGATAAACCCCTAAAAAATATTGTCTTATTTGGTGTAGGTTATGGTATTGGTGCTGGTGTAGAAGGTGCAAGTTTGGGGGCTAGTGCTATTGGAGTAAAAACAGCTAAGGTAACTTCTACTACAATTAATGTCGCTGGTATAAGTTTAGGTGGTATGTTTGCTTATGATGTCGGTAAAAGAATTGTTGAAGCTCCAACTTCATTAGAGAAAGGAGAAGCATTCGGAGTAGCTGGGAAAGATATTTTTTTGTTGGGATTAGGAGCTTCTTCTGGTAAAGCTGGAGCAACAAAAGTTTATGATATTTTAAGGACAAGAAAAGCAGTAGAAGTAGACCCACTGAATTTAGGGTTAAAATCTATTCCAGAAGTTTTAAGCGGAAAAGATAAATTTGTAGAAAGTAAGCATTTTGGTTACGCTGGTAAAACTGGAATAGATAAACAACTATTTGATATAAAGATATTTGAAAAAGCTGGGCGTTCTTATCATGCAACACCTACTAAATTTTGGAAAACACAATTTGCAACAACAAGGGGGACTTCTGAATTTCCAGGACTTTATACAGCACCATCTCCAAGTTTCTATTTTTTAAAAGCTGGAGAAACTCCAACTAAGTTATTAGGTTTATACGAAGGAGGGTCAAGACCAGCTTTAGCTAGAATTTATGGAGAAGGTTTTAGTTTAAAACAAAATGTTGTAGGTAAGGGGTTTGTTACTGGTGTAAAGCCAGAAATAGAAGCTGTATTTCCAGTTGGTTCTGAATTTGTTAAAATTGGAACTGAAACTTATTTTAAATTTGGCGGAAGAAGAATACCAATAGATACTTTTGAATATGTAAAAGGAGGAATGGAAGGAGAAAAAATATCAGTAGCAGATATTTCTGGTAAATATAGTTCTTATCTTGGAGAAAAATCGGCAGTAACGCCAGATGCATTTTTAAGTTCTGGGTCAAGTGTTACAAAAAATAGCTATACTTCTCCTACATATTTAAGCTATACTCCATTATATTCAAGTTATAGTCCAAGTGTTATAAAACCTAGCTATGTTTCTCCGTCGTCAGATATAAGTTACAAACCTAGTTCTTCTGCAAAAAGATATAAGCCCAGTTCAATTATGCCTAGTTATAAAATACCTTCAATTATAACAAGTTATAAGCCTAGTTATAAATCTCCAATAGCTTTAACAAGTTATAGACCATCTAAAAAGAGGACAATTTTTAATTCTGTGTTCTCAACAGCAAAACGACCATTCAGATTCAGATTTAAACAACTAACACGCCCACAATCTTCTTATGGAGTTCAAGTAAGAAGAGGTGGAGTTTTTAAAAGCCTGGGAGTTTATAGTGATTTAAGTAAAGCATTTAGTAGAGGAATAGAAAGAACTGCTGGAACTTTAGCAGCCACGTTTAAAATTACTGGGTATAAGCCACAACTTAAAACCCCTAAAGGTTTCTACAAAAAGATAACGAAGAAAGGTGAAACCGTTTTCATAGAGAAGAAAGAAAAAAGATTATCAAAGGCTGGTGAAATAAAAGAAATACAATTAGCTAAAAAAATAAAGAAGAAGAGAAAAAAGAAATGAGTAAATTTGAAGAAGAATTTGTTGAGACTTATGGAAGCACAAAAAAGTTAAGAGAAATTACAAAAGAATTAAATTGTAAAGATAAGTTTAATAAAGATATGAAACAAGCAGACATGAATATAACTAAAATAACGCAAAATAAATTAGGTAAAACAATATGAGTAACAATGAAGATACGATGAAAGAATATGAAAATCAAATGAGAGAAGCACAAATGCAAATAGATTCAGCAAAGTTAGGGCAATCTCAACAAGAACTTATGGGGATGGATAATAATAATACTATGAATTCTATTAATGAACAATTAGATTTGGGAGACGTTTTAGAACGGATGCATAACTTACTCAGAGGATATGTCCTTAAAAAAGATGGTTCTTCTATGCAATGGGTTAAACCAGAGAATAGTGATTTAATTGTTTTAAGCGATTATGGTGTTAGTTATATTATGCAGATGTTACAATCATATTTGACAAAAAACACATTGCTTTCTAATTATGATGATAAACAAATAAATGCAAAGATGGAAGATTTCTCAATAACCTTGGCAGATGACATATTCATGGAATATGATAAAATGTTTTATGGACCCACTCTTGAAGAATGTAAAGCAGAATTGAAAAAGAGAGTTCAACAGAAAGTAAACATTAGAGCATTTGCATTAGACTTAATGGATAAAGAAGTAGATAAAGATATGCTTGAAAAATCGATATTAAAAGAAATGGAAGGAACTGTTGAGAGAGAATTGAATACCATTAAAGACCAAAAAAGAAAAAACAAATTAAAAAGATTTGAATCTATAATTAGAATGGTTCAAGATACAGTTCATTCAGCTTATCAAAGAGCATGGAAAGGGCAAGAAAGGAACACCGCAAGATCGCATATGCACATTACAGAAACTAAGGGGGGGATGTTTACGCCACAGCAACAAAGTGGTTTTAATCCATTATCACTATTGCGAAGATAATTTTTAGTATTATGTTTCTATTATGTTTTATTAGTTTTGTTAGTGCAGACTCTATTGGTTCTTTTCAATTAGATGTTGATAATGTAGAAATATATCAAACATGTAATAACTGCACCTATTGTAACTTCACAAGAGTTATGGCTCCTAACAACCAGACAATTCTTTCTAACTTAGTTGCATTAGAAGATGGGACTTATTACTACTATCTAATAAGTAAAGGTAATTTTACTGAATCTGGTGATTACATTTATACATATAATTGTGGAAATTTATTAGAAAAAGAAACAGGTAGTATTGAATTTACAATTAGTTATACTGGCAAAGAATTAGATGATCAACAAGTCACAATTTATTTGGGTGCTATCTTTGTATTAATTTTCTTTTTTATATTGATAGTTTTATTAATAAACAAACTTCCGTCTAAAGATTCTACTGACGAAAGTGGAATAATATTACAAGTAAGTAATCTAAAACATTTAAGACCAGTATTGTGGGGAATATCTTGGGGAATAATTTTGGCATTAATGTTTATAATAGCTAACATCTCTATAGCATTTTTACCAACTGGAATGATAGGCGGTTTATTCTTTTCATTATATACTATTATGTTTTGGATAACCATTGTTGCATTACCTGTATGGCTTATATGGATATTTGTAAATATATTTAGAGATAAAGAAGTTAAGAGTATGATAGAAAGGGGGGTAGACGTTAGAACACCATGATAATAAAAAAGGGAGGAATAGCCATAAAAGCATCTGATGAATTTAAAAAGATGATGGATGATATTAGATTAGAAAGAGTAAGAGATGGTAAAAATAATACTTTACTTAGTTACAAAAGATTAACACTTGCTATGACAAGAATCCCCAATCTTAAAAAAATAATGATGGAGAGCGAAATAAAAGATGTTAAATAAAAAAGGAAACTTCATGGGAATAATGTTGGTTGTAGGTGGGCTTTTCTTATTAGTTATGTTTGGAGTTATGTTAGCTATTGGAAGTTCTACAATTAATTGGGTTATGGATGAAACTGTCCCTGAATTAACTGCTTTAGGTATGCAAGGAGACTTCAATGCAACTCATGCAGTAGATGTTACTATATCTCCAGTCAATACATTCATCCAGAATTTTACATGGGTTTCTGGTGTCTTATATATATTTGGAATATTGGCTATTTTCGGATTAGCTTTCACTTTCAGAACTGTTGGAGATAAATGGTTGATAGGTTTATTTGTTGCTGTTGTTTTAATTTTGGTAATTGGCTGTATCTTTATGAGTAATATATATGAAGATATATATGATGGCAGTGATGACTTTGCTAGTATAATGCATGAGCATGTTATGTTGTCTTATTTGGTTTTATATAGCCCTGGCATTATGACATTAATTGCTTTTATAGCTGGAATAATATTATTTAGTGGTGCAACACCAGAGGTGAGAATGTGACAGGTTCAGATAAAAAACAGCAAGGAGAAAAATTGAATAATCGTTTTAAGCCATTCTCAGCGACTTTCTTGATTGTAGCGGTATGTTTCATCCTATGTATTTCTATGGTTTCAGCCCTAGACCTAGACAATAAACTAAAAATACCAACAATAATAAAAGACAAACCAATTATAATTGGCGATAAACAAATAACATACAATCCAATTTGGGAAAAATATCAACCATTAAAAATTAAAAA
>Ga0207997_1001409_pt1 | contig 12428 bp, 10 predicted proteins | sample AntAceMetag02UKN_FD_184777 | JGI IMG/M metagenome (GOLD analysis project Ga0207997, IMG submission 184777) | Saline lake microbial communities from Ace Lake, Antarctica - Antarctic Ace Lake Metagenome 02UKN (SPAdes) (version 2) | ecosystem: Environmental > Aquatic > Non-marine Saline and...
ATTACACCCAATATCACCAACTGGCTGGAGATGGAAGACTCCTTGGGGGAGTACCTGGCCAGTCTTGAGAAGGTCAACGCCCTGGATGTGAAGCTGGTGCTGACGGGACACCGCCGCCTAGTGCATGACCTGCGCGGGAGGGTGAAGGAGTTACAGGACCACCACCGCGCCCGGCTGAATGAAGTGTTGGTTGCCCTCGGCGATGGAGAGAAGAACATTCTCCAGATCGCCCCCCACATCAGCTGGGACATCACCGCCAAGACATGGGAGGAGTTCCCGGCACAGCAGAAGTGGTTTGCTTTCGGAGAAACCATGGCGCACGTTCAGCATCTGGAATATAAAGGGAGAGTGCGGAGCAAAAACCACAATGGCATGATAAAATATTCACTGGCATGAGTGCCATGTTGATGTCATCTTGGAAAATTTAATAGGCCTTTGCGATATCTTTACAATAGCTATGGTTCGTTTCAATAATAACTAGCCTTGTTCCATATCTTTTTTGTCTTTCTGTTCCCAAAGGTCATGCGGAAGATTTCGGAATTTTTCTCTAAGACGACATCAACGCCGCCGGATGCAACCTTAAATTGCAAGTCCTATCCGGTATCCCTCCTTCAACAACTGTGTATCGAGAAGCGGGAGCGAATACTTGTTGGTCTTCCCTCGCAAGTGTAGCTCTTTCGAATAAGCTTCAATCCGAAGTTGCGGTAAAGCCGATAAGTGAAAATTCGAGGTATTAATTCAATTTTGGATTGAAGCATGAGGAACGGAGCCGCTACGTGAACAACAGATTTTCCTATGGGGTTTCAATAGGGGTCTCTCCCCTACAAGTTGCAAAACTCAACAACATGAGCTACTGAATAACAGATAGAATGGGATTGTCAATAATTCTTTATTCTAGGATTTCCCCACAAGTCCTCTGTATCTACCACCGCGAAGCGGTTTAGTTCTTCTTTTGGTAATCAGTAACGCCGCTTGTCACCCGTCGCACTCCTCGCGGTCAGGTGCAGTAGTATTGATACTCATTGAGCCTTTCCTTTGCCGCAGCATTAATTTAAGCTGCGAAGGCAACCAAACCAAACAAAGGAGGAAGACTCAATGAGATTTTACGCAAAGCAGCATAACCATTATTGTGGTATCGACCTGCACGCCAGAACCATGTATCTTTGTATACTTGATTCCACGGGCCAGGTGGTATTACACAAAAACATGAAAGCTGACCCCAAAGCCCTTGCCAAGGCCATCAAACCCTTCCAGGATGATCTGTGCATTGCCGTCGAATGCATGTTTACCTGGTATTGGGTAGCAGATTTCTGTGAAGATAACAATCTCCCTTTTGTGCTGGGACATGCCCTCTACATGAAAGCCATTCATGGAGGCAAGGCAAAGAACGATAAAATCGATTCTTATAAGATAGCCTCTCTTCTCCGGGGAGGGACATTTCCCATGGCCTACGTCTATCCCCGGGCCATGCGTTCAACCCGTGACCTCCTCAGACGCCGAAACCACCTCATGAGAAAACGCGCCGAACTTCTCGCTCACATCCACAATACAAATTCTCAGTATAATCTTCCCGAAATCGGTAAAAACCTTCGATACAAATCAAACAGATCCCTCGTAGAAGATCGGTTTGATGACAAGAGTGTCCAGAGAAGTGTGGACATGGATGTCGAACTCATTAATTTCTACGACGAGAAGCTCTCCAGTGTTGAATGGTATATTAAAAAGCATGCCAAGATACATGACTACCACAGCTACGTGCTTTTAAAATCGTTTCCCGGAATCGGCGCTATCATAAGTCTGGTCATTCTCTATGAAATCGATGATATCAATCGCTTTCCAAAGGTACAGGATTTTGCCTCCTATGCCCGACTTGTAAAATGCAAGGCGGAATCCGCAGGCAAATCCTATGGCACTTCCGGAGCCAAGATCGGTAATGCCCATCTGAAGTGGGCTTTTTCCGAAGCGGCAGTCCTCTTTTTACGATGCAATCCCAAGGGTAAAGCCTATGTGGAGAAACTGGCCAAAAAACATGGCAAAGGAAAGGCGCTTTCCATTCTTGCCCATAAGATTGGAAGGGCGGTGTACTTTATCTTGAAAAGAAAAGAGCCATATAATGCGGATCGTTTTTTGGCAGCATGAATTGTCATATCGTCGCAGCTTAGACGCCTAACTGGGGCCATGAGAGTAATATCTTCAATGATGATAATGAAAATTGCGATAATTGTGGCAGTGACCACGAAACCATCATTAAGAAAATATACACCGGCAACCTGAAGCTTTGATTAGGGCGACGATATGACACACATAATTAGCATTGAGAACAACCTGCGCCTCACCCGATCCTGCAACTAACTGGATGGTCTGTATTATTAAGACCAAGCCTGTACCTTTGAAAAGGGCGGTATGAGGTCACCGATGAATTTCTAGGGCGTTTGCCCATATCAATCAAGGCAGACCAGCCGTAAAACGGCGTAAGAGACCCTCAATATGTGTTTGTAGCAGGCTTCCAGAGCCCAGCACGCCTTCAGAAATGAAGTCAGGTTTTTCGATTTGTTAAAGAACAATGCAATAAAATGAATTTTATTGCCAAGGGATTATTTTTGCCTATTGACAAAGTGGCGGCTCATATGTGTTAGAAGATTCATATCAAAACAGTACCGCTATCCAATCATCCAGAATACGCCCACAAGGGTCACGCAGCTTACGAGACTTGCCGCCAGCAGCAATGCTGATGCCAATGAAGCGTCTCCACCATAACGTCTCAAGAAAACCGCCCCAAGAACAGCAGGAGGCATTGCGGCTAGAAGAACCAAAACCTCTTTCCAGAGTTCAGGAAAACCAAATTGGGTTGCGAGAGAACTGGCAAGTAGGGGTTTAATTATTAATTTCAGGAGAATTACAATTGTCAGAGGCGCTATTATCTTGCGTAAATGGGGCAACTTGAACATAAGGCCAACCGATAAAATGGCAAGCGGCGTCAGAGCCGAGGCTAATACATTGCATAGCTGGAATAGGGGAGCCAGAAAGTCATTCTCTTGACCGGGCAGTCGAAAGGACCCCCAAAGAAGGCCGATGATCAATGCGAAAAATACAGGGGATTTGAAAAAGCTCAGAGACGTTTTCCATTGTGATTTTGCATCTAATTTTGCTGAACCAAAATAGGCGGCAAGGATGGGACCCAAAATGAAGATTGGATACCCAACGCCTATTTCTGAGATAAGAACGGCTTCGCTGAGAGCTTCAGGCGTGTGTGGAAACATTTGCAGAATAATCGAATAACCCAGAAACGTCGAGGAACCGAATGCTGAGCAGAAGACAATTGCTCCTTGTTGTGCTTTGTTGAACTTCAGCAAGGCACTAATACTCCAGGCCAGAGCAATACAAGAAAGTTCCAGGCCCAACATGACTAGAGCCGGGGCTATTTGATCCAACCGGATTGACTGCTTTGCCAGACTCACGAAAATTATGGCCGGTAAACACAAGTCTGTAACGATGCGGGCAAGAGTCAGAGAATGCTCTTCTTTTAATGTCCCTTTCCGTCGCAGAAAAAGGGCCAATGCATAAATAAACACAATGACGAGAATTGCATTTACAAGGCTATGAAATACATTCATAAATATGACTCCCTTTTTTTAACGGCAAGCTGAGTGGCGCTGCCAATGTACTTACCCGAAGGCCGCCGAAGTTCTCCGCGTTCACTCAAACGTTTGGTTCGGCGATCTCATTTTTTGTAGATAATCTCTGGAATTCCTAAATATTGCACATTTTGATTTTTGAAGCCTTGGGCAAGTAAGGTTGGAACGTTCCCCCTTGAGGGAGTGATCATTCAATTCCGTCTATGCCGACCTTGTCGAGAGAGCCTAGCCGATCGATGAGAAAATCGATATCCTTTCGGTTATAGAGGATATTGCCGTGCTGGGGAGCTATGGTGTCGATCTCGAATTTTCTTATCTGGCCCATGGCGTAATGGAGCGCCTTTCCGCAGGGCATTACCTTGCGGTGGAATTCATCCACCGCAAGAATCGGACAATACTCTTTGCCTTTAGGGCATTCTTCAATGGTTTTACAGGTGTAACACTGCGGTTCGAGATCAAAAAAAATATCCTCTTTGTAATAATAAAAACTGCCGAACAGGTCGCTGCTGAACATAGTCCTGGTCTGTGCGTCAAAGGTGACGAAACTGCCCTCGCTGTGGGCATATGGAGTAGGTATGAATCTAAGCGTCCGGTTATTGAGGGTAAAGGTGTTACCGTAGTCCTCGATGTTTTCCATCAAGCTGAACCTGTCCTTATGAAGATAAAAGGAAATAAAGGTTTTGTTGTCGCGAGTTGACAGCACTTTGATATCTGGGTTTTCACAAATATCAATGAGGTTGGACATTGAGCCACAGAGATCTGGATCATAGTGCTGATAGATCAGGGCTACGATGTTCTTTGGATCTACGCCGACCTGGAGGATCTTCATCATTACCGTGGCGAAATCAGAGCGACTACCGCCGTCTATCAATACGGCTTGGCCATCCACGACGATCAGATATGGGTTGCAGTAGAGATGGGTTTCCTGTTCATGCCTCCCCACCCAATATATCCCGTCGGCCACTTCTACCGGATAATCTATCTTTTCAGAATTTTTCATTAGTCGTACTTCCCTTGTTTGAGAAAAGAATTACTCACGCTCGCCAACCACGAAATAGGCTTCCATGGCTTCTTTGTTTTTAAGACTTATCAGACCGCGTTTCTCGAAAGTGAAATGTGACTGAGCCAGGCGGTAGGTTTCCTCGGAGATGTTAATACGGCCAGGCACTCCGGAGGACTCAAAGCGGGAGGCGATGTTGACGTTGTCTCCGAAGACATCGAACTGCATCCGTTCATGACCTACCACACCGGCCATCACCTGGCCAGTATGGATACCGACCCGCATCTCAAAAACAAGGGGTTTGTCTCGGTTGAAGTCGTTGATAAACTTCATCATCTTGAGACCTGCTCGGATCGCCTGGCAGGCGTTATCATCTATCTTCTCAGGAGCGCCGAATACCACCATATAAGCGTCCCCGATGGTCTTGACCTTGGTGCCCTGAAAGGTTTCCACCAAGCGGTCAAATCCGGTGAAAATTTCGTCCAGGATATTGATCAACTTTTCTTGGGGGACCTTTTCGGCAAGGCGGGTGAAGCCGACGAAATCGGTAAAAAGAATGGTACACACAAAGCTGCGCGGTGCATAATGGCCCCGACACTTGATCTCTTCTGCCACCTTGGCCGGCAGGGTATTCTTGAGAAGCCCGTCTACTCGTTTCTCAAGCTGTACATACGAGCGAATCAATTCCTGCAGCAAGCTCTTTTGCAGGGCATCGTCCTCGATCAACCCCAATAAGTCGAGATGGGTCAACAGCAAATCGTTGGTCAACCCGCTTTTTTCCATTTCTCCGCGATACAGTTGAAGTAACGAGCTGGTTTTCATTTTTTTCTCCAAATTAGGAGGTTACATCTGTCACAACTTAAGAGCTTGTACTCTTTTGAAATGGCCTTCCGTCTCTTGGGCAAGTCGCTTCAAGACACTGCGAGCCTGTTCCGAAAGAGAATCAAAGTGGGTAAAGGCGTTTTTTTCAATGAGCGAACTTTCTAAATCCATGGTATAGGTAATAGCTTGGGGCAAGGTCAGTTCCTGGTTCTCGGCCTTGGCGATAATCCCCATCAGATACTTAATATAGATGTTCATGGTTTGGGTCTTGGTTTTACCCTCATCGAAAAGGATGATGCTCTTTTCTCCTGCATCATAAAGCTGTTTAAGCCAATTCGCATGCTGCGTCTCTTCCTTGGCAAGTTCTTCCCAGACGTCGCCGTGTTCCAGGAATTGTTCGGCAAATAGTGTATAGAGCTTGGAAAGTAAGGATTCCTGCCTGATCATTAATTCGATAATCTCTTTCTGATATGGCTTGAGCAATGGCTTTTCCTCCTTGGTTGAATTAAAACAGTGGGAATGACGTACTCTAAATATTCCAATATCGATCAGTTAGAAGGGCACTAACCAATATTATGCCTCCCGTCATTCATCTTAAATCCACATCTGTTTAACAATTATATAAAACATTTTAAATCTTATCAAATTGTTTTTTGGACCGTCGTCAATATTCTCGACGCCGAACGATCGAACTGTGCGGCGCGGCTTTTTGCGTCCTCACCAGTGATTAGTTATATGACGTTTATTTTTTTACCATATCAAAGTTTTAGAAGCATCTGAGTATTAACAACAATATTAGAAGCAGATTCTTTAAAAGTATTGATATCCGATTTCAGGAGTTTTTCACAACAGCATCTGCCTCCGGATCAAAAGGGTTTATACGCATTGCTAAGGAGAAAAGATATCCGTAACTCTTTTTCAAATAACGTATGTAACGCAACCATTCAAATATCAATAAGTTATATACTCGAACAATGTCACCTTCAAGATGTTTACGGTCAGAATCAGGTAATTCACATAAGTCGGAACGATTCAACAGTTCATCACGAAGATGAAATACGGCGCGGAGTAATTCAGAAAAATTCTCATGCTCCTGGATGATCGGATTTTCAATTAGCCTCAAAAGCAAATCGGCCCTACTTTGCAGGTATTCCAGCAGGGTAGGAATATCAGCGAGACGAGAATCTATTACAAGGTGGTGCTGTTTCAAAGCTGTGTATGCGTTATCAAAATCTTTATCTTTCCATTCATCCGAAAGTTTGAGAACACTTTGCAAAGTTTTAGCTTCAGGGTCAAGCCGTGTAAATCGTTTCAGGAGTTCGTTACCCATTTCACTGAAAAACAGTCCTGTTACCATATCAAGTTTCTGTCGCCTGAGTGGCTCTTCACGGCGATTGACAAATAAATCTGTAATACTGGCTATCACGCCGAGAAAAGTCCCAACTCCGCCGATAATAATTATCAGAGTCAAAATCTTTCCGATGTCGGTTTGAGGATGGATATCGCCGTAACCCACAGTAGCCATAGTTACAATCGAAAAATAGATCGCATCCGTCAACGACATATTTTCGATGAACATGAATCCTATGATACCGAATAATAACAGAACAGCGAACGCTGCTAAATAAAATCTAAGACGAATTTTGTTTTTTTCTATCATTTATCAACTTTGTGCTAATGTATCGCTAAAAATATAATGAGTTTATAATCAGAATTTGCCATCTATCATTTCAACCATATAACGCTGGAGTTCACCTGCATTTTGGAGCGCGGCGTAAAAATGTCAGGTGGAACGATTTGTTATGTGTCTCTTTTAATTTTTTATACTTCATTTTCATATCGCTCATTTTTTTACCAAGAGACATGTTCAGGAAACACCAACCGGGTAATCTCCCCAAATAATCCTCCCGACCAGCTCTTGTCATCCAGGTCTAATCGATTAACGTTTATGACGATAACAGCATCTTCAGCCGGCAGGTAAAACATCTCTGTTGAAAATCCGAAAATAGTTCCGTTATGACCATAAAACTCACCCATTTTCATGATTCCTTCTCCGTATTGCACAAAGCTAGGGGCTCCTTCAAAACTCTCGGCCTCTAATCTTTTTTGCTGAGTTGCTTCCGATAGGAGCGTTCCCTTATAGAGCGCTCTCACATATTTCGCCAAATCGTTCATGGTGCTGATAATCGCACCGGCCGCATTTCCACAACTTGTACTTATTTCTGTTTTATCAGCAAACCTACTTGTCGTATCCTCCCACGAGTATCCACGATTGCTGCCTCCTAAAATATAATTATCAGGTTCAGGATAAGACGAGGATTTTAAATTCAGAGGCTGCAGGACCTTTTCATTGACCAAATATGCAAAATTGCGCCCTGAAGCAATCTCGGCGACTTTCGCAAGAATCGTATAATTTCCATTACAATACACTGTTTGCTGTCCTGCAACAGTAAATTCATTGCCATTTAAGGCCATACGTTCAATCAAGGTATCTGGCGAGTAATTTTTCTGTACATCATTATACCATTCGCTCAAAAGCGAAGCATTAGCGAAGTCTGCTATGCCACTTCTCATTCGGAGCAGGTTTCTAATGGTAATATTCTCGGCATTCGGAAAGTCAGGCAAGAATTCTGATAATGAATCAGAAGTGCTTAACAGGCCATCGTCAACAAGAGACAATACCACCGTCGCCGTAAATGTTTTTGTAATGCTTGCAATCCTGAAGGGATCATCTACCTGTCTTTTTGTATTTGTTGTAAGATTTGCCTTTCCAAAAGCTTTCAAATAATTACCTCTATCGGGGATCCAGACCCCAACGACAACACCGGGCAAATTCTTTGACGACATCTCGCTCTTAATGAGATGATCGAGTTGTGTTGCTAATTCGGATGGCAATTGCATTGCGGATTTTTGATTCGTGCAGTCACAAACGCCGATCATAAATAACAGGGAGATAATAATCAATAATCCACGTTCATAAATATTATTCATACTTTTATCCTTTTTGTTTATTACTTATTGAGCAACACCCAATTTTCATAATTTATAGGTTTACACATAACGTTAAGCCCACCTGCCGCTGTAGGTGGTCAGGTGAAGTGGTTGGTTACAGCGAAATATCTAATATTATTAGAGACCCATAAACATGAGACCACAAAATTATTTTGAAGAATTAAGTGTTATGTCCCCCGAATTCCCAAAATAAAAAGCAAAGTATAACAGATGGCGGTTCACATCATGCTCGATTTTATGGTTAGCGTTTTTAAATTATTAGTATTGTGTCTAAAATCTATTACTCTTTTACCGAACCGTATACATCGGTATAACGTGAGGTAGCTCCCCAGTTCATGAAACGAGTATAACCTTTCTTTTCCAATTTTTTAGCCACATGCTGCGCCCTTCCACCAGTCTCACATGCGAGAATCAAGTACTGCGTTTTTGGAATTTCTCCAAGGCGGTCCATGATCTCGCCAGAAGGAAAACTTTTTGATGTAGGGATATGCCCTTTTTTATATGAGCTTGCAGGGCGAACATCAACTATCCAAATATCCTCAAGGGGATTATCGACGATGGCCTTCAACGTTTCTGGCTTTAAATACTGCTTGAGTATTCCTCCATCTTTGCCTACATAACCCTCGTAACAGCCAGATAAAAGGATCAGCATAATTGTAAGAATACCAAATAAAAAAATCTTTTTCATACAGTCCCTCCTGTTATTCATTTTAAATGGTTATTCATTTTAAATGGGGTCGGACCAAGCTATCGTGTTGAATGCTTAACCCATATCGTTTTTTGGCCTCAAAAAGCCACCCAATCCACCGTCGCCGATCCCGTGCAAATTTCAAAAGAAATTCTTTCTTATGGCATCGGTGAGTAATATGCCAGATGTATCCAGGAATGTAATGACGATTCGCTTTCGGCATGGTGTGCCTCTTAAATCGCCAATTTAAGGCTCAAAATTGACGTTGTAAGGTTAATGTCAGGCGTTTTTTGATGTATTATTCTCTTTATTCCAATTAGTTAGCTCGGTCCGACCCTTACCATACGTAAATATTCGGATTTAATTTTTGCAAGAATTTTACAACTAACGAACTAAAGTTGATATATTCCAATTCTGTTCTTTCAGCCCTTTTCGTGACTGGAAGTCGTAGCTTGCCTGACCGGCCTTTACTGTGGCTTGATTGGGTGCAATGCCTATGATAATATCTGTATCGGGCAGCCGTTTCTTCAGGATATTTGCCAGAAGGAGGGCCCTTTCCGCCCCGTCGCCCCTGCCATAGTTCCATACCTCATCGGGCTGGGCGAGACGCCCTGTTTCATCGTATATCGATTCGTCGTTCATCTTCCTGATTTTATCCACTACTTCTGTAATATTTAGTTTTTCGGCTCCTTTTATCGAAACGGGATTGCGCTGTATGGCGGCGAGAATAAAGGGGTCAGCTTCCGTGCGATTCAAGTCTCTAAAGGTATAAAAGGCCATGGCTGCGGCTTCGTTTTCTGTGCGGATATGTTCCAGGCGAGCGATAATTTCCTCACGCGTCATGTCGAGGGCAATCCCGAGGGGGACTCCATTTTTCACATATTCCTTGCTTTCAATATCGGGAAGTTGTGGATCAATACAACAAAACTGTGAAAGTGTGTCTATTGCTTGTTGTGAATGCAGACATTCCGAGGCGAACAATTCCTTCAACCGCGCTACATCTGCTTGATTTTTCATGTTTACTCTATGCGTACGGGTATAATCCTCCATATCATTGAGTACGATTCGCTCCGATATTTTATTCGCGTCGAATTCTGCTGTATCGATCTCATCCATCAATTTCTTCCGTGTATTATTATTTATTCTGTAGGGACTCCCGTGTTCGTAAGAAAATACCCGTTCCGCCTTTATGTAGCAGTCAGCTCCGTGAAGGGGCCATCGTATCTGAAAGCATTTCTGAATGTCTCGATCGTGTCTGAGAAAGTTGCCTAGAATGGTATCTGTAATCGGTGTATTGAGGAATTTCCTGAGCTTGTCGGAAAAGTGTCTGTAGGCATCTTTGTCTATGGTAGCCTCGTTGTACATAGTGTGGATACACCCAGTCTCGTGAGCCACTATGGTAACCCGTTCGTTTTCCAGGGCGCGTCTGGCCTGAGCAGATAGCGCTGTTCCGTTAAACCACATGCTCTTTGTAACTAGCCTGCGATTATTTGTCAGGATGCCGTCATCAATATCTATGAAATTTTGCGAATGGAGAGGTGTGGCCATCAAATAAATGTCTTGCAAGGGTATCTGAGCGATTATAAATAAAGCCGCCGTATATAATGCAGCTAATGACACGCATTCGCCAGCACCGGTATTATAAGAGGGCTTGTGTCGAAAGGCGTCCATCGATTCGACTGTCTCGGTCTTCCAGTAGGGAATGACATTTCCCTCATATTTGTCGAGACCAAAATGGGTGCGTATATCTATATCGAAGTAGTATTTATCCCCTTCATACCCGAAGAGAGCGTTAGATTGTCTCAGTGTGTCTTCGCTGATGAAACCCTTGAATCGGTTCAGTTCCTCTTCCTTCGTGGTAAGTCCCCATGTGTCGAGATCGAGATTAAAGGCGTAGTTGTCCATAATGTACTGCTTGACTCGTAGGATTCGTCTGTAGGGACTTAGACTTTCCATGCTGGAAAACCATGAAGATTCTCGCCAGCGCCAAATGCGAGGCGACATAATATTGGCAAGCACCAGGCTGTAGATAAGCTCCGGAAATATAAACATTTCCATATCCGACAATGTTATTGCAGATGATTTTCTTTCCGTTTCTTTCGAATTGTTCATTATTAATTAACCCCTTAAAACATTTTCTCCTGCATAATGTCGATTGAACGGTATTGCCTGCAGATTATTTCGCTCTTTTTGTTGATTAATGCCAGTGTTGGTACTCCTACGACGGCAAAGGATTCCGTAACACTGCCATCTTCATCCAGCCGTGCTTTCGTGAATTCCGGGGACATAACACTTAATCTAGCCTTTTGAATTATGTGTTATGTCCCCTTAATGTCCCCACCTTAGCAGGGCGGTCAGGTAGATCCCGCGCGGTTCTTGGATTCCGGGACATCTTTGATGTGTGCCAGCATTTCGCGGTATGCCTCAAGCTTGGGGCGTTTGCACTATCACTCGTTCGTTCAGTCTTGATTTACACTTTCCTCTGTACAGGTATTCCGCGACACACGTTCGAAGGGGTCCTGACGGTAGTATTCCTGTAAAACACGATAAAGGTCCGGTGCACGCTCAAGCATTAACCGCGGCTGATCGAAGAACTGCTGGGTGGCGACGGCGAAAAATTCCGCTTCGTTTGTCGCGCCGTAGGAATTGAGGAACGATTTCTTCCCCTTTTCGGTGTCGTGTTTGAGACGCAGGTATTCACGCGAACATGTCTGGACCCAGTCACGATATTCGTCCCGGTCGCGTAGTGGAGGTGTCCCATCGGCCGCGCCATCGAGCATGTCCAGTTTGTGGGCGAATTCGTGGTAAATAACGTTGTGACCGGACTCAGGTTGGCGGCCACCGAGCAGGGCCGCATCCCAGATAATAATTATCGGCCCCTGCTGGAACGCCTGCCCGATAATGGGATGCTCCAGTTCCACCGGTGCGAATGTATTTTCAAAGAAACCCAGCCTGCGTTGAGGCGGAACAACGGTAGAGGGATAGACGATGATGGATTCGACATTACGGTAATAATCGTGGGGCAAGCCCAGAAGGAGCAGACACGCCTGAGCGGAAATCGTGACGCGTATCTCGTCGGTTAGTTCCAGTCCCCCGGCGCCTTCCCAATGTTTTTCGGCGATAAACACCTGGATCAAGGCACGCAGGTGGGCACGCTCGGCATCTTCCAGCATGCAGTAGTGGGCAACGTTACGGCGAATTATGTCTTCCCATACGGAAGGGAAGGGAGCCTGAATGATCTTATTTCGGCGACGGTTGGTAAACCAATTAA
>Ga0207997_1001411_pt1 | contig 12416 bp, 20 predicted proteins | sample AntAceMetag02UKN_FD_184777 | JGI IMG/M metagenome (GOLD analysis project Ga0207997, IMG submission 184777) | Saline lake microbial communities from Ace Lake, Antarctica - Antarctic Ace Lake Metagenome 02UKN (SPAdes) (version 2) | ecosystem: Environmental > Aquatic > Non-marine Saline and...
CCCATTTATCACTTCCTAAGATTCCTGCGTTCGTAGTGTCTGCTTCAACCAATACTGCATTATCCCCATCAGAAGAAACAACTGTCATAGTTGTTGCGTTCTTTGTTACGCTCAAATCAGTATCGACGTTCGTGTTTTTTGCATTATTCAAAACATAATTATCATACATTGCCTTAGTCATAACTCCAGCGTTCGTAACATTTGCGGCGGCAATAGTATCATTACTCCCATCACTCGATTGAACATCCACATTTGTAGGGGCTTCCACTATGGTAATATTTGTAGAAACATTCGTATCTTTTGCTGTGTTCAATCCGACTGCTGTTACAATATCGCTATGGTCTGCTCCTGTAGCGTCTCCTCTATGAGCAGAATTACTTGTCACAAACCCAGCCATCCCTGTAATATCTTGCCCATCAACCGTTCCCCCAGTTGTGATATTTCCGTCTGAGTGAATTGTCCCAGTTGTAGAAAAATTATCAGTCGCCCCAGTCCAATCAATATGCTCATTTGCTACAAATCCCGAAAGATTGTCATGTGCTAAAGAACTCTCGAAGTCATCAAACTGGACGTGCTTACTTGTTGCCCCATCTACAATATAGAGGTAGTCTGCGGCGGTTGCCCCGCCAGCGTCAGCGAGGGCGGTTATTTTAGTATCAGCCATTTTCCATCCTGTCGTTGTTTTCCATTAGTATCTTATCTCCTGTTTCCAGTAGTATTAAGAAGGTTGATGATGTTATAAATGTTATCAATCCATCAGTCACCGTGATTGTCTCCCCTGACCCCGCCGTAAAACTCCCAGTTGCCCCAGTTGTTACGACCGTTGCGATTTGGTCATCTACGTATTTCTTATTAGCAATTTCTTTATCAACTCTTGGCTCGAGTTCAGAAGTCCCAATCTTCATGTTAATTTGGTCGACAATATTCTTATCATCCATATTGTCGAAGTTTCCTGCGCCCTCTGGTCTTGTATAGTTGCCTTTGTCTGCTTTAATATAGCGGTCTCTAATCAATCTTTTAACACTTGCCATAGAATTATCCAAGAATCAAACTATTTAAAATTATGTCATTGTAACGGTCTTATATGCTGTCCCGTTCCAAACCTTTAAGGTGTGCGTTGTGGTGTCCATATAAATCATCCCCTCGTTTGGTGCTGCTGGTAAATCCGCAGTTGCTTTATTAGGAATAGTTAACTCTGAAGGTTTACAAATATCGCCGATTAATTCTACCACAATTATTTCTCCTTAGGCTTTGCTGCTGCCTTTACTTTTGCTTCGCTTTCTAGAAAAATCTTATAATCTGCTTCAATACATCCGCCTAGTTTTTTCATCTCGTCCTCTGTGTATAGAACTCCAAATTTTTCGCCTCGTAGAACTGAACCTTTATATGACATCTTATTCCTCTGTTCCTGTAATCGTATAGATTGCCTTTTTATGTATAATCTGAATCTGCCCCATTTGCCATGATCTAAAGATTGTACTTTTACCTTCTTTCTTAATTACTGCGCTCTCGAATCCTATTGCCGATTGCCATTGTGCTGTCTTATTCCCGATTATTATCATTGCTTCATCATCCGTAACAGATGTAGTCTTGACGATTGTCAAATTTGCCACCTGTCCCATCTTCCCATTACTTACGATGTCTGCTGTTTTGAATGTAGGGTTATTAATTACCTTTGAGTTCTGCATTAGACTTGCGTAGTCGTGTGGGTTTACCAATAAATATCCGTTCTCTTGTGCGTCATAGTTGTTCTCATCCATTGCTTGTATTCCTCGAAGAATATCATTAACTGGATTCTGATTTGTTGCCGTTGCTGCGTCCCATCCTGCGACTGCGGCTATTGTTCCGCTTGTTGCAGTCGCCGCCGTTAGAGCTGCATAGATTGCTATGTCAATACTGTTTACGATACTCTCAGCGATTCCGTCAACTGTTCGAGATTGCATATTAAAAGCTCCTAGTCTTAAATCCTCCATAGATATTTCTGATTCTGCTCCGTATTTGATATGATCAGAACTTGTTTTTGTCCATGCTCTGTTTACCGTTGGAAATTCTGAAAACTTACCGATTCCTTTAATGTCTCGTGTTCCTGCTGCTGTCAAAATTGTTGCATCTTCTTCAAAATATGTTTCTGTCATATTAGAAGATTTAATCTGTTTCAATAAAGGCATTAACTTAAATTTCTTACTTGCTAATACTGTTACAACCTTAGAAATATTCTCTCCTCTTAAATTGTCTGCTCCTGCCTGTACCATTATGCGAAGTCTCCTAACTGAATTTCAGTTACTTCACTTCCTGCTGCATCTTGTAATCTTCGACCGATAACTTTACCTGTCAATAAGTCTGCTGCGCTTGCATCCTTAATCGTGTTAGCTGCTGCGAGAACTACTAAAGCCCCAGTGCTTCCACCACTTCCAGAATCCTTTAAGTTCCAAATACCACTCTTAGCTGCTCCCATATTAACCACACCGTCAGTAGTTGTCTTTTCAGTCATAGCAATTCCACCCCATACCTGCGCGCCACTTGATGCGCTTCCTGTTCTGTTGTCTGTTAATTGTAATAGAGTAAATTGTGGTATTGCTGTTCCTGTTGCCACAGTCAAATCATATACTGCATAAGGTCCCTCAACTTGTATTGCTTCGTTTGCCATTGATTATCTTAGATATAGATACTATTTAAATGTTATGGATTGTGGCATTACTAAAGGGTGCGGAAAAATTGGCAGATTCTCTCAAGAATCTCACTTTTTCGCGGTGGTGTCTTTATATTCTTCTTTGAGTTTCTCTAGAACAAATGTGTTAATTTCTATCCCTGCATCGCAGTCCTTAATTAATTGTTTGTGTTTCTTGTCTTGCTCTTTTTGAATCTTAATTAATTGCTTAATAGTTTCTTCGGTCTTTTCAATTTCTACTTTTAGAATTTCTTTGGTTATCATTCTGCTAAATTAATTTCTCCCCTTTCGAATCGTTCTGTATATTCTTCTGCTGTTTCTTCTTTCTTGGCTTGTTCTTGTCCTGTAACTGTGTGACCGCCTACCATTTGTATTGCTTGTAGTTTTTCCTTACGGTCTAATAATTTTGATTCTTGTTCTAGAAGTTTCTCTTTTTCTTTGTTGGCTGCTTCAGCCCTATCAAGGTCAGAAGGTACTTGATTTCCTTGATCAGATGCCGGATTAGATTTATTATTCTTGTCTCCTTCTTGTCCAGTCGTATTGTTAGTTTTTGTTTCAGTGTTACCATCTTCTACCATGTATATTTAATGTGTGCTCTCTTTATAAACTTTTCTATCTAAACATTGCCATGACTACAGGGATTGCTTCCCCGCCAAATTTTAAAGAAATAACTCCTGCCACATACCAAAGTAATTTTTCAACCCTCCACATTTTTTTCTCGAGAACTACTACGTTATTGCAGAGTTTCATAGTTTCTTCTTTACCGAGGAGTTCGAAGGATTTTTCCCTTCCTTTTTAGCTTCCGTGAGTTTTACTTCTGATTTCTTTTCGCCCGATAGATTCCCGTCTTTATTCTCATCTTCACTAACACTATCATCAATACTTAAAGGTGCGACTAGTTTTAATTTTACTTTCAATTGATATAATATTTGTTGTTCGAGGTCTTCTTGTTCGTCTGCTACTGGTTGCTCGAAAGTAAATGCTACCATCTTTGATGATGCTTCGTTTGTTCCACCAGCATTTCCCATGTGTAACTCAGGCATACCTAGATCCTTAATCGCTTCTGATTTCCATTCTTGCCTCCAATCTAAAGGGTTCAGCGTCGAGAATTGTGGGATTTTAAAGTCTGCTGTGTCTAGGGCCTTTTCTGGAATTACTAAACCTTTACCTTTGTTTAAGCCTGTTGTTAGTGATACTGATAACTTCGCCAACTCTGCTTCCTTGTCTGTCTTTGCTTTGAAGATTAGGAAAGGCATTACATAACGATGGAATACAACCGTCATGTCATTATCTAACTGTTGAATCTTATCTAACATCGCAGTCGAGCCTTCATAAACAGAGATGCCGTGCATCTCGCTGCCTTCCCGGTCGTTTGATAAGTGGAATACTTGCCATGGTTCTAATCGTTTTCCTATCTTCTCGCCTTTTGATGTTTGTTCGTAACCAATAATTATTCCTGCTGTGTTTGATACAATCCTTGTGGTCCCTGCATTCATTGGTTTCACATTGATTAAATTTCTACCGTTTGATTCTACTGGTTTGTTATTTGAGGTTATAATTTCTGCGAATGAATCTCCACCTACTTTCTTAACCCTCAACATATTCTTTAGAACTCCTTTGAATGTGTCCGTACCGTTTCCCCTGATTTTTTCTAATTTCTTCTTTGTTGTCTCGTCTGTTTCATATCCTCGCCCCGCGATCCATACCGCGTATTGAGTTATTGCTGCTTTTGTACCCCCCTGATTTTTTCTATAATATCCGTTGTATTCTGCCCATTGGTCATTATCCCAAATTGTTTCTCCGTTGTTCCCTGCTACGTCGAGGGTTTGTGATGGACTTGTTACAAGTTCCAAAGTCCCGTCCACATCGCTTAATATCTGTACGTTATCGTAGTCTCTTGTGCCATTTGCCATGGTTTGCTAAGAATTGCTAAGTATTTAAATCTTTACTTAATTCGCATTATCCAAACCACATTATAGTAAGGTGGTATATGTGAGGTGTTTTGTAAATAATCTCCTCCTGATTCTGATTGTGTCATACACCATTCACTAGTTCCTGCTTGCATTTCTACTTCTGCGTTTTCGTTATGTTTATGTGATGATGTTCCCCCAGTTCCCCCGCTTGTCGTATCTCCTCTAAGAAATTCCCCTCCATTTAAATCTGGGATTACTTGACCATTATAGACACTTCCAGCGTCGGAGAGGGTTTGTCCTGCACATTCAACCCAACCAGTAGGTAGTGTTTGAGGTGTGTTTGTGTATGATTTTAACCATGCGATTACTGCCCCGATTGGTTGTAAAACTTCAAAAAGAGAATTAGGACAAACTGCCAAAACCTCGGAAGTTCCTGTTTGAGTTTCTGCGATTGTTGCCAATTCTACTATCCCTGCATTTGTTAGTGATGCCGCTTCTCCCGATATAGTCGCTGTTCCAGCCGTATAAGAAACATCAATACCATCCCCAGCGTCGACGATTATAATCCCTTTGTTCCCTGCTGCCGAATCCTCTCCTGATATTATTATGTCGTTGTTTGCTCCTAATGTTGTTATCCCTTCTCCCCCCAGAATATCTACATTATGAACGGCTGGAGTCGCTGTTCCCGAATCGCCATCAACACTCATCATTACTGTAGCGCCCAACGCCACATCCCCAGTACTCACGACGAAATCAGTTGTTGCGAATGTTGCTATTCCTAAATTTGCTGATGTTGCCAATTCACAAGAGATTGTTCCAGTAGTATAATTAATCCCTTCTCCCGGTGTTATTCTTGCGTCTATGTCTGTTGTCATGTTGTGGGTGTTTCCTATTGAGTCATGGTCTACACCGCTGTCGTCTATTGTTACCGTCCCTGTTGTTACATCAAAATCAGAAGCGTCAAAAGTCGCAATGCCTTTATTTCCCGTATCTGTTGCGTGTTCCCCGTTAATTGTTAAAGTTCCATTCGCTCCTGTATCTGTGAAATCGATACCCTCTCCTGCTGTCAGGACTCTTTCATTTGTTAAGTCTGCGTAATTTGCTAAAGTTAAATATAAGGGGTCTGTTAATCCTACGGATGTCGCCGTCGCTGTTGCCGCTGGTGTTTCCCTCACATCACGTTGAATGAATACTTTATCTCCCGGGATGTCTAATGTCATGCTATCCCCATCTCTTTTAAGACTGAACCTTCTTTTAATATCCCTTCGATCTTCTCCATTCGGTGAATATGATACTGAACCATATCTTCCGGCTCGATTAATGATGAAAAGACCGCTCCTACCGTCGCCATATTATACATTATTGCGGAGCATGCGACATATCTTGCGACATATTCGGAAAGCATATTTTTATAATTTGCTGATAGAGTTAAGACGTTCGCAGTTAAATCATAATTTACTAGTGCTGAAAGAAAGTTCTCTGCTTGAATTCCCCACGCGGTTTTATTTGCGTCTGTGAATCCTGTGGCGTCCACTAATTCTCCCGCCATTGCTAACATTTCCGCGTCAGTTGATAAAACACTTGTTGCTGCCATACTATAACGACCGAATGAAACATTTTAAATCTTTGTCTTTTGCTGCTAATTCAGCCGCCCTCATAATTCCCTCAACTATATGGGTATTCTTGCCAGAAATTTTAACTTTCCAGAGTCCATGAGAATCCTGAACCTTATCCCATCTGACAGAACGTAACGATGCTTTGACTTCGTCGTCGTCGAATAGGTGTAGTTCTCCCCGTTCTCCCATGGCTCTGACATTGTCATGCATATCTTCATTAAACAATCTTTGTTTTCCGTCTTCTTGGTCTACTGATATTGTTCGGTTGTTCATTGCGTAAATTCTATTTTTCATATCTGAGATTTTCAATAGATGATCAAGAATTGATACTCCTAGGGTTCCACTTCCTGCATCGATTCCCGACATCTTACAATCATGTTTTCTTGTGTACTCCATGATTAAGTCTTCGTTATCTGTTGTTAGAAGCATCTTTCTTGTATAGTGGTCGATTTGAATCACGTTTTCATCTGTGATTTTCTTTAGGATTTCTGAAGTGAAAGAATCCCCTCCCATTCTTGCCAAATCAAATCCTCCATAATTATCCCCTGTCTTTGGGATTATTTGTTCTTCCTCATCGATGTGGCATACCTTATCAATCCATGCGTCGTTATAAAATTGTCTTTTGTCTAATCCAGCTATTGCGAGGTATTCCTGCGCATAAGACATTTCGGACCTATCTGCTTTTTCTTCTGCGAGGTATTCAATTAGTCCATCATGTTGTTCCTGAGTCCACGATTCTGATATTGGTCTTTTTCTAGAAACTGTTTCGGTGTCCATCTCCCAAACCTTAAACCTTGCTTTTGGGTCCTTGTCTATTACTGCCTTTTTGTAATTCTTCCAAAAATATCCTTCTTGTCCGTCAAAGGTTCCAAACATCCATATTTTACCGTTTGTAGTTGCTAAAATAGGTGTTGCTGCATTGAAGAATAGGTCTGGTTGGAATGGTGCTTCATCAACCATAAGTATTTGTCCTTCAAAACCTCTTGAACTTCTCCCTGTATCTCCAACTGGTTTGGCTAGGAGTATTCTTCTGTTCCCTTTTACTTTTAGGACTAATTTGTTTAATGTGGGCTTATCTTTTCCTTTTCCGATAAGTTCTGGACAGGTTTGTTGTGCGTATGCTGTTGCGAATGCTATTAGAAGTTGTGCCTGGTCGATTGTAAGCGATGCACAGACGATTTGTGATGTAGGATGAGGGTTATGGTGTGTTTTTAACCATTCCACTGCTTTTTCTGCGAATAAATGTGTTGCTCCAATCCTTCTCCCTTTGGCAAGTAGTATATGGTGTTCTTCTTCTTCCATAATTTCCTTCTGCCAATCATCATACTGTATTTTCATCCTCTAAGAATCTTCTCCTTTCCTTTTGTATGCACATATTCCCGTAATCTTATCCCATTTGGTTGAGATTTATCCTCATAAGCGACATATGTCTTGTGTCCCATGTCATTCAGGACTTTTAATTTTTCTTTTTCTTCTTTTGAAAGGAATCCGTTTAATTTGGCTTCAACAAACATTACTTCATATAGATGTTTAAAATCATCATCTTTTCTAAACATTATGAAATCTGGGAATCCTGAACCCATGACATTACCTCTGCCTGGGATGTAGTAATTTCTTGCTGGGATAATCTTTCCATCTTCAATATTATTATTCCATTTTGAAAATATCCAATCTTCTGACTCATATTGTTCTCTGACTTTCTTCTCAAACTTAGCTCCTGCGGCTTTGTTCTTCTTTCCTTGTTTTACTTTTTCTGCTTTTGTCATTACCATATTATTTTTAAAAGTTTTGTCTTGGGGCAACCATGACATATAGGGGGAAGTTTGGTTGGGAATCGGTGTATATTTGGTTGTTTTGGTGTATTTATATGTAAATGTTGTGTGTTCTTTATATATGTTTGTGATTGTTATGGTGCGCCCCGCCAGCCCTCAGGCGGCGCGGGGGGCGAGCGAGCCGAGGCTATGCGAGCAGGGCCAGCCCGCAGGCGTAGCCCGCCGAGCGAGCTTGCGATGCGTAGGTAGGCGAGCCTAGCGCACTGAGCCCGTAGGCTAGGCGAGCTGTGAGCCCGCAGGTGAGCAAGGCTGGCTCTACAGAGCTCAGATAGGCGAGCGAGCTTGCGATGTGAGCTTGTACCCCCCGGAATACGTCTGTACGAGCCCTTCTAGAATTATAGCTTAGTTAAGCTGTTGGGGCTAGCTTGCTTCGGCAAGCTAACGTAAGGAGATTATGTAAAGCTTTGCATTCTAGAGAGAGTGATATAATATGGATTGTTCACACTGTTAACCTTTGGGAGTTCACACTGTTAACGGATATATTATAAAGGATCATGTATTGTCGATGGTATTGAATGATACATTATGGTTTAAAGAACTTAAGGAATAGGACTCAGATGACTTCACATTAGAAACGAAGAACCTCCTAATCACTCCATAATCCCTTCCATTGCAATAAGAGACAACGCGAGACACACACATTCCTCTCCTTTTCTAAGGATGAGTAATGAGACTGAACGACCGATATTTCCCTTTGAGTTTAGTCAAATGATGCTATCGCATAGTCGAGGGTATACTAAAAAAGGGGGTTTACCGACGATAAGAAAATAATAGTAGAGCCATAGATTCTAGGGACTGTGTATGTGTCACAACATTTATAAAGGTTAATGTATTAAGATTGTTATGACTAATGCTAATGAAAGAATGGATAGGATAAGGTTGTTATCTGAGAGTGTACCAAAGAAGAATATACTTAGGAAGAAGTTTGTTGCTGTATTCTCTATTGATTATGGTATGTCTGTTCGTACTGTTAATGATTACTTACAAACCTTAATAGATGCTGAAAAGGTTATTGAAGTTGATAAGGAAATATGTAGATGTTAACAGATTTTAAGCAATCAGAGCATCAGGCTAAGATGGAAGCATGGACCATTAAGTACCCTTTTGCTGCTTATATGATGTATTCTAATGATACTCCTGAGGAGAAGTTGAGACATACTGAAGAATTATACAAACGATAATTTTATAAAGTAGTGTGTTCTCTTTCTTTTATGTCACATGAAGCTGCAAGATTAAAACGATTACAAGTTATTAGATCTATGAAGAAAAAGAAAGTTGATGAATTATTAATTATTAAGGATTGTTGTAGAATGTGGGGTTGCTCTCGTAGAACAATGCTCGAATACCTTAAGATTGTCTAGCAAAAAAGGGGACCGCTTAAGGCGGTTAATCTCTTAGTGGGTAATACAAATACTCACTAATATCTCTCATTCCATATTCTACTGGATATCTATTTCTAAGATAACTTAAATTCTGCCAAAACTGCATTTCACTTATCATAAGATCATACCCAGACAGAACACTATCACATATACACACACTACTCTTAACACGTTGTTAATCCAAGACTTCATTTCTTATATCTAATTTCTGCAGCCATCTCTGCTAAATAAACCAAATCTAAATCCTTAATCTGATTCATCTCATTATCGTCTAATTCTTCTTCCTGCTTCCTTACTAAGTCCGCAGCATAAAAACCGAACTCTACAACTTCTTCCGAAGCCGTTGTCCAATTTCCATTAAACGCACTATTGCATATTTCATTCCATTGTTCATCTGTTCTGTATTCCATCTTTACCTCCTGTTTTTTATTTAATTAAGAGTACCTCTACTCCGCTGAGTTAGTAGAGGTACGGGACATCTTATCGAAAGCCGGTGCGTGGCGTGTACCGATTCTTATGGCTTTAGGCTCGCGTGAGAGCCGACCCGCACGCTGCGGGGAAAGACTTAAGATGAAGCGTACACGGTCGCTCTCTCCCGGCGGGCTAAGCTAAAGCTTCATACTCTAATAATAACTTAAGAATATATTTAGGATCCCTTATGTCTAACCCTTTTCTATTCCTGTTGCATTTGTTTTGAGAACATCGTGTACTACAGCATTTTTGATTATATGAATGTCTAAACTTTATATTCCCACATACTACACATATGAATTTTCCTTTAGATTTTTCCATTGTGGATCATCTTATCCATTTCCACCGCGAACTCACCCCACTTCATTAGGCTTATTCTTTCTTGTCTTTCTTTTTTAGTTTCCATGATTATGAAGCCCCCTTCAAAACATGGGGACAATTAATTTAATAAGCTATTCCTGTGTATCTTGAACACCAGACATTTTTAAGTTTACCATTCGCTCTGATTTCGATATATCGCTTCTGCAATAGTCTCGCATATAGTTCCGAAACTTTCTTTGCGACTTTGTTAATTTGATCATTCATAGTTTTTCTAATGGTCTCCTACACTCAGAGCAAACCTCAGGCTTTCCAATATCGTAACGATTATCCCATTCCTCTTTTGAAACTTCCTTATTGAAAATCCAATATTTAGATTCGTCCTTTTCCTTAAGTTTTAGATTTATACACATAAACCCATTATCTAGATTCTCACAAGAGTTACAATAGTAACAAGAGTTACAAGAGTCACAAGAGTAACAAGAGTAACAAAAGTCACAAGAGTAACAAGAGTAACAAAAGTCACAAGAGTCACAAGAGTCACAAGAGTAACAAAAGTTACAAGAGTTACAAGAGTAACAAAAGTCACAAGAGTAACAAAAGTTACAAGAGTTACAAGATTTATTAACCATTTTGTTCTAGTTCTAAAACAAAAAATCTGTAAGCGTCTAATATCTCCTTAGGTTCTTTGTCTGTTTGAACCCATGCCTTAGTTAGACACTGCGATGTGATATTAATATCCTTAACAGACATTAACCCGACATCCTTTGGCACATCAGCAACCTTCTCTGATTCTGTTATAACTGTGTCTCCTTTCTCTGCACTAGAGAAATCAACCTTTGTTATATTTGTATATTTATCTTTCTGAACAATTGTAACCTTAACCTTCCCGCCTATGCCTACATCTTTCTCTAAATAGTCAACCTCTTGAGACTGCCACTTTGTATTAAGTGTTGCTTCAGCGTCGGGCATCCCAACATATTCACACACAACATATTTAACAATAACTAATCCCGAATCCTTTTTGTCTATTGCTTTAATTTTTATTTTTTCCATTTTACCTCCTTTCTGTTTCATACATACACACACACACACACCTATATAAATGTTTCTATTCTTGAGAATTACGTTTGACATAGGCTTGGTATTCCCGACAGCTTCGGTATTTTCCGAAGCATCTCCACTCATAAACTTTGTCTTTACATACATAGATCAAGGGACATAAATCATTCATGTTTATATCCATCTGCTTCTCTAGTTTACTACGTTTCCTCGACGCTGTTCTATTAGAATGACCCACTCACCTTAACCTTCGTAACCTTAGAAGCGAAGGCTCCCCCAGTTTTATATTTGATTGGCTTTGTTGAAAATGTTCCTGCTGCCTTAATCTTCGGGTTTATTTCCGCACCTGCGCCCGAATCAAAACTACTATAAGCTAAACCATTTCCTGAGTTGTATAATTGTCCGACCTGTGTTGAAGTTAGACCTGTCTCCCAAACTCCGACCTCATCGACATCACCAACATATTGTGTCCCAATTCCCCATCTCCCTAAGATTAAAGGCTGGGCATTACTCCTTAATGCTGCCGGCTCTGTTCCTGATGGAGTTCCTTCATCAACCCCATCAATATATAATTTCATCGGATTTGCTCCATCATAAACACAAACTATATGATGCCACTCTCCATCATTTATTTCCGTATCTCCTCCAATCGAAGCGTCCCAACTTCCCGCCGTTGCTGAAACAAAGAATGCGGCTGATTGTGAACTACTTGTTTTATAGACTAGAAAAGTGTGGTCTGCTGGGGCTGATATATATTCGTCTTTCCCCAATATTCCTTGTGCTGCTGAACTACTTGTTTTCATCCACAAAGAAATACTTAATGCTGTCGCCCCATCAATCTCACTAACATCTCCAAAACTTACATAATCCCCACTCCCATCAAAACTATAACAATCATTTAGAACTCCGGTTGCTCCGTAGGTTGCGCCTGTCACCGTCCCATCATAATTCTCAACTGCATCATCAGCATCGCCACTTGCTTCGTCGAGTTTCCAGTAAGACAATATATCATTCAATAAACTATTTACCATTATGTTGTATCAATCCACGTGTCGCCGTTTGAAGCATTTGTTGGCTCTACGCTCCCGACCCATTCAACAGAAGTGAAGCCCGATGGTCTTGCCGTTGCTGCCGTCGCTCCGTGGGCGATGTGC
>Ga0207997_1001412_pt1 | contig 12411 bp, 20 predicted proteins | sample AntAceMetag02UKN_FD_184777 | JGI IMG/M metagenome (GOLD analysis project Ga0207997, IMG submission 184777) | Saline lake microbial communities from Ace Lake, Antarctica - Antarctic Ace Lake Metagenome 02UKN (SPAdes) (version 2) | ecosystem: Environmental > Aquatic > Non-marine Saline and...
GATGGATCGCAAAACAAGTGTAGAATCGATTTGAGACACCTTGTACAGTTTACCGTCAATGTCTACTACTGAGTACATTGGAATACAACTGGTTATTGCTAGTGCTAAAAGTAGTGTGAGTGTTAGCTTCATTGCTTCACCTCTTGGGGTTGGTGGACGGCCTTATATGTATGCACATATTTTTTACCATTACTTTTCGCACCGCTTCCATTATACGTTCTGTCTTGCTCATGGCTGTTCTCCTCTCACTGTTTACCGATTAAAAATATCATGCCGATAATAGTACATAAACTTACACCACGCAACAGGCATATATAAAATATCTTTCAATTTGTACTTACCCTCTACGCCAACATAGTTTCTGCTCTCAAAAAAGAACCATCTTGAATGCTGTTTTAGTCTGCCTGTTGCTCTCTCATGTTTACACCTCTCTCCGTAGAGTACATTCAAGAACGTATTTTTTACCGGCAAACATTATCCAACGTACAACATGTTCAAAAGTATTAACAGAACATCTTTTGCCGAATAACCAAACTAAAAACGGAAGTCGCTTATATATCTTTATATCTTTTTTGCTAAATACAGTTCCCATTTTACACCTCTCTACGTTTATTTTCAGGTTCTCTGCCTTTAGGTTTAAACTTATTCTTTTCTAAACGTTTTAATATATCACTTAACTTTTCGTAATCGCTCATTGTAAACCCTCACTAAATGTTAATATTTCAGGTTGAAAATGTAAACTTTTATCAATAAGTGGCCCGTTCTTATTTTTCGCAATTATCAGATCGACATTTTCTTTCACTTTTTCCTCAAGTCTATGTAAAAATATTACCATATCGGAATCTTGCTCTAACGACCCCGACCCTCTCAAGTGGTGCAATTGCGGCCTGTCTATCCCTGCTCTGCTTAACTGCGATAATGAAAGAATCGTTACATTGTTTCTATTCCCAAACCGCGTAATCTGTCTGGAAATATTTGAGATCATTACATTTTCACTTTCAGCCTTTCCACCATCTATTAGCTGTATGTAATCAACAACTAACAGTTTAATATCATGTTGCGCTTTCCATTTATACGCCAGCGCCAATATCTCTGCAACCTTATCATATTTGTTTTCCATCCATATATTAGCACTTGCGAGGGCATCAGACCGTTCTATTAAATATTCAAGTTCTTCCGGTTTAACGTTTCCATATTTCAACCTGGTTGAATCGATCTCTGTAACTTGTGCAAGCATCCTGCCTGTTACTGCTTCCTTTGTGGATTCTAAAGTAATATACCCGGCTGGTACGCCACAACCAAAAAGTATTTGAGTTGCCAGTGCAGATTTACCAACTGACGGCCTTGCCGCTAATGTTGCTGTTTCTCCAAGTTCTATTTCACCTATAAGTGGAACCTTAACACTTACGATCTCTCCAGCCTTTCTCCGATCGACCCGGTCATTAAATGCGTGCAAGCAATCACTTATATGATCACCTTCATTCTCAACTATTGAAAGGCTTATTAATTTATCGGTTGCATCATTAATAATCTCGTTTATATCTTCTCGGCCTTCGTGTGCTTGCATTTGTAAGTCATGGCCTAACTCAATTAGCTGCCGTAATCTCCATTTGGATTTAATAATGGTTTCATATTCTAAAATATTTGTAGCGGATGGGACTGTCTCGCATAATTCAGTTAGATAATAAGCACCGCCAATATCGTCAAGTCGTTTCTTTGTTTTCAGTTCATCTGATAACGTTGTTAAATCAACGGCTATATTCCCATGAACCATTTCCCGAATAGTTTCAAATATTACACGGTGTGCAGTTTTGTAAAACTCTGTTCCGGTTATGCTAATTATATTTATCTTTTCATTATCGAGCATTAAAGATCCAAGTAAAGACATTTCAGCATCTATACTTTGCGGAGATATGCGGTCGGTTACATTCATTCCCCGCCTCCAAATCCTTTTAAATTATCCTGCACCTGTTGCGGCAATACTGACATGTCAAATTCAGGTAAAAAATCTCTCCATAATTCATTCCGTAAAAATCGTATTGCATCCGGTGGATAGCTTTGCGTTTTCTGTATATGTTTTGCGTATTCTTTAACTGCATCAAGTACAGGTTGATAATGAGTGATTTTCTTTATCCAGTAATCTTTTGCTTGTTTTTTGTTGAGTCTTTTTCCATCTCTTTTCGGATACTGATTCCAAAATGTTTCAAAGTCTTTTAACTTATTTTCATTAATTACATTATCAACTACATTATCAACCTTATTGTTTAGTGTCATCTGCGTTTCATCTGTGTTTCGTTTGCGTTTCATATCTGTTTCATCTGTGTTTTGTTTGTTCTGGTATGTCTCATAATTACAAACTGTTAACCGTGTCGTTTTTTGTTCGCTCTTTGTTACAATCATTAAATCATTTTCTAACAGGATAAAAAAACGCCTAACGCTCGATTTATTCCATTTGCCGCCAAAAACCTTTGCCCACGTATCAAGACAATTTAAAGATTCACCTATCTTGCAATCAAACAAAGTACCCTTAATTAATACCTTCTGTTGTGAGTGGTTCACTTCAAGCAAGATTAATAACCATGCTTTAAAATACTCTGCATTTTTGCAAATCCAATGTTTCATTATTGACCTATGAATTGAAATCCAGCCTTGCATTATTCTGCCCTATAAATTGAACAGGCCATCCAAAAGAGAGACTTCATACACGACAATGCAGGAAACCTGGTTCTCAATTTGAATGGCCTGAAATTTAACATAAAAAATGGTCTCCTATCACATTGTCGTATAATAATTTAACCATTAATACCGTCAATGTCAACCTTATAATTTAAAAAACTATCTACTTGCACCTTAAAATCATCAAAATTTCTAATCAATTTAGTATTCACGCGTTTGGCAAAATTTTTCTGGCCTTGTGATGCAGTGTTCTTTTTCACTTTCAATTCAACACAGAATATTCGATTGTAATCTTCTCCAAATGGATCAATAATCATTAAGTCAGGGAGGCCGGTTAAATAATCTGAAGCAATCCTTTGAATCCATGCGGGTATTTTATAATATCGATTAAAAATTGCATTGTAAACAGCGTCCGGTATACGCACGAATGGTACTTTCATAAGGTTGAGATATTCTTCACACTGGAGCTGAAGGTGATCTTCAGATTCAATGGTGGCTTTAAATTCACCAACAGACATCATCTGCTTGCCAAGCTGTTTATTTTTCGGGCATGGACAAAATGTAGAGTCGGTCATCTTAACAGCCCACATTCTCTGCGCAATATTCAACTCCATCAAGAAACTTATCAATTAAGGCAATTATATCACGAAATGAATGATCTTCAAGCTTATCTTCCATCCAAAGAGGATCATTTAAGTTTATGCTATACCCTTGCGATATTAACCACCTACCGTAAGCATTTTCCATTTCGTTTTTCATCTTATCACACCCTCCCGTAATAAGTTTCAATCATACCCTGATGACTGTCGGCCCAATCATCGTATTTGTCGGTGAACTCTACGCCGTGCGGAGCACCTGACCAGAACGCCATTACCGCTGTGGTAAATTCAGATAGACCTTTGCCGCTTAATTTCGTGGTGCTTCCCGGTAGGGTTTCCATGAAGAAATCAGGTTCACCATTTGGCCCGAAATCTAACACGTCTTTCATAATTGGATTAAATATCATCTTCATGCGCTCATGGATACCTGACATGATATTCCACTTTGCTTTTTTAGGAACCTCACCCTCGGAGTACCCGAGTTGATCCGCTATGGCTGAATATACATAACCCCAGAGGTACGCATACTGTCCGGCTTTGCGGCGTTTGATCTTCTCGTATTTACGGACAAAGATTTCTGTTTTCTGATCAATGAGTTTCGGGATGTATATCGTCACTTTCCCGGATGGGCCGGGGATGCCTGTCCATATTGGTTTCATAATGCCTCCATCAAATCAGTCTGTTTTGCTTTTGGCAGTTTCCTTTTTTTTAATGGGAATAAATCTGTTTGATTTTTTACTAATTGAATCCACTCGTTAGCCTCTACATAGAAATTCTTTTTTATCTCAAAACCGAATCCGTCCCTGTTCATTTTAAAAGCAGCCACCAATGTAGAACCACTACCGGCAACCGGATCAATAACCACATCGCCCTCGTCTGTAAATATTGATATAAGTTTTTGTAGTAATTTAACCGGTTTTTGCGTTGGATGTATCTTTTTATAAAGCCTGTTTTTATTATCAACTTCCCAATCTATAATATTAAAAATCATCTTACCGTTATTATTAAATTTTGGCAATTTGTCACGATATAAGACCAATCCATATTCAGCATTCCCAACTATCCGCATATTCGCTTTTAAAACTTGAGCAGAAAAATTCTTTCTAAAAACAAGATTTATATAATTATTTAATCCATACTTTTTGCCTAATTCTATATATTGGAACTGTTGTTCAAACTCACAGAACAATAACATAGCCGGGGCCATACCCCTCTCTTTGGGTTCTTTTTTTAAAAGTTTAGAGCAAAAGTGCATAAACTCCGGCGGCCTAAAGTCTTTATCTGTATCAAAAAATTCAGAGTTTGCTAGATTGCTCTCACCGTTTGAATTGTCTCCCCCAACATACCAAGCCGGATTTGATCCATAGGCATTTTTACCAACATTATAAGGGACATCCGCAATAATTAATTGCGCTCTTGGAATATTATATCTTTTATGATTTTGGAAATGATCATTTATTAACATTTACGCTCCCCTCTTCAAATTAAAAAATCCCTTGAAACGTTTATCCTGCATGATTAATGCTTGGTAATGAGGTCGATAATTGTTGTCAAATTTATACTGTTTAGATTCCGGTTTGAGTTTTTGGCTCCACCGAAGTTCACACCAAACCCCATCCATGCCGTATTTTTTATATCCCAAAGTTATCAAGCGAAGACAAATGTTTTTAAGCTCTACCAAAACGCCGGGATTGTCACGGTGATAATTGTAAAACTTATTATAAGCAACGGCCCATTTTTTATTTTCTCTTCTGTGGCCTTGTGCAATGATTACTAATGGATAACAAATAGGATGATATTTTGTTTTGCCGTTCATTCCCTCAAGGCTTCGTTTGCACGGCTCGCCACCCAACCATTCAGCGCATTGACAGTGTCTTGTTGTGTCGCCACCGAATAGGTCATTACATAGGTCTGGTTCCGGTTGTATGCGGTTGTAATCGATTTTATTCATGGCTCCCTCCATCTGTGTCAAAACAAGTCAGTCTGTTCGTCAATAGGCCGTATTGCTTCTTTCTTTATATAATAATTCATAGGGCATTTATCAAGTGATTTAATAAGTCTCGGTCTACCGGTGAATAGACAATACTTATCATTTTTGCACCGGGGGCAGTCATCATTAATTTTTGTACAATAGTTCATATTAACTTGCCCTGTTAAAATGTTTCTGCACATCGTCTGGATCGGTTGTTGTCCAATGGTTATTGCAGTCACGGCAAAAACAGGTTAAATATTCACGCTCATCAAACGGGTGACTATCGTCTATTCTGTATTTAGTATCAATATTACCGGAGTTACATTTAGGACATTTCATAACTTCTCCTTGTGACCAGCCCAACCGGGAACAACCCGCCAAAGTTATCGAAAGTCAGGCTAGTTACGGTTAAATTAAAACGGTAAATCCGCATCGTTGCTTCCGGCAGGATTCGGTGGTTCCGGTTCGGTGTCGGTACTGTCAGCGTGTTCTTTATTGCCTGCGAACTCCCAGCGATCAATAACGGTTTCTGTTTTATAATTCTTATTGCCGTCCTTGCCGTCCCATGATCTAGTTTTCTGTTTTCCGTATAAAACAATCTCAGAACCTTTTACGAAAAATTGATCTATATTCTCAGCGTTTTTTCCCCACGCTTTACAGTTTATCCAATCGACAACTTTCACCCAATTGTCACCATCTTTTTTACGGTCATCGGTGGCTACTGAAAACTCAGCACATGCCATGCCTGATGTGGTGAATGTAAGTTTAGGGTCTCGACCTAACCGACCGTGTATTATGTGTAAATTCATATTGTTTTCTCCTGTACCTGTGTCCATGTTTTGCCATTTAAAACAGCCCTAATAGTTCCCCTATTAACCTTAAATATAGACGCTATTTCGGTCTTGTTAAGATTCCCCGATCTATACAAACGCCTGATCTTTGGAATATCTTTTTCTGTAAGAACTGCATTGTATCTATCACTGCCATTGGGTATTCTTCCGCTTAATTTTGCATTGGTACTATTTTCTTGATATGTAACCCATTCCAAATTAAGCGAATTATTATCATGTCTAATTGAATTTTTATGATGAACACATTCTTTCTGTTTACGGTTAGGTATAAATGCAATGGCAACCAACCTATGTATAGCATGGATCTTTTTACTATAATCTTTTTTACATAAATTGACGTACATGTATCCATTCTTTCCCTTTATCGGGACTAAGCATCTCCCCCTTCTCCCCTTATTGATCATGCAAGAAAACACCCTACCGTAATTACTTACAGCGTAATAATTTTCATAGCCCAGAATAGGTATAAAAATTTCATCTTCATGTAATTTTACGGGTTCAACATATTGGTCTTTCATTTTAAGCCCTGCACATTTCTCACAAAAACCTTACTTGGTTTATGCTTCCCGTTTTCCCAATTACTTACAGTCAATCGAGTGGTTCCGATACTATGAGCAAATTCCTCTTGAGACTGATTACGGGACAATCTTATTTTTTTTACCTCTTCAGGTTTCATCTGATGCTCCTATTTTAAATACTTTACTTGTGCTAGTATCAATATATAGAACTATGCAATCAAAAGCAAAAAGAATTTTAAACTATTCCAAATTTACCGCAAAGCTGATATACAGCCTCTACGTCTTGCTTGTTGTAATTGATACATTCCGGTATGTCCTTTTCAAACCACTTGTAAAAATCTTTACCGGTTACGGGTGACTCTTTTACTTCAATATCAAATAGAGCGCAAAGTCGGTCGAGTTTGATTGTGGCCTGTCTATCTCCGAACTGCCAATATGTTTCAGTATCAAAAATTAATTCAGAACTATACTTTTGTAACTCATTAATAACTACGGGCGGCACGCTTAATCCATTAATTATAGAACGTCTCACCATGAATGGCAAATCAAACTTTTTAACGCAATGGCCTGCTGTAGTGCAAGACGATTCATGATAATATTGATACCATACCTTCCAAAAGTTTTCAAGTATGGTTTTTTCCTGTTCCGGTATTCCCGCAATCATAGGAGTGTAATCTTCAACCTTATATCCAATCATGGCAATCCGTCCGGTTGTAGCAGATAGCGCAGCATTTTCTCCACGCTCCCAAATCTCAACGGCCTTGTCAAAAATGATTTTCTGCTTCTCGGGGGCCTTGGTGTTACCGAATTTAACCGTTTCCATTGTTGGCTTGGTGAACATTCTTAGGTCTTTTGGCAATGGTACGGTTTCAATATCGAGCGATAAGATCATTATTTACCTCCTGTTTGTTCTTCAAATTTGACAACGTTTAATTTATGCTTGTCCCAGACCTCTGAGAATTTCACGGCACTGATCTGTTTAGTTTCAGTCACTCCGCAATCTTCAAGTATTTTTGTTTTGGCCGTCTCGCTTGAATTGTAATCAGCTGTGAGATATTCTAACAACCGCAAGAAATCAGCCTCTTGTTCTTTTGTTACCGATGTAAATTTTGGCTGAGAAGGCTGAGGCTGAGGTGGTGGTGGTGGTGGATTGTTATGAAATTTCTCATTCATTTCAGCTACATAATCTTTATTATCAAATTTACCCATAAATACATCAGCTGAGAATCCGAGATAACTTAAACATTTAGTAAGTGTATCAGTCATTGTTCTTTTAACACAATCACTTACTATCGCTGATCCATATTTTGTTTCAGGTGATAATGCGTATGAATTTAAAGCAGGAAACGCCCCACTTGGATAATAAAACTCTGCCATGAAAAGCATTAATTGATTCGGGAATTCCCCATGAATGGTAATTTCTACATCTCTGAAACCCCAACCAATTCCCATTGATCCCCATATTGATGTCGCTTGCTCAATTTGCGAATAGGCATCAATGGACGTTAGCTTTGCCCCGTGTGTCTGTTTTTTGGTTCTTTTGGGATCTGTCACATTGACCCGATTCCACAGTTCCAAATTGTTCAATTCTTCCACTTTCACACCCTCCTACTTCAAGTACATATTCATCCTCTCCGGTCTGTACGGGAAAGGGTTGGTCTGAATGAAACGCTATTTCTGCCATTTGTGACAATTTAACACCTCTTAAGGTTTAACCCTGTCATTATCAAGCAAAAAATCAGCAACTTCCTGAACAATATCGGATTCTTTTATTTCATTAAAACGCTGGATCAAATTTAACGAAATGCCAGATTCTTTATTGTATATTTCATGAATTGTAATGAACGGATTTTTACAACTTCTAACGGATGCCTTTAAAAGACATGAGCCGTGATTACACATTACCCTTAACTTAAAAACAGTTAAAGTTTTATCGTTTTCTACTATCATTGCTGATAATATTTCAAATCTAAGCTTTTTCACGCTCCCTCCTGTTCCCCTTAAAGGTGTGCCCGGCCCGAAAGCCGGGGCCATATGAGGAAATTGAAATGGTTAATTTACATTACTTGTCACTGATTTCGGTTTTAGCAATTCTTCTACATCGTCTATATTAAACATCGTCTTTCCAAGAACTTTATATTTTACAATCTTTCCCCTTTTAATTAAAACGTAAAGACTTGGGCTGCTAATGTTTAATTTCTTGCAAGCATCCTCAAAAGACATATATCCATTTGGCATTTTTTTCATGTGCTCCTCCATTAGTTGATTAAATATATTTAAATAAAATATAAAAGTCAAGAGAAAAATAAACTTTCTTGTAAATAAAAAAGTCCCCTCAATTGCTTAAGGGGACTTAAAATATTTATTACTAATAACTACCACACATTACCTAAACGTAAACATTCATCATTATTTAGACAAGGTAATTTTTAATATATGACTATTTTTTCTTGACAGGAACTGTTAGTTTAGCACCGTCTTGTGCGACTAACGGGCAATATCCCAAAGACAGGCATTGGAAAAGTGGATCTGTTGAACATTGATACCCTGGTATATAAGGGCACGGTACGGGTTTTGACATATTTCCACCTATGGTTTAGTTATTAATTAATTTTAAAGTAAAAGAGCAATAGCAATTGTCGGGACAAAAAGCCCAACGAGCACACGCCATGCACGATCAAGTTTTTTGTCAAGCTTTGTTATTGGGCCATTATTAAGAGTATAATCAAGTTTTGTTATACTCTGAACTAAACTATTAATCTTTTCAGTTTGAATTGCAGTCTGCACATTGTTAATCCGGCCAACCTCGATATAGTCTCTTAATAGTTCATCATTCATCATGAAGTCCCTTGCATTATAGTGTGGGTATTTCTAAATATAACATTCCGGCCGAATAAGCATCTGCCGCATAATTGCAACTCATAAATAAATACATACGTCCGTTTGTTGGGTGTTCTAATATCGGAAATTGACCGCCCATGTGATCACTTGCCCAATTGTCATTTCTGTTCGGCCACACGTGATTACCATAAATGGGGTTTATAAATATTGGGCTTCGTTTGTCCTCTTGCCATGCGGGAGTTGCGAGGTTTTCATTATAGTAATAAAGGCCGATTTGGCGATTTCCACGTGTACCGGAAGCGGCATAAACTGCGGTGCCAGCGGTTAACATATAGAGCCTATTTTTGTAATGGAATTGGAAATATGAATCACAATAACCGGAACGCCAAGAACCTTCATTGCCGGTATAAACAGGAATGATTGCGTCCCCGATACCAAACGGCCCCTCTGGGTTTTGACTAAATGCTTCTCGAACAGCCCATGTGCTATCGGGCGTTGCAGTGTCGTCTTTATCAACATATATCATTCTATACTTACCGTTATGATAAATAACCGACGGGTACATTAGGCCGACTGTCTTTGCTCCGCTATCGACAATCTCTGTTGTTGAATATGATATAGAACTAAGGTCTTCTGTAAATTTAACATATCCTATTTCATTTTTAGAACCGTTTGTTCCCGTACAATAACAAATGAAATCATATTCGGGGTCTGTTATTGCTATAACGTGACCAGAATATATTTGATCTTGTCGCCAATCAGAACCACCAGCAACAATAACAGCACTATCAGAGTTCATCACTGTAAATGAATCCCAGTCTGAATTATCTGCTTTGAATGCCCCTGTACTTACAAGGGTTCCGGAAGTCCATCCATTAATCAATAAAATCAAATCACCGCTACCATCTATAAATGCCCCACCACTGCCGACTTGCTTTTGTCGCCATCCCGCACCGCTCTTTTCCACAATCGGATTAACACCGGTCGGCCATGTCCATTTCCCAACATATGGATTGTATAAATAAACTTTGTCACCAACTATCCAGTTAGCTTCTGCCGATCCGCCACCCCGATTAATCCACGTATAATTCAATGTCCGTGTCGAATATATTCCGCTTTCAATCAGTAATATATCTACATAATCACCATCTCTTGCAGGATCTGCTGTTGCGGCCCCACCACTTTTTTCCAATGCATCAAATTCACATCTTGCCAACGCCCAGCCCGGAGTTGTTCCATCTGGATCAACGCCCGGAGCAAAGATACTATCAACGTTTGGAACCCATGACAAAGTAATGGTATTTGCCGTAGTGTCTATTGACTCAATCGTAATTGGAGTACAGTCGTCAATGTCCAAAGTGTTGTCTTGTTCTTCATTTCTATATAGCTGCCGAGACACTGGAAAGGATGGAAAGTACATTGATACAAATTTTGTACTTTTGAATGTATATTCTATATAATCACTTTTCCCTGAATCTGGATCATCAGCGTAAAACCGTTCAAACGAATCAAAAAAGAAAGGAACAGTCTCTCCCGATGTGTCAGAAAACGGTTCTGCATCCCGGTGAGCATAAAGTGTTATCTCTGTTCCTAAATATTCCATAACGCTTTCAAATTTACTATCTGGATGGTTATAATTAAATAAATAATCTCTAATTTTAAATAACCAGTGATAACCTCGTTGATGAAAATTTCTATCTCCGTTCAATCTGCTTTGGTTCATCAGTGTATCAAATTCAGGCCGATCAATTAAAATTTTAGAATGATCAAAATCTACCGTTGTTAATCCATCGGCACTTATCATCCGTGGTTGTGACGATCCGAATATACTTGCCATTATAATGCTCCTAAATATAAAGCTTCGATTTCAGTTTTATTCTTTTCCCAATCTTTTTCCATACCGATAATTTGATACTTGTATCCATCATAGTTAAAAGACTTTAGAAAGTCATAATTAACGCCGTCAACAATAAATATATATGTTCTCGCATTGTTAATATTTCCCCTGTAATTAAACCAAAGCTGGGCCAACAAATTAAGGTTTGAGCGCCACCCGCTAGTTTCCGAATCAACTAAATCGTCTTTTGCATTCCATATACCTTTAGCACCAACACGCATTGAAGTATATGAACCCGTTGTGTCACCATAGAAAGCAGTTGCCAAATCATCAATTAAAACAAAACGTCCGTCTAGTTCGGTAAATGTTCCTGCAGCATAAGAACGGGTGTTTCCTTTTGTTGTTGAGAATTTAGTATAATCCAATAGAGCATATTCAGCCCTTTTTGATATACTCAAAACAGTTCCAAGTGTCTGTATGTTTGTTGAATCATAATAAAACAATTTATTAAAGAACGCCTTTTTCTCATGTATCATACCAGTATATGCAAAAAATGATTTACCGTAATTTCTTAATAAATCACCAACCGTACTGAGTCCAGTGGTTGAATCAAAAAAACTCAATCCTTCATATAGGTAAAGATCCTCTAGGTCATAGTCTGTATCTGCTCCATCATAAATTAAGCCCCCATTCGTGTAGGTTTGTGCTGTTGTTAATGCTACTGTAAACGTTACCGTATCGGGTGCCGTTGCAACAATGAAAACAGCATTTAAATCGGTCATTCCTAAAACGTCTTTTATGATTACGGTATCACCAACACCAATCCCGGCGGCAGCTGTATGTGTAACTGTCACGACATTGGCCGCATATGTTGCGTTTGATATTTCCACTGCATCCCATGAAGCTTGTGAAATAAACTTCCAATCATGATTAATTTCAAGCGTTCCACCGGAATAGCTTATTGATGAATCAACAGACTGATAAATGTATTCAAGTATTTCTGTGAATTTTGGAGAATTAGCCCAAGTCTCGGCCTCCAATACAGTCCTTGTTGCTGTGCTTGCGGGCGTTGTATATGTCTGGTCAGTCACAAGTGAAACTTCAAACCACTTATGAT
>Ga0207997_1001413_pt1 | contig 12407 bp, 14 predicted proteins | sample AntAceMetag02UKN_FD_184777 | JGI IMG/M metagenome (GOLD analysis project Ga0207997, IMG submission 184777) | Saline lake microbial communities from Ace Lake, Antarctica - Antarctic Ace Lake Metagenome 02UKN (SPAdes) (version 2) | ecosystem: Environmental > Aquatic > Non-marine Saline and...
CGCGCCCGAACGCCGGCGACGCATGTATGCCACGGCCGAGCGGGACGGACGGGGCGTGCACTTGGTTCTGGAAACCGTGGCCGGATACAAGGACGCGGCCGAGTTCGCACGGCACGAGCTGCGCGGCCGGTTCACCGTGCGGCACGTCACACCCCGCGACAAGCTGGACGTGCGCGCGGCCACGTTGGAGCCGTGCTTCGAGGCGGGCAACGTGCACCTCAGGCGTGGCTCCTGGAACGCCGCGTTCCTGGCCGAGCTGCGCACGTACCCCGGCCGGCACGACGACCAGGTGGCCGGGATGGTGACCGCGTACGAGGGGGCCAAGCGATCCAGAATCATGGTGGAGACCTGCTAGTGACCACGAGCACACGAGACACGATTTGGGCGGTCGGCAAGCGGGTTGCACGCGAGTTCTGGCGTGGCCAACCGCGGACCCCACGGGGCAAGGTCGCGATCGACCCGGCCCAGGGCGGGTGGAACGCGCTGTGGGGGTTCACCTCGACCACCAGCGACGACCAGCGATGGACCGGCCTGACCGACACCGAGCGCGAGGGGCTCTATGCGAAGCACGCCCTGGTTTTCGCCTGCGTGCGTAAGGTGACCACCGCGTTGGCCCGGGCCCCGTTGCAGATCGGCGTGACGAATACCGACGGCCGGTTCGAGCCGGGCAACCACCCGATGCTCGACGTGTGGAACCAGCCCAACCCGGACTATGCCCCGAACCACGTGGTGCAACTGTTGGCCGCGCGGCTGATGCTCACGGGTACCTGTTATCTGTGGAAGTGGAGGCAGGGCGCCGGTCGGGCCGTGACCGAACTGTGGCCCGTACCCACCGGCTGGGTCGATCCGGTCAAAGGCGCCAGCGACACGAGCCGTCTGGTCAGTTCCTACAAGGTGCATACCGGCGGCGGTATGAAAACCGTCACCGCGACCCCCGGCGACATGGCCGCCGGGTGGTTCATCGACCCGGAAAGCACCCTGGGCGGGGTGGGCTGTTTCGAGGCGGCCGCCCACGACATTCAACTCGACCAGGACCGCGAGAACTACCTGGCCGACATGCTCGACAATCTCGAACTGCCGGGATTCAAGATCGAGACCGACGAGCGGCTGGGTCCGGATGAACGCGCGGACCTGCGAGCCGCGCTGTACGACCGCATCGGTAAGGGCTCGCGCGGTAAGAGCCTGATTCTGTCGGGCGGGGCGCGGGGCGAGGTGGTCGCCCCGTTGAAGGACCTGGACTGGCCGGGCCTGGCGGGGATGAACGAGTCGCGGATCTGCGCCGCGGCGGGCGTGCCCCCGATCATCGTCGGGGCCCGCGTGGGCTTGGACCGCTCGACGTTCGCCAATTACGCCGAGGCCCGGACCAGTTTTTATGAAGATACGGTGGTGCCGTTCTGGTCGGCGCTGCAGGACATCCTGACCCTGGGCCTGTTGCGCGGCGAGGGTGACTACATCCACCAGTGCCGGTTCGACACGTCGGCCATCGGCGAGCTGCAAGAGGATATGGGCAAACGCGTGGAACGGGCGACGCGCCTGTGGCAGTCCGGGTTGATTACCCGCGCGAGAGCCAAGGAAATGGTGGGCGAGGTGCCCGGCCCCAGCGACGACGTGTACGTGCGGGCGCTGGGCGTGGATTACGTGCCTGCCTCCTCCGCCAGTTAGCCCCCGGTGAATACACCGGGGGTCTTTCGGGGGTCTTTGATCTTGGGCGGCACGGCACCGCACGGGACGTGTTTGCGGGCGGGGGAAGAGCCCCCGGTGTATTCACCGGGGGTTAAATAGGACGGGGGCCGGAGATGGCCTGTGTGGAATTTTACGGCAAGGTCGGCCCATGAGTCGGTCGTGAGTTTTTGGACGGTCTTGAACGCCTTAGCGGCGGTCTGACGGGGGCTTGTGCATGGCAACGGCACGGATCACGCCGGTGGCGATAAAGCGGGCCATTGTGGCCGACGGCTGGTTGCCGAAAGTGACCGACCGGGCCGAGACCGAACTGCGCCGCCAGGCGGACGACGTGTGCCAGGCCGTGAGCGACGGGGCGCGTGGCGTGCCGGCGGACCTGGTCACCCGGTGGCGTGACCGATTGTCGGCGGTGAAGGCGCCGCTGGTGGTGGCCATGGCCACGGACGGGCACGCGCTGGGCCGAATCGAGTTGGGGCACGGGTCCAAGTCGCTCGACCGGCGATGGGCCGTGGCGTTGCGCGGGAAAGACGGCCTGGTCATCCCGCCGGCGTCGGACGTGTTGCCCGACGGCACCATCGTCTGGCCGGACGAGGACATGCCGTTGGTGGCCCGCCGGTTGCGAGCCAACGTGGGGTCGTACGTGGAGGCGACCAGCAAGCTGGAATCGGGCACGTCGGCCCGACGCTACGGGCGGTTGCTGGAACAGGCGGCCCGCGAGCGGTGGACGCTCCAACAGACGATCAGCGCCATTACCGAGCTGGGCCTGGCGTCCAGCCCCGTGCGTGCGGAGCTGATGGCCCGCACCACCACAATCTGGGCGTACAACGAGGGGGCGGTCGGGGCGTACCTGGACGAGGGCATTGCCACGGGCCAGTGGGTGGCCACCCCCGACGATGCCGAGTGCGAGTTCTGCGCGGGATTGCACGGCGTCGAACTACCCCTGGGCCGCGCGTATCTCGCGGCCGGGCAGACGTTGGTGGGAACGACAATCGTGGACGACTTCGAGCACCTGACCGGCCCGCGCCTGTCGGTGCCGTTCGACATCACTCACCCGCCGCTGCACCCGCGTTGTCGGTGCACGATCGTGCCGGTGGTGTAGGAGAGACGTGCTATGGCTACGGCGACCAAAACAAAGACGGACCTGGCAACCCGAATGAAACAGCGGCGCGTGCATACCGCGCCCATCCGCGACCTGACGCACGGCAAAGCCGACACCGGGCACGGCTGGATCGAGGGGTATCTGGCGGTCTATGAAATCGTGGACCAGGTCGACGAGGTGTTCCGCTCGGGGGCGTTCGCCAAGAGCGCGGCCGAGGTGGTGCCCGCGTTGAAGGTGCCCCTGATGGTGCGCCACCTGGCCTACGGCGGCGACGCACCGGAGACGGTGGGCGTGGTCACCGCGGCACGCGACGAAGAGCGTGGCCTGTGGATTCACGCCGAGTTTTTCAGCGACGACGCGGCCCAGACCGTACGCAAGCGAATCATCGAGGCACGCGATGCCGGGGCGGACGAACTGTACCGCCTGTCGGTGGGTTACCAGACCGTGCGGTGGGACGTGGTCGAGCAGGACGGCAAGGAAATCGTGGAGCTGTTCGAGGCCAAGTTGCTCGACGCCACGATCACGGTCATGCCCTGCAACCCGGACGCGATCATTACCGCGGCCAAGAGCATTACGGACGCGACCGACGTGGCGGCGTTGCGCAACGCGGTCGGCGTATTGACGGCCATGATCGGAGACGACGGCACAACGGTACCGCAGACACCCGACCCGGGGGGGGACGCCCACCCCGAGCCGCGCCGTCTGTACACCACGCGGGCCAAAGTACTCCGCCGACGTTTGGCACTGACGTTGATCGGTGCTGTGGGTTCCTGATTTCCTGGGACCGGGCCCGGCACACGGCCGGGCCCGTCCCGATGGAGACAATGACAATGAATCGAATTGCCGAATTGAAGGGCAAGTGCGAGACGGTGCTCAAGGAGCTGGATGACCTGAGCGCCAAACACGCGGCCGAGACCGACGCGGACAAGGCCAAGACCCTGGACACCGAAATCCAGGCGAAGACGGCCGAGTTCGACGGGCACGAGGCCGAGATCAAGCGATTGCTGGACCTGGACGCCAAGCGCCAACGCATTGCCGGCGTACAGACGGGCACCGCCGGCGGCGACGCCGGGCAGACCACGGCCGTGGCCCCGGACGACGCCGGGCAGGCCAAGCGCGCGGCCACCGGCGGCGCGGCCGCCCAGGCCAAGGACTACGAAAAAGAGGAGCGCGAGAAGGAAGACGCGTTCCTCTCGTACGCCGGGGGCAAGTCGTGGGCCGACGCAGAGAAGGCGTTGAAGCTCCTGCAGCCCACCACACCCGCGGCCGCCAAGAGCCTGGCCGCGCAAGAGGGCGGCGTGGTCATGCCCAAACGCATGTTCGCCATGGTGTTCGGGGGTAAGGTGGCGCGCGAGTTCGGGTACCAGGGCAAGGCCATCCCGGTCCTGTCCACCGATCTCAGCGCGGTCATTCCCGAAGACCTGCGGCGCAACCTCCTGGAACTGCCCACCGAGCAGCCGTTCATTATGGACCGGGCCACGGTCGTGCCGTCGCCCACCGGGCAGATCACCTGGCCGGTGCTGACCCAGACCGACTCGAACGAGTACGGCGGGGTGATCGTCGCCCAGACGGAAGAGGGCGGCAGCAAGCCCGAGACCGAGCCGAAGATTTCCCAGGTGCCGGTGGCCACGCACGAAACGGCGGCGTACACGGAGCTGGGCCTGGCCCTGCTCCGGCGCAGCGCCATCCAGTTGGAGCCGCTGCTCATGCGGTTGTTCCGCGGGGCCATCGGGCACCACCTGAACGGTCTGTTTCTGACCGGTTCGGGCACGGGCGAGGCCCTGGGCATCTTCTCCACCACGGGTATCCAATCGGCCGACCGCGCCGTCGCGGGCACGGTCGGGTACGACGACCTGGTGGAGTTGGAGTTCGCACTTCAGCCCTACCATCGGGCGGGCGCGACGTTCGTGTTGGCCGACGGCGTCCTGAAGGTTCTCAAGAAGGCCAAGGATTCCGACAACCGGCCCCTGTGGGTGCCGAGCGTTTCGGGCGACCTGTTCAACAAACTGTGCGGGTACCCGTACCAGGGCACCACGCAAAGCCCGGCGCTTGGCACGGCCGGCGACGCGGCGTTCGTGGACCTGAACGAGTACATCGTGGCCCTGGAAGAGGACGTGGTGGTGGCGCGTAGCGACCACTTCAAGTTCCGCAACAACCTGGCCGCGTTCCGCGTGTCCGTGCAAGTGGGTGGCCGACTCTGCCAGCCGCGTGCCGCGGCGATACTGGCGACCGGCACGGGCTCCTGATCGGTGGTGTGTTCCGCCCGGTCCCCAAAGTCCTCCGGGGGCCGGGCGAGCGTCTCCCCGGGGTGTTCCGGTGGGGAAGAAGGAAGAGCCCCCGGTGTATTCACCGGGGGTTAAATAGGTGTCGCCGAAAGCCGACAGCCGAAAGCCGAGAATATCTTATGTGGTACCGCGCACGACAATCCTTCACATTTCACGACCAGGTGGGTCGCCCGATCGAGGTACGACCCGGTCAACTGGTGGACGTGTACAACGCCCAAGAGGCGGCCCGCCTGGTGGCCGAATGCCTGATCGTGCCGCCGGAGTACTCACACACGGAGCCGGCGGTCGCGGCCTGTGCGGCGGTCGGTGCACACGTGCGACGCGTCGGTATCTGGATGAAAACGACCGAGTGGCACTCGGGGGGTCGGCTGTACGTATGGCAGTACGCCTGGTGCCTGGCCGCGGCCGGGTGGGACGTGTACCTGGTCACCAACCGTCGGCCCAAGTGGATGGTCGATTACCCCGACCAGCCGCGCGTGCACGTGGCGATCGACGGCGAGAACCCGGTACCGGCCGACCTCGATCTGATCGTGGGCGACAACAAGGGGAACTTGAGCGACCACGCCCTGGAACACCGGGCCCGCCACTGCCCGACCGTACCGTTTGTCGCGTTCAACTTCGAGACGCCCAACTGGGCCGAAGCAAGTGGCATGCCGAAACTGGCGGCGCTGATGAGCCACGGCCAATACCGGCACGTGCAGGCCGCGGCGACCGTGAGCATCTGCTGCAGCGATCCGGGCGCTCGCTACCTGGCCCAGTGGTGCCACCACGCGGTGCGCACCGTCACCCTGCCCCCGGCCGTCAACGATTACGCGGTGGACGCCCACCCCGAGCCCCTGTTGTCGCCCGACCGGCCCTATGCGGTCTGGTGCGCGCGGGGCGACATGAACAAACGATTGCAGGACGCGATAACCGCGGTGTGGGCCGCGCCCGACGTGCTGGACCTGGCGGTGGTGGGTCACGTGCCCGGCGACGCACGCCCGGCCGACACCGACCGGCACCGGTTGATTGAGCGACCGGGGTTGCCCGACCCGCTCAAGTTCTCGCTGTTCCGGCATGCCCGGGTTGCGATCGCGCCGAGCCTGTTCGAGGGGTTCGGTATGGTGCCGGCCGAGGCGTTGGCCGTGGGTACGCCGGCGGTGGTCTACGACCTGCCCGTGTTGCGATGGGCGTACGGCGACCGGCTGACCTATGTGCCGTGGGGCGACGCTAAAGCCTTAGGCCAGACCGTGGCCGAGTTGGCCGGCACGCCCAAGCCCGACCGGAGCCGCGACCAGGCGTGGGTGCGTCGCACGTACGGTCTGGCGGCCATGGGCGATCGCGTCGAACGCATCCCCTACCACGCAGCCAAACGTACCAGCGTTACCGCACACATGATCGCGTACTGGGGCCGGTCGGCACCGGAAGCCATTGCCAGCGTGTACGACCACGTGGACCAGGTGGTGGTGGCGTACGGCCCGGTCGAGCACTGCCGACACGTGGCCCCGGACGGCACACTCGAACGGTTGCAGGCCATGGACGATCCGGACCACAAGATCGTGCTGGAATCGCGGGACAGTTGGCCCGACAAGCTGGCCATGCGGCGGTGGGTCAGCCGACAGGCCGAGGGCAACTACCAGTTGATCTTGGACGCCGACGAGATTTGGCACGGGCTGGACGCGTGGATCGATGCCCGGCTGGACGGTGGCACGCCGCGCTGGGTGCACTTCTGGCACACGTTGGACTGGTGGATTCACGGCGCGCGGTGGGGCGAGCGAGTGCAGCCGTTCGGGACCGACGGCCCGCACTACCGCTGGAGCTGGTGGCGGCCGTCCTACGGCTGGATCAATCATAGCTGGCCGTGCGACGCGGCCGGACGTGGGGTGTGCGACGTGGACACGAACCGGGCCGGGGCGGCCCGCGTGCCCGAAACCGTGATCTATCACCTGGGGCACGCCATGCCGCGCGACGTGATGCAGGCCAAGTGGGGCCTGTACGCGGCGCGGGACGGGCGCGGCGTAAACGACGCCCGGGCCGAGTGGGAAGCGTTCGAGAACCGGCCGGGCCCCTGTGCGGGCGGCGCGGTCGAGCGGGTGACCTGGACGGTGCCGGAGTTGGTACGACGTGCCGCCGACGCGTTGAGCAACGGGGTGGAAGCGGCCGCAGGTGTACGGGGAAAAGAGCCCCCGGTGTGTTCACCGGGGGTTAAATAGGTCGGAGCGAAACCATGACATTGCCGGTCAACACGGAGCCCTGGTGGGACTGGGTGTGCGGCGAGTACCTGCGTCGCGGCGACGACCGCGACCGCGCCGGGGAGTATGCCCAAGCCGCGCGGCTGGTCGAATCACCCGTGGTCGAGATCGGCCCGGGCCTGGGTGCGTTTGCACGCTACCTGTTGCACGCGGACAACTATGTGGGCGTGGACTGTAGCGGTGCCATGGTGGCCGAGGCACGCCGTCGCGTGCCCGACCGCGTGTTCGTGCAAGGCAACCTGTTCGCGGTGGCCGACGCATGGGCCGGGGCGTTCAACACGGTGTGTGCCTTCCAGGTGCTGGAACACATGGTGAACCCCGACGTGGGCATGGCCGCGTTCCGCAGCCTGGCCCGACATCGGCTGGTGCTGACCGTGCCCGCCGGCATGCCTTCGGCCGACCAGACCGCCGGCGACGGCCACGTGCACGGGTGGACCGATCAGGAGGCGTTCGAACGGTACCTGGAACGCTGGGGCACGGTGGTGCCCGTAGCGAGCGACGACAATCATTTGGGGGCGATGGTGCAATGGGCCTGACACCGGTGAAAGTGCGATGGACCGAGGCCACCGTCTGGGTACCCCTGGACCGGTCGCGCCCGAAACGACGGGCTGCCGGCGACGAGGATTTCATGTCGCCGGTGGAAGCCCGCAACTTCGCCGTGTGTGGCATGGTGGAGGTGGTGGACGACGGGGACCGGAGTATGCACCACGAAGGCACGAAGGACACGAAGCAGGGAGCGGAAACAGACCGTTATTTAACCCCCGGTGAATACACCGGGGGATCCCGGACAGCGACGCCCAACACGCGAGGGCCCCGCGCATGAACATCCTCACCCTGGACCTGGTCAAAGAGGCGGTCCGCGTATCCGGCACGGCCCAGGACGCGTTCCTGACCGCGCTGGCCGACGCGGCCGAGGACTGGGTCGAGCGAACCTGCGGCATCGCGTTGGTCCAGGCCGCACAGACCGAGGACCTGGACGGCGGCGGGGTCGGGCTGTGGCCGCGACGCGGGCCGGTGGCCAGCGTCACCAGCGTGACCGACAACGTTACCGGCGTGGCCGAGGCCTCGACCGCCTATGCCCTTCGCAACGACCGGGTGGTGCGTACCGCCGGCTCGCGTTGGGGCGAGGGATACGGCCGGTGGTGCGTGGTCCATTCGGGTGGCTATGCCACGGGCGCGGTGCCCGCGGGACTGATTCAAGTGTGCCTGCAACTGGTGGCCCGGGCGTTCGATGCAACCGCGGGCGAGGGGTCGGCGGGCGCGGGCGGATGGAGCGGGAACTTCGGCACGTTGGCCGGCAGCGATATCCTGACGCTGCTGGCGCCCTACCGGCGGGGACCGCGCGTATGAGACTGTCACCCATCACATTGTACCGGCCGACACGCACGCCCGACGGGGCGGGCGGGTTCACTGAAGCCTATGCCGACGGGGCGACCGTGTTCGGGCGCGTGCGCGTGCACCAGGCAAAAACCGAGTTGGTGGTGCGGTGGGGCACGGACGTCGTGGCCGAGGACGTGGTGGTGATCAGCGCCGTGCAGTACCGGGTGGCGGTGTCGGTCGGAACCGTCGGTGCCCCGTTTGTGAGCGTACCGATCGAACGGATTGCCAAGCCCATCGCCGGGCTGGGAGGGTGACGTGGAACCGGTGGTAACGGTCGGACGTATCCGGATCCATGCCGCACGCCTGACCGCCGAGGTCCGACGCCGGGCCGTGCCGCGACTGGTGCGGTGCGGGGCCCTGGTCGAACGCGCGGCCAAAGAATCGATGCAGGGTGGCGGCACGGCGGGCGCGCCCAGCCCGCCCGGCACGCCGCCCAACGTACAGACCGGCGTGTTGCGGGCGTCGATCGCCCATGCGGCGACCGGGGTCGGCACCGTGGTGGTCGGGCCGACCGAGTGGACCGGCAAAGTGCACGAGTTCGGTGGCCGGAACCACCCCGAGCGGCCGTTCATGCGACCCGCGTTGAAGGACTGTGTGACCCGGTTCCCGGGCGAATTTCGAGGGTTGGCCTGATGTTGGCAAGCGCGATTCGCGACCTGCTGGTGGCCGACGGTGCCGTGACGGGCAAACTGGCCACGTACGACTTCGGCACGGGCAACGCACCGGCCGTGTTCACCATCGAGCCCGCCCCGGCCGACTGTGCCAACCCGGTGGCCGTGGTACTGGACGACGGTGGGGAACCGTGGGGCACGCGCGACCAGCGAGGAACACACGCGCTGGGTAAGGTGAAGGTTTGGGGCGACAAGAATCATAGCCGCGTGGCGTTGGCCGCGGTGGCCGATGCGGTGTGGTTGTGTCTGGACCGGGCGGTGCCGACCACCAGCGGCTGGACGTGGTTGTCGTTCGACGCGGATCCGCCCGTGCCGTTGACCGATCGGGAGGGGTTCCCGGGGTTTCTGATACGCGTGGCCGCGTACGGCCTGAAGAACTGAAAGGATCAAGGGTATGGCTGCCAAGGGAATGAACTGTGTGTTGACGGTCGGTGCCGTGACGATCGGCAAGGCCAAGGATTTCGACCCGGACTACACGGCCGAAGAGATCGATATGACCGTGCGCGATTCGTCCGGGTGGGTCGAACGCGAACAGGGGCTGAAGAGCTGGGCCGCCTCGGCCGTGCTCTTGTGGGTGCCCACGAACGAGGGCGTGACGGCGTTGTGGAACGCCTACGCCAACGGGTCAACGGTGACCGTCGAGTGGACCGACGCGGACGGGTACGGCCGGTCGGGCAGTGCCATCGTCACCCAGTTCAAACCCGGGCCCCAGGGTTTGACCGATGCCGTCATGGTCACCGTCGGCCTGACCTCCACCGGTGCGGTGACGTCGGTTACGCCGTCGTCGTGATGGGTGGGGGTGTGAGGAAGCCCCCCGGTGTGTTCGGTGGGGCAGAAGACCCCCGGTGTGTTCACCGGGGGCTAACTAGCAGTTGTCTGGAGGACATGGGATGGCTGAGTTTGCCGATCGCACGGGGCGCACCTGGCACCCGCGCGTGACCACACGCGTGTTGATGGATTTCGAGCAGCGGACGGGTACGAGCTTCTTCGACCGGGTCGCGCGTGCCCAGGTCGAGCCCACCGAATTGATCAGGAGCATGGGCGAGCTGATGGCGTTGGCGTGGCTGGCCTGTCGAGCCGAAGCGGCCGAACGGAGCGTCAACGAGGACATGTTCGTGGACGCGGTGGGCGGCGGGGAATTGTTGGCCGCCAGCGAGGCGTGCGGCGAGGCCCTGCGGGGTTACCTGCCCGCTGTAAAGAAGGGCCAACCGTCGGACCCTCCGCCGAGCCGCTGAGCTGGTCGTCGGTGTTCGCCCTGGCGGGTCTGGCCGGCGTGGAGCCGTGGTCCTACACGTTGCGGGAACTCGACTGGATGGCGTCGGCGGCCGACGAGGCTGAATGGTCGCGAGCGGCCGAGTTGGGGGCCATGGTGGCGGGCCTGGCCGGGGCCGCGATAAGCCCCGACGATCTGAACCCCTATGCCCGGGCCCGGCGGCAGGCCGAACGGGCGGCGGCCCGGAAGCTGCTGGCACACGCGGCCGAGGTATTGCCCGAGACGTTGTCGGCGGCGGAAATCGAGCGGCGGTGGCAGCGTTTCCAGAGTGTACCGAGTACTTAGCCCCCGGTGAATACACCGGGGGCATCCCCCGCAACACACCGGGGGAGGGTAGATCGGGAAGAGCCCCCGGTGTGTTCACCGGGGGCGAAATAGAGGGAAGGATAGACCATGTCGGCCGGGGCGATCAAAGCGGGCGACGCATACATCGAGCTGGGCACTCGCATCGGCGGGGCGTTCAAGCGTGGGCTGGCCGGGGCGCGTAGCCGCATCGCCGGCTGGGGCATGAACCTGCAAACCCTGGTGGCCGGGGTGGCGTTGCGCGGCATGGCCAAGGCCACCGGCGAACAGGAGATGGCCGACGCGCAGTTGGCCGCGAGCTTGGAACGCGTGCAGGCCGGACTCAGCGCGACCTTGCCGGATTTGAAAGCGTTTGCAGCGGAGATTCAGCGGCTGACCACGTACGGGGACGAGGCGTCGATGGGCGCGATGGCCCGCCTGGCGAACATCGCCGGCCTGGTGGGCGAACCGCTGAAGGAGGCGACGCGCGCGGCGGTCGGCCTGGCAGCGGCCTACGAGATGGATTTGAACACCGCGGCGATGCTGGTCGGCCGCGCGTTCCTGGGCCAGACGGATCTGTTGAAGCGGTACGGCGTCGAGGTGGACGCCAACGCGACCAAGCAGGAGCAGTTGGCCCAGGTGCTGGAAAAGGGCAACGCCGCGTTTGCCATTGCCGAGGCACGGGCCCGCACGGCCACGGGTCGGTTCCGGCAGTTCAAGAACGCGGCGGGCGACGTGGTGCAGGTAATCGGACTGGCCCTCGCAACGGCGCTCAAGCCACTGATAGAGCACATGACCGAGGTCGCGAAGTCCGTCGAGGACTGGATTGGACGCAACTGCGAACTCGTCGTCCTTATTGGCAAAGTCACAGGCGTGATCGTTGGGCTAGTTATCACGCTGAAAGTCATCAGCGGCGTGGTGGGGATGTTCATCGCCATCTTTACCCCCGGCGGGGCCTTCGCCGTGGTGGTGGTGGCCATTCTGGCGGTGTTGGACGCACTGAAAATCGTCAACATCGGCTTCGGTGAGTTTGTCAACAACGTGCGCATCGGTGGTATGAAAATCAGCACGTGGATGGCCGCGATCGCGTTGGGCGTGCAGCAGGTGTGGATCAGCGCCATCGCCACGATCAAGAAATTGTGGATCGATCTGATGGCCACGATCGCCGGGCTCAACGTCCCCGGCCAGGATTTCATCTACAAGCTGTTGGCGAAGTTGTTCGGAGCCGCGCCGGAGAACATCGAGCGGCAACTCAAGCAGCGCCGTGCACGTATTTGCGATCAGGCGAACGCCGACATTCGGGCGGTGGAAAGAGATGCGGCCGACGCGATCAAGCGTATCGACAAGCAGATGGATGATGTTTTCAAAGGCGACATGGACGAGGCCGACCGCGCGGCAAAAGGTCTGAAGAAGGCGGCCGCCATGCCCAAGATGCCCGGCATGCCCGACCTGGACGCCATGCGCAAGAAGCTGACCGTGTCGGTCGGCACATTCAGCGGGGCGGCC
>Ga0207997_1001415_pt1 | contig 12403 bp, 31 predicted proteins | sample AntAceMetag02UKN_FD_184777 | JGI IMG/M metagenome (GOLD analysis project Ga0207997, IMG submission 184777) | Saline lake microbial communities from Ace Lake, Antarctica - Antarctic Ace Lake Metagenome 02UKN (SPAdes) (version 2) | ecosystem: Environmental > Aquatic > Non-marine Saline and...
TTCCTGATCACATCCAATGCCCAGTAGTCAGGAATCTCTTCAGCTCCCTCTTCGTCCTTGTATGCGGGGATGACATCTTCCCAGCGATCGATCCGCGCCAGCCTCTTAAACTCCGATATCGTATAGCGCGGCTTCTTGGGTAGCTTGAGTGCGATGGTCGGCACGTCGGCTGCAGCAACCGCAATCGCCTTCACCGCAGCATGCAGCCAAGGGTGAATTCGATATGCCTGTGGAAGATCCTCCCATCGAGCAAGGTGACCTACCTCACTTCCTGTTGGAATTGAGATCGCGCTGATGGCGGGTGACTCCCGTTGCAGCTTCTCTACCAAACCGACACTGTGGCGAAGTGCTGTTCCTATGCCCATTTTCACCCCTATGCCAACAGAAAAGAGGACCCGCGTGGCATACACACGAGTCCTCAGTTCATAAGGCTTACTACCACTCTAGCACATTAGGGGGGGGATGTCAAGTCTACTAGGCGGCTGGCCCTATTGTCTAGCTTCTTTTGGATCCGTTAAGGGCTGTCTGTGGCAATTATCCGGGGACGGATCAAGCCCCGGACCACAGTGTCGCCGCAGCCGCCTATCTCTTGAGGGAGGGACGGGATTCGAACCCGCGTACTCCGGGACCACAACCCGGCGCTATTTTCCATCACAGCTTCCCTCCCAGATGCCTGCCTACCCGCGTGGTTCCGATGCGCGGCCCCGGTTACTGCATGTAGCTTCGAGACAATGGAAAAGCTTGATCAACCCTTGTTTCAGTTGGCATAGCAATCACCTCCTTACCTGTGCGGGGCGGCGAGAGTGCTCGATGTGATGCCGCCCCGCTTATCGTCCCTGTGACGATCTTATTCAAAGCACTCAGTATCTACGTACACCGCCGCATGCGTCTTGCCCTTGATTCTAAGCCACACTCGTCCACCCCATAGGAGCTTGACCCTTTTCCAGAAAGGGATTTGCCAGCACGATATGACCTCTTCATCATCACGATATACTGGCAGATCGATAACGTCACCGACACCCCTCAGCGTTCCGTTCGCTTCTTTGAACTCGATCGGCCTCGTTTTCTTCATCACTATCACTCCCTCCCCACTGTCGGCAGCACGCTCATAAGCTGCTTGCCGTCCTTCCAGATGATGACCCCGCTATCGCCGCCCATTCGAATTGTCCGCACTACTCCCTTCTGGCACTGAATCGTGAGCGACCCCGTGAGGGCCGTCCCGAGCACGGCGATCTCTAGTTCGGCCATCGCCAAGTCGAACATGCGGCTGCGGGGTTCAGGCTTGGTTGGTTGGTCCATGTACGTCCTTGTCGGTGGATTCGTGCGTGTCTTCTACGAGTTCTTCTACTACCGCCCTTATTAGTTTTCCGCCCATGTGTGTGAAATGACTGGAAAAGACGCCCATAGTTTGGCATCCAGTCTTCTTATACCTTAGTTCCGCCGCCTTCTTAAACAACTTATCCCACCGTCGCGCCCATTTAGTCCCTGTAGGGACACACTGTCCGCTCACGTGCCAAATACCTTCATAAATGCGCTTTACTTTCATCACTCACCCCTTTCTTTCATCTTGGATCGAAGCACCGCGATACGCTTTTCAATATCACGATCCTCCTTATCCCACAATGCGCCGAAATCGTCACCACCCTTGCATAACGCCCGCACACCGGCACGCCGCAATATGTTCAACATATCGAGGATCTCTTCTATTGCCTGCCAGATCTCACAGTCCATCTCAACCATCACTCGCTCCTTTCAATCTTCAATACATGCCAGCGATACGGATGGACTCCGAACTCGCCATCTTCCCGGATCACCGTAAGCTCGCCGATCACCGTGTACCTCTTCCCCGATCGCAGCCCCACCTCGACCATCACCACAGACGGCTTGCCCCGCTTCTCTTCCGTGGTCCTCGCCCGCCTCACTTCATAGCCCACGTACCGCGGCAGATAAGGTTGTATGCGAGTATCACGGTAGCTCTTCGCGGCAAACGGTCTCCAGGGGAATAGGTGATCTCCCTTCTTGCGGTCTAGGATCGAGCCGAGGAACTTGTCGGCTATACCCTTAGCGGCTAGGGCGTCTTTGCGCTTATCAGTTGTCATCGCCAATCACCTTCACTAGCGCGGCGGCGAGTTGAGCGGGGGTGGCGCGACAAATCAACCAAACGAAATCTTGATTCCAACGTCCATCTACATCCCACGCATTGGTAACCATAAGAGCATCAAGAAAGACACCCTTTTTTTCTCTCTTCTCAATCTCCGCCAGCACCCCGTCCTTGCCATGCCAGAGGGTAATGTCGGTGTCGAAAGCTATGCTAACACCTTTGCCATGCAGCCCATCGCGCCATCCGCTTAGCCCGTCATCTTGGAATGGTTGCTTGATCCTCTGGTCTACATAGATGTAGCCACGCCACCGCGCTATCTTCTCGTTATCAGTCACGCTTTCTCCTTTTGAGGACCGGGGCGATCCTGCTCGATGTACCGCTTCGCCATCACCTCAGCCGCCGCTGTAGCCATACGCGCCGCCTCGTCGATGAACGCCTCGGTTCCGAGCTCGTCGATCATGCTCGCCGGTATCTGTATCGCCATCTGTAGGACTTTCTCACTCATCACAACACCCCCAACAACGCCATGCCAACCGCCCAGCATATCGCGATGAACGTTATCACCGCGCCGGCCATGAAGACCGCCATCCCGATCCGATACTCTATCTTCGCCTTCTTGGGTGCATTCTTTGCCTCGGCTGCGTTCATCACAAACAGATAGAGATATGCACACTTGCCAAGGTAGCCGATCGTGACCGTCACCCCGAACCCGATTATCATCGCAAGTAAGAGCATGACCCCGTGTGTTTCTGCCATCATGTCGCCCCCTGTGTCCTTACCCAGACAAAGGCGCGGGTGATAGCGCGAGCGGCTGTCTTAGCAGTCATCAGTGACCACGGAGCATAGAACTCCTCTAAGAGTCCATCGATATCACCTTTGCCCGCACCCCATATATCCTCATCCTGTCCGCTTGCACAATCGACGCAAATTACGGACAGTCTCGCCTTTTCAGCCAACTCCCACGCCGCCGCGATGTCATTAGGGTAGTCTGGTATCGGCTGCCACACTGGGCCAAATCCCATGTCGTCTTCAAACCGGTATTGTTGTAGACAACCATTTCTCTTCTCAGTGCGCGCAGCCCCCTGCAGCATCGCCACCCTAATCTGCAACTCCTCATCTGATAGCGCCATCACTTCGTCAAAATTCATCGCTGCTCCTCATGTCCATAGCTGTATCCTCTCTTGCCAACTCCTCGCTCGTTTCCAAACACTTAACGCTGTTGCAATGACTAAATCGTCATGCGAGCCTTCCTCTGCTCCATAGTTAGCATGGCCACTGCTCTTGCTCAACTTCCGCCTGAACACCCTCAACTCCTCCTGTAATGCCTTGCCGGTTTCCGAGGATGGAATCTTGATCCGCCCCGATCCGAGCAACACCTGAAGCCTTCCAATGAGCGCCTCTTTCCCCACACTTAGCTTATCATACCCCTCATCGACAAGCTGTTGCAAATCCTTGTCGCCACTCGTGATCGTCACCGCAACGATCCGCAGCTTGGGAGACTCCCGGCGCAAGAAGTCGATGAACGGCCCGCCTAACCCGGTCGCGTCGATGTATACCTCTGGCTCGCCTATGATCGTCTGAGAGGCCCCGCCTTGCCGCTTGATTGCCAGTCGCTTAGTGTTAGCCGCCCTCACCGCCTCAAGCAACTTGTCGTGTAGCTCCGCAAGCCTGATAGCGATCCTCGTATAGTCAGTTCCCAGCATCGCCCGTTCAAGGTGACGAACGGTGAAGGATTCATCCTGGCCGGTCAACTGCGACTCTGCTACTGAGATCGCCGTGAAGTCTTGTTGCTTGCCAAGGTCACAGCCAATCGTCACGCCTACGGTGTCATCTGCAAACTTAATCCCCACACCGATCACCTCTCCACTACCTTCCGGTCTTCGGCTGTTGCCTCGCGCAACGTAACCCACTGCCCGTCTGGATGCCGATAGCACAGCCAGCCAGCGTGACGCTCGCTTTCTGCGAGTATGATCATTTCCCTATTGCCGTGACCCACATCAAAGAAACGGATTCCCTTTGGTTCATATATCTTCCTTGGCATAGCGAACACCTCCTCTCAGCGTAGCCCGACACAATATTCCTCATAGATCTTATCTGCTGTCAGCTCAGTTTCACCTTCCCCTGCACGATTAAGATCCAACACGCTTTCAAGAGTCTCTCCGTGAAACGACGTACCGCGTTCATCACACCTCTCGATCCTGGCTCCTAGAGATTCCAAGCCCTTATTCCCATACTCATCTTTGATGTATGCCCGCAAGTCATCCTCTGTCATCCCCGGCATTACCGGCGCATCGACTACCGTGGACCACTCAAAGTATCGATCCTTGATCTTGATTATCCCTCTTCCCATTCTATCCTCCTAACCACTTGAACGCCTCCCAGTATCCACGGCTGAATATCAGCCTCACGAAGAGGACGACGCATTGCCTAGCCAACTGCGCCACTTCTACCAATTCTTCCCTGTTTCTCATCATTCGCTTCCTTTCCGCGATAAGTGCTGATTGCACGTACATCAGAGTACCGACCGTTTTCATAGGCTCCACTCCATCACGCTCTCCTGGAACGCTGCTTCGATATCGCTGTAGCTGAACGCGCTCGCCTCTGTCTCGACGAACTCACATAGGTACTCCTGTCTGAAGGCTGCATCCGACATCCGCGCCTTCTCATGTGCGATGAACTCAGGCTTGATCCACGGGCACTCATGCCACTTGGCTGTGAAGCGTTGCCACTCATCGCCGCCATGCTCCCACCACTCATAGAACAGTCCACGTTTTCCGAATGGCGTTGATAGCACCACCAGCCGTGCATTCTTTGCCGTTGATTGCGTCGGCGTCGCCGCGTCGATTGCCTCCGCTGAGATACGCGCCGCCTCGTCGATGAGTAGTAGCGACACGTCCGCATAACTGCGGCTTGCTCCACCCGTCCCAGGCAACGCCACGATGAAGGAACCCGACGGTAGTTGTATCTCAGTTCGTGACTCGTATACCAGCGCCCCTCCTCGCAAAGCTGAGTACAGAAGTCGGACCGTCTTCAGTAGGTTCTTGGATTGCCTCTCGCCCTCGGAGACGACCAGCGAACCGCTCCCTGGTACGTAGAGAGCGTTGTACAATGCCAGGACAGCCGAGACGCTTGACTTCCCACCTTGCCGCGTACAGTTGAAGAGGATGCGCGGGGCTTCGCTCTGGAGGGCCTCTACCTGCCATCCACTCGGGAAGCCCGGTCTAAGGTCAATACGCTGCGCGAACTCCATGCGAGAGACTGGCATCGCTGCAAGCATCGTCTGAGCTATCTCACTCGCTTGTACTGGCATTCTACTCCTATAACGGCGGCTGGCCGGATCTAAACCGGCTGTCCTCTAAATTATAGCCATACTGTTTCATGGTAGTGTGGCCTCCATCGGCGCCCACTCGGATCTATCCTCCAGACTTCGGAGGGTATTCTTTTATGCTTTCGCAATGGACTAGGACGGTTACTACCCATTCCCGTGCGTGTTCGCACCACGCCGCAGCCGCCATCATTCTCCCTTCCCCGCAAACTTCGCTAGCACCTTCTTTGTGTCCTCTAGCGCCTCTGGATGCGCCTGGAGTACCAGGATCAACGCCTGCTGTATCTCTAGCCATGCGGGGCTGTTGAGCATGTTCACGTCAAGTTCCTGCTTATCCTTCCAGTCGCAATTATTCTTAAGATCGAAGATACGCCCGGGGCCATATCCATCACCGTCTAACAGGTGAGTCACCTTGTTGGCTTCAATACGCGCCTTTGTCCTTTTTATAGTTCCAAAATACTCATCGCGCTTTTCATATACGAGCAATCCATCCATAGTAAGATCGAGGAAGACACAAAGCCCTTGCACTGTATACGTTTCAGGGCGTGGAACGTCAACGAGTTCCTTGTTGCTCTTATCGCCCACGACCACCCGCACTACCCGTTCATCACACGTGGCAAAGTACGCCTCGATTCTCTCTTCCATTGCCTCGACCGTCTCATACTTGCGTGGCCGCCCGCCTGCGTGTTTCTCAGTCATCATCGCGCTCCTTGTTACCATGTAGCCCCTTCATCGACGATCACCTAAAACTGCTTTCAGTTTGTCTCGCATTTCCCCTCGTATCGAAGCTATCTCTGGTATTGTCTCATCATTATACTGGAAGTCAAACATCGCTACGCTCATCGCGGCGTTAAGACATCGCTCCACTAACGGCGTTGAGTCAGGCGTTGCGTTTAACGGTGAAGCCTCCACCTTGATCTTCTTAGCCATTCGACGCCCCCGTGCACAATACCCGCTTATTTTTCATCGGTGACCACCCTTGCGCAATGAATAATGCATCGATCCGCTTCTGAGTAACCAGCCTACGCTGCACCTCTGCTCGCTGTTCACGCAATGCCTCGCGCACCAAGTCAACCGCCGACGCTTTCTTGCTCCCACACTCTGCGCATACGTATCGGCGATCGGATCGCCACCACGACACATGGCCGCAGCGCATGCACCTGACTTGGGTTATCGTTTCCCCATTACCCTTGGCAAGTGAAAACGTTATTACATCAATCTTGCCTTTCATCTTGCCTTTCATCTTACCTCCTCTGCTATTACTGTTATCAACGCTTCTATTTCTTCCCGTGTGCAACCACACTTGTAGGCCACACCTTCCATCTCGCGCAACGCGCACTCCATTTCCGCTGTTGTCACTTCGCCTGGGACACCGTCTAAATTAAATCGTCGGCAAGCAAAGTTAAACTTCCCCACAGCTCCAGGCGTAAACGCCATCCGTATACGGGACCACCATCTACTCAACCTCTTCATCTTGCCTCCAACAGCTCACTATGCTGCACCTGATCCAGCACACTCTGCGCAGACGTATCGACGACTTGGAAGCCACCACGACACATGGCCGCAGCGCATGCACCTGACTTTGTGGATCTTGACCTTACTCACCGTTAATCAGCTCCATCGTGATACGATCCTGTGCGGCCCTCACAACCTGAGCAGCCCGCGCCTCTTCACCTAACCCGCATTCCAATAGCCATGCCAACCTAGCCCCCGACAATCTTCCCGCTTCGTAGTCTTCCACGGCAAGCATCCGCAAAGCAGTGAACACGCCATAATCGACAGATACCTTGTCTTGCTTACTCATCGCCGATTAGCTCCTCTTCCATATCCGCTCCAGCTTGGCTTGTATTGACATCAACAAGAACATCACGACCTTAACCCACACATACCGCATCAGCGACATTCTATCTGCTGGACCTTCTCCTTCCCTGCCTACTTCATAGAATGGATACCAGGTATCTACGCTTATCCACACCTTCATCGCCAATCCACCACCTCTGCAGATCTATCCATACTGCGAATAGCTTACTCGCATGCGCCTCGTATACACAGACGGTCATCTCATTCGCTGTGTCACCCATCACCAGTCACCAATCTCCCCCATCTATCCGAGTAGTGAAACTGTCCAGAATGTATTTCTGGTCTACTCCTCCACCGGAAGAGCCTGCACTTCTAGCCGTTACTGGCTTACGTATCTGGCCTTCTTTTCCGAGTCTCATCATGTTCACTGTATCGTTAGCCACGAATATCCAGACACCTTGCGGCATTGCTTGTAATAAGCGCCTAAGATTCGCAAACCACATCTCCTCATCTACTGTTGCCCCCATTACTGCCTTCATCATGCACCCCCCGCCGGCCCGATCGAATCAAGGATGAAACAGAACGCCATCGCGGCTGCTGACAATCCGAGAATCAGCATCAACGTTCTCCAATTCTTCCCATCAGAAGCCGCCCAAAACAGAGCAATGCCCGCCCCCGCTATGATTCCGAGGCCAAAGAGCAGCCATAGTCCGCCCGCTGTCCAAAGCATGAGAACCCCCTTTCGATCATCATAGCACTTTCGTCTTCTCTCGCCAAGCCTCTAGCCTATCCAAGTCTCCGCTCCGATACAGATGCAGGTACGGGTAGTGCGTGCTCACCCACATCTGGAACCCCGCGACCGCCGCCCGAATACCGAACCAGCGATCTTCCATCTTGAATGACAAGTTGGGGATCGGGATGTAGCTTACCCCCGCCTCTAGCACCTTGCGATGGATCAGGAGGCACCCCCCCACAAACCCCACCTTATATATCCCCGGCTTACGCCACATCTCCAGCGAGTCCTTGTCCATCGTGTAATGATCACGCATCCACGCGTTCGGTAGCTCAGGGCCGTCCGGCGTCCACTTGCACCACGATATACAGCCGATGAGATCCTTCTCTTGCTCCAGTAGATGAGCCAGCGTCGGCGGCTGTAACACCTGATCCGAGTCGCAGAAAAACAGGTAGTCCGCTCCTGAATCTAGCGCCTCGTGGATCAGGTCGTTCTTGGCTTTCGATACGATCTCGATTACCCCTTTATGCCATGCGTGGGTATGGTCGCTCGCCTCCGTGCAGGGGATAGTTGTCTTGATCACCTTCAGCTTGGAGTCTGGTAGTATCCGCTCGAATATCTCGGCTTCATAGCCGATCGGGTTGTGGAGGACGAACTTGTAAGATAGCTCAACAGAACTACGGGAAGAGACTCCACACTCACCACATATCAAACCAGGGCAATCTTCGTCCCATATCTGCGGTTTCACTGAGCTGCATCCATCACATGACTGGCATGGGTTAAGCCCCGCCAACCCTTCAAGCCAAGCCTCCAGTACCCTAGGGTCTTCCTGATGCACGCACGCCGAAACTTGTACCTTCATAGCTCCACGTCCTGTTCTGTTACCTCGCCATCATTCACGATTAACCGCGTGATACTGTCGCCGCCTTCCCAGACTAGCACGGCCTCCAAGATACCTGTGCTTTTCTCAAGTGCCGGTCGAAGGATCTCTCTATAAGCAGTACCACTAGCTTCTCCCATAATACAGATCTCGTGTACAATAACGTTCGTTCCTGACAAGACACCGACAACCCCCTCTCCTTCCACGAAATTAATGTAGACGGCCAGCTCTTCCCCATCTACCCTGATTGCGGCAGGTAGCGGTGACTCCCATCTACGATCAATAAGCTCTTGAGATAATACTGTAAGAGCTTCCAATGGAATACTCAACTGTTCTAACCGCTTGGTGTGCCACGAGCTGATATTGTAAGACATTTTTATCCTCCTTTTTACAACTCCAAGCAAAAGATTCCTATCCCAAGCCCAACCCTCTTCCCTTCCTCTCCAAAGTCTGATGAGTTGAGTATCTTCTCATAGCCGGGGAAGCACGGCACACCCCCCACGTAATTCCATTCAGCAAGCCATACCATCAGACTGGCGAACATCAGCGGGTCAACTCCATACGGGGAGTGAAGTGGAATGTCTATCGACACGAGAAGTTTGTCCGGTCGCCTTGCAGGGAAAGCCTCCATTGCGGCTGCCCCATACATCCATTGCTTGAAGAGCTTCACCAAATCCACGCCCGGAATATGCTCGACGGTGGATATACACGTGATAGCATCGAACTTCTCCTGGCAATGCCACTCCCGCGCATCCAGCTCGATTGACTTGACACCCGGTAAGCCCACGGGATGCGTGTCGATGCACGTCACCTCTGCGCCATGCCGCGCTAGGTACACTGGCAGCGGGGATATCCCAGAGCCGATGTCGAGGATCTTCTTTCCCTCGATCGAGCCTAGAGCATCTGTAAGGCGCTCGATTGCCCAAGGGTACTCGAATACTCTTGACCAGTGCTGGCTCGGATAGAATCCCTGTGGCGGCCTCTGAGAGCCTACTAAGCTCGACACGTTTACCGTGGCGGTGATCTCCTTGTCTACCTCCAGTAGCTCGGCGCGGATCGCTTGAAGTCTAGGGTTACGCAAAGAGTCCTCATACATCGACTTTGTTAGATAGAACGCATCCATCACTCTTCCTCCTTCCATGCCTCATCGATATTAGAGTGCAGCTTGTCTAGTAGTTCTCGGACATCCAACCCCACCGCCGGGACAGCCCTCGCCACTTCCAACAGAACGATCGACGCCGCCTTCAACGCATCCAGCTTCGCATCAATCGTCAGCTCATAGCTCGTCTTCGCATTCTTGCTCATCACCCCTCCCACAGTCCGGGGAATCCCGTCGGCACGACCAGGTTGAAAAACAGTTCATCCTCTTTCGAGAACACATCTCGCCATCCACCTGCTACTCCCTTGTGTGGCTCAATCCCAACCTTCTCCCGCACCGACTTGTACTCACCTGGTCCGACATGCAATCTCTCCGCAAGCATATCTAGCGTCCCCATCGGGTATCGGAGAAGATACTCGTATCTGACACGAATCGCATTCTTCACACCCCACTGAATCAGATGATCGCGCCACGCCTGCACAACGCACACCCCCTCACCTGGAATTCCCGGCGTCCCTACCCAGTCAAGCGGCTTGCGAAGGAACTCGGAGAATGACAGCCCGCGCCAGCTAGGATGCTGCAAGGACTTTGTGCGCCACAGTGAGACTGCCACGTCCCGCCCGTCACGGAATAGGTAGATCGCCGGATAAGGCGGGTCGCCTTCTGGTACACCGTGACCACCGAATAGCTGACCGTAGTCAGTCTCCGGTAGGCCGACCGGCTCAAGCCAATGACCACCCATAACGTGATCAAGGGACAGGTCTGTATTCGGATAGAAGTTGCGCTTGAGTAGGGCCATTATGAAGTGCGTCCCTGAGCGCGGGAAAGAATATACGTGTGGTATCATCAGCTTTTCACTCCTCGCTATCATAAGACGTTCCTGAGCGCCGCCTGTTACAAAAGAGCCGTGGCAGGACGGAGCGATGCGGTCTGTAAATCCCAGCACATAGCCCAGGGATAGCATTGAATGTCCGCAGCAACAGGCTATTCCATGAGTCTTCCTCTGTGCGCCCATTGACTATTCTCGCAGGACTTGCCCATATTGGGCTATCTCCTTGCATCTTCCTCATCATCGTACCGAATAGCCGCATTGTGCATCTGTACTCTCGCCGATTCATTCGCTCACCGCCTCTATTGCCATCACGTCCTATTGAACGCGATGTGGTATTCGTGCTTCGTGTAGTCCCCAGTCTTGACGGTATCTGCATCACCCCAGACACCACCCGGACACCACGCTACCTCTGCAACCGTTATCCCGTGTATGGCCTCACCGCGCGATCGACAGAAGCGAACGGCGATCGCGTTGACGCTTTCTCCATACGTAATCGCCTCCACCATTATAACCGCAGCGACTATTAAGGTATTATCCTCCATTCGTCCATGCACTATTTCGTGAACAAGGTAGCGTACACACTTCCCATGATAGCGCCCGCCGAACGAGATATCCTTGATCTGCTCGTACTTAGGCTTTCCAGTTAGGCGCTCAATCCCTAATGGGGTGTACTTCCGATCGTTGCGGTCCTCTTCCAAGATATCATCGCCCCACATTCGAGGAGCTAGCCTATCCCGGTGCTTGCTGAAACACGCTCCGCAGAGCAGGAAGGCAGGGAGCTGTCCCTTGGTGATCCGGTTGTTCTTCATCTCTTTGGCGGTCTTCTTAACGACCCGCCCACACTTGGGACAACGGTAAGTACGCTCTTTAGGATTCATCTTTCTCCCAGGTCTCGAATAGAATACTTTTCCCATTGTGGTCAAACAACTTCTGCTCCTTGCGGTCCCACGTAATCCCCGCTCGGAATGCGTTGACCTCGACCACCTTCACTCCCTCCCCCATGCGGTTCATCACGATCTCATAGTCACGTGAGCGAACGAATAGCGTGTCCGTCTGTACCCTGCCTAGCGGTCTCTTGTGCTTGCCGATCAGAAGATACCAGCGCATCGTCGCTGACTTGTATCCTTTCGATATCAACACCCGCTTTAGATCCGCAATGCTCATGTCTACCGCGCCATCGCTCAACTCCTGCCATATCGACGGTAAGAGGTTGGGTTCAAGCTTACTGCTCGCCTTGCGCAGGATGTCAACCTTCTCCGCAGTAAGTCCAGCCGCCCACGTCAAGCCATGCTTCTCAACCCACGCGAACGCCCGCGCTCCCATCCCCGCCTTATTCGACGACCATCCCCGTGCCGCCGCATACTGGGCAAAGGACACCGCGTCAGGATCGAGGAGAAAATAGCCCTCGGAAAGCTCCCATAGATCACGCGCCACATCGCCCTCGATTGCTGACAATCCCTGTATACGAGCTTCGACTAGCTCTAGGTGTTCTGTTTGTTGCCGCTGATAGAACCACAACTCACTCTTCGGCCACTCATGCCAGTCATTAGCTGCTTCTTCACGCCGCTCGACGATCAGCCCGCCTTCTTTGTCGGTCCGATCCCAGTGAAGGATCCGCACCGCCGTAACAGAC
>Ga0207997_1001416_pt1 | contig 12401 bp, 12 predicted proteins | sample AntAceMetag02UKN_FD_184777 | JGI IMG/M metagenome (GOLD analysis project Ga0207997, IMG submission 184777) | Saline lake microbial communities from Ace Lake, Antarctica - Antarctic Ace Lake Metagenome 02UKN (SPAdes) (version 2) | ecosystem: Environmental > Aquatic > Non-marine Saline and...
TATTAGAAGAATAACTGTATTTTATACACCAAAATAATGAAAGAAGAAGAAATCAAAAAAATAATAAATAAGTCAATCCAGGAATACGATATGAAGAGGAATGACTATAATCTAGTACAATTACAAGATATTTTTGGTATGGTAAGAACAATTGATGACGCTACAGATTTAGCAAACATAGTAGCAGAAACACCACAAAATTTTTATGAACAATTATTAATAGATACTTCAACAGCTACAAAGAAGTTATATATATATGACACTGTAGGATCTGTTTGGTATAGCGTAACAATCACATAACATTATGAAATCACTAACACAAAGCATAGCGCTATTAAATAGCATGACGAAGGTGCCAACCACTGACACCACAACAACGACACTATTGACACAACTATGGAATGATAGTGTTAGAACTGTATGCAATATTCGTTCAGGTAAATGGTGGTTTCTACAATCAACAACAGATGTTGATACTGTTGACGGACAACAAGGTTACGCTATCCCCGCTGGTATAAGGAAGATCATAGATATTTATGTGACTGTTGGGACTACAGTATATACTCCTATTCCTGTTTATAGCCCAGAGAAATGGAATAATATTTTATCTATGCAATTAAGTGAATCAGATGTACCTCAATTCTATTTTGTTGAAGGTAATAAGGTTCTGATAGAACCTACACCAGCAACTGATGGTTACGCTATTACTTTCAGGGGGAGAAAGAATGTTAAAGATTTAACTGTTGCTGATTTAACCACACCAACAGTAACAACAATCGCTAATGGGGGAACGGCCATTACAATCAATGCTGGGGGGTTAGTATCAATGGCCGGGAAATATATCCGTATAACAAATACAGGGGTGGCTAATACCGGTGATGGACAATGGTACGAGATAGCGTCAGCTACAGCAACGACAATAACATTGGTATCACCATATGAAGGTACAGCTATTGCAGCTGGAACGGCAGCGTGTACTATCTCACAAATGACACCTATCCCAGAGGCCTATGATATGGCTCCTATATATAGAACACTAGCTTTATTTTATCAAATCAATGATCCATTATCATCTGTAATCTACCAAACATATTGGAGGTTATATGATGGTGGACAGGAAGCAGGATTATCACCCATGGTCGGTGGGCTGATAGGGCAAATGTTGGAGAATGAAGGCGAAAGTATAGAAGGTGCCTATATTCCACCATCATATTCTGGAGGTGATAGAGAATGGTATAAATCACGACAAGATGCCACAGGCTTTTAATAATAATAAATTAATAATATGACATTAACACAAGAACAAAAATACTACCTAGCGAAAGGAGGAACGAATAACAGTAAAGCCTGGAATAATAATCAGTTAGCTGAATATAATAGCGATCTTTCTCCTAATCCTACTTTAAATCAATCACAAACAAGTCAATACTACGCTTCACAGGGTAATGCTGCTAATCCTATGTCACCTTTAGACTGGAAAGCTAATCAATCAGCTACAGATCCTGTAACAGAGAAAGATGCATATGTTGCGAATAATGCTAATCCAAATATTAATGATGCACCAATTGATACATCAACAGGACAAGCCGCACCGGTACAATCAGCTGGTGATATAGCTATGGAAAAGTATTATCAGTCACTGATGCCGAGTGCAGAACAAACAGCAGCGACTAACTATTACAATGACCTATTTACAAAAAGTCAATTAGCAAATGAAAAAGCTCTTAATAGTGGTGATACTCTTGGTTTTGCTGCCGGTGAAGCACAACGCGTTGGCCGTAACTTCGATATTAAATTAGGTGGTGCTTCTAGGAACGTACAAGCACAAGCTGCTTTGGCTGCTAATCGTTCCACAGCTGCTAAGGCAAGATATGAATACGAGCAAGATAAGATACAGACAGCAACAGAACAAAGTAGATATGATACACAACAATCACAGTATCAAACACAGCAAGAAAGTTTAAGTAATCCTGATTTAAAATTATCAGCAGGTCAATCTAATTGGTCATTTAATCCAGAAACAGGTAGGTACGAACAAACAGCAGCAGTACCAACAGCACAAGATAGTCCTGAAGATATAGCTTATAGAAATGCACAGATAGCAAATATTAATAGTCAGATAGCTGAAAGAAATAATAATACTACAGATGATAATCAATATGTAATTGGTAAAACAGCAAAAAATAGTTTGCTTGGTTTAGGATTAAAACCTGATGAAGTTACACAGTTAGAATCACAGATAAGAAAGTATGGTATGGATAAAGTTATAGAAGTTTATGATAAAGAGAATGGAAGTGGTACTGTTCTAAGAGAAATACTTGATAAACAAAATCTATTATATTTATAATATGGAAAAAAATATACCTAAAAATTTTAAGTTTATTCCTATAAGTGATGAAAATTTTGCAACTCCTACTCCTACACCTACACTAACACCAACAGATTCAAAATTTAAGTTTGTCCCTATTAGTGATAAGAACTTTGAGACAACAACTCCAGAACCGTTACCTAAAGAACCGGGAATTTTAAGTAAAGGCCTAGGGCTTCTTAAGTCTGGTGTAAATTTAATAGGTAAAACTAATCCGTTTGTTCCTGGGAATATTTTTGAAGGAGCAACAGATCAAGCTCTACAAATGGGAGTTGATAAAACAATCAATACAGATATTGGTAAGAAGATTGTTGGTGAAGTATCAGAAAAAACAGATGATCTACCATTAAAAGCATATTCTACAATACAGGCTATTGGTCCAAAAACTTATGATGAAGCGTATGGAAAATGGAAAGAAGCGAAAGCTGATCCAGAGAAATCTGTTTGGAAAGACTTTTTATATAATTTACAAGGAACAGGTGGGCAATCACTAATAGGTGTGGCTATGTCATTTATCCCTTATGCTGGTAAACCAATGTCAGCAGCTTATTGGAGCGCACTATCAGCTGATGAACAAATACAAGAAAGAGGTAATGTTGAAAGTGTTGGTAATATTGGTATTGATGTTGCCGGTGATATGATCTTAGGTAATTCATTAGAAGGACTATTTAAATCAGGGATTAAGACACTGAAGAAAACAATATTGAAAAGTGGTATTATTGAGGGTAGTACAGAAGCATTACAATCATTATTAAAATATGGTAATGATTATACTAACGCTAAGACACCGGAAGAAAAACAAAGAATTATTGGTGCAGCTAAAAACTATATAACAAGTGGTGATATATTGATGGAGATTGCTGTTGGAGCAACTGCGGGTGCATTGATTGGTGGAGCTGGATATGGTGCAAGTAAAATTACAGGACAACCTACGAATGTTACAGCGGTTAATCAATCACTACCGCCAATTGTTGAAAAAGATCTAAGTATAGAAACCTTGCCTACTTTACCAACTACTATTCAGAAACAAGAACCAGTAATAGAAAAACCTCCTGTAACACCTGAACCAGTAATAGAAAAACCACCTGTAACACCTGAACCAGAACCAGTAATAGAAAAAGGGGTTACTGGGAGGTCTGTGGGAGAAGCCATTAAAGCCAATGATAGAAGTGTAAGAATTGATGATTCTATTAATAGTAAAGTTCAGGGAGTAATAGATGGTATAGAAGCAGACAGCTTTACTAAAGAGAATATGCAGGAGTTCAAAGATACTATGAATAGTTTTAAGTATATTGACGAAACAACCAACCAGACAATAAAAAGACTTGAAAACATAAAGAGTCAAATCGAAGCCGATAACTTTACCAGAGAAAATATAGATGATTTGATAACCTTTATTCGTAAAACTGAGAAAGGAGTTGTAGATGATATCAAACCCACAACCCTACAACAAATAAAACAAAAAACTACGACCACCAAACTACCTACTAAACCAGAACCTATTACTAAACCAAAGTCAACACTAACAATCAAGCCAGAGATACAAGAAAAAGGAACACCAAAGGTAACTAAGATAGAAGGTGAAAAGGTAGCAAGGCCTGTACAATTAGTTACAAAAACACAAGCTAAAGGAATGGTTAAATCACTTGGTGGTGATGTTACTTTCAAATATGATGGTACACATCTTACCTACAAAGATGGTGATAAGACTAATATTAGTTTAAGGCCAGAAGCATTAGGGTTAGTTGCTAGTAATCTAAAGAAAGGACAATCCATAAATATTAAGTCTGAAGATCTAAAATCTGTTGGTACTGGTTTCAAAGTAGTTGATGAAAAAGGAAAAACATATGCTTCTAAAGAATCGGGTAATATTGATTCATTTGAAAACCAAATAGGTGATAAAGTAAAAGATAATAAAGATTTTAAGATTTATGAAAAAGTTAACGAATTAATTAAAAAATACGCGGAGAGAGTTGGTGAAGGTTATTTACCAAAAAAAACAGTTGGAGTTTTCTATCATGATACTAAAAATATTAGATTAAAGGGTATGAATAATCTGTCTGTAGCTGCGCATGAAATTACTCACTATTTAGATTTAAGTAGTAACTTTACTACTAAACAATTGAAAGGAGATAAGAGTCCAAAATCAAGGGAACTTAGAAAAGAATTAACAAAATTGTATGTAGAATATTATCCGGGTGGTAAAGCAAAACATCCATTACAGTTAAGGTTAGAGGAAGGTTATGCTACATTACTTCAAAAATATACAGAACAACCAACTACCATAACTCAAAATTACCCTAACGTTGTAAAGGAAATGTTAACACCTAATGGTTTATATTATAAGCCAGTTATAGGTGAAATTCTTTTTGACCTAAAAGAGATTGTAAAAGACTACCAAAGATTAGACTCTTTAGATAAAGTCGGTGCGCATTTAACCAGTGATTTAAATCCTACAGGTAAAAAATCATTTTTAAGTAAATCAGAATGGGTTAGAACTGAAATGGCTGATCAGATTTTTCCTATGGAGAAATTAGACGAAAAAGCTAACAATATAGATACAGAGAAATCTTTATCGCTATGGTTAAGACTATATAAAGGTTACCTAGGTTCTATTATAGGTAACAATATAATGTCAAATAAAGGTTATTACACTTTTACTGGTATTAAAAGTGGTGTAAAACAAACACTTCCATATAACTGGAAAACTTTAATGAAAACATTAAAGCAGAAACAGATGTCAGATCAATTTGACAGTTATATTGTTTCTCGTGACCAACATTTTAATTTCATTGAATTAGATAACTTACAGAAAGAAATGGAACAAATTACAGAAAATATTCTTGAAATAGGTAAAGAAGCCGCTACATTAATATCTGGCCCTGATGGTAAAACAATGATGGAAGAATTCCAAGAGGCTAAAGAAAACTATGAAAATCTAAAAATACAATTAAAAAATAATGGTTTTTCAAGAGAAGTAGTTACTGAAGCATATAAAATGAATAAAGATAAGTTTGAAAAAGAAGCAGAGATGTATGATGCTTTGATATGGGAGGATATTAAATTTGGAAGTAGGACTGGATTGATTTCTGATTATGAATATAAAAAGATGTCTGGTAAAAGGGGTAAATACGGATCTATGAGGAGACAATTCTATGATGATATTATTGGTGACTCACAATCATATGGCAATACAGGTATGGGTAAAAAACCATCTTCACTAAAAGGAAGGAAAGGATCTTCAAGAGCCATTGTATCACCTATTGCAAGTAGTATTAGAAATCATGGTGAGATACTAAGAAAAGGTTTTAAACAATTGACTGATAATCTGATGGTTAATATTGCGTTAACTAATACTATGCCTGATTTATTCCAACGACAACAATTAAAGAGATATAAAGATCCAGAAACAGGAGCATGGATTTATCCTCAAGAAAATGATCCTAATATAATAATGAGTAAAGGTAGTGGTAAAAGAGTTCCTATCTTGGTAGACAGTCAAATAAAGAAAATATATGATGAAATTATTTCCTTTGAAGATATGCATTTATTTGAAAAGATGTTATCAGCTACAAGCCGTTTCTTTAATAAAGGTACTACAGGTTTGTATTTAGGATTTACAGCTACAAACTTTACAATTGATCAGATAACAGCAACATCACAGACAAGGAATAATTACAAACCTGTATATTCTGGAATAAAAAATGTTTATAAAGCTCTATCTGATAGTAATGATCCTCGCGCTGATTACCTTAAGGAATATATGGTACTTGTTGGTGATAGACAAACATTAGTTGGTTGGGATAGTCTGTCAGCAAAAGAACAGGTTAATGTTGCTTTGAAAGAAAGAGATAAATTACAAAGAGTAGCTGATGCAATTACTGATGGTGTACCTATTACAGATTTACCAAAATGGGTTCCGGGAGTAAGGGGTAAGACATTAAAAACTCCTAGTGTAGCTACACTTGCTGCACCACAAAAATATTCAGAAATATTTACACGTGCTTCAGAATACGCAGAGGCTAGATTAGCCGGTAAACCACAGATAGTAGCCCTAGAAGATGCCGGTAGAGTAACAGCACCATTTCACCATTTTGGTAGATGGGGAGGAAAAACAGTAGGTAAAGCGTTAATTAAATCAATCCCTTATCTAAATGCACAACTACAAGTAACAGAACAAATATATCGTTCAAGTTTCAAGAGTGGAAGGAAAGCATCTTTACGAATGTTATTTACGTTAACAGCTATAACGGCTGCACAAATAACAGCATTTGCTACAGTCTTAAGACTAGCAACAGATGATCAGGAAGAGCAATACAAGGATCTTAGCCCTGGAGAATTGAATAAATACATGTGGGTACCTGATCCTGATGGTAAAGGCCTAATTAAGATTAGGTTCCCTGATGCTCTTAATATTTATGGATCAATGATCAATATGTACCTTGCTGATAAATTCCTTGGAACTAAATATACAACAAAAGATTATGTTGATGTAAGTACATCTGTTTTACCAACACAGTTTAATCCAACTGATATAGAGCAGGCATTTTATTCTTGGGTTCCTCAATTAGCAAAACCATCATTACAGCTAATTACTAACACAAAAGATTTCCCATCCATTAGACCTCTTGAAAGTCAGTCGCAATTAGCAAAAGAACCGGAATTAAGGTATACAGATTCAACATCAGTAATGGCGAAGAAATTAGGTGATATGCTTGGTTGGTCACCAATTAAGATTGATCACTTTATTACACAATCATTTGGTAGAACGTCAGGTTATATAACTGGTAAGCCGGGTATATATAATCCACTATCTTCAATGACAAAAGAATATTACTTTGAGTCAGGACGCAGGTTACAAGAATACTACAATATTAAAACAGAGAATGATCAGAAGTATAATTCTTTTAACAATAGATTAAGAGAATTTACACCAGAAGAAACAAGCGATCTACTTAAGGAAAGAGCTAAAATTAAAGTGGTAACAGGACTATTAAATACATATAATGAAATCAAAAATCTAAACCCTGAAGCAACTACAAAATTAAGAGCAAGTATATTAACTAATATTGAGAAGTTATAAAATCATGTCAGAAAAACAAAACTTTTTACAAAGAATGATAAATAAAGCGAAAGATAAGTTTTCTGAAACTATTAAATATGATCCTAATCCTAAACCACTTGGTCCAGAACAACCAAAACAAGTAGGTCCTAAATATCCAGAATTACCACCATCAATTCCACAAGAATATAAACAATTATTTATTAGTGAAGCATCAAAAGCAGGTTTATCTCCAGAAGAATTTGGAACAACAGCTAGGAGAGAGCAAGGTCCAAACACACAAGCTGGAGATATTGCTCTTGTTGGTGGAATGGATCCTAATGATAGAGGTTTGATGCAAATAAATAAAATTAATGAACCTTTAGTAAAAGATAGATTTATGAAAGAATTAGGTGTAGCTTATGATCCTAGCAATTCAGAGCATAGTATTATCGGTAGTAGAATGGTGTATGAAGAAAATAGAAAACAGTTTGAACAAATGATGATGAATAGAACTACTGATAGTTATAATAATACTGATTTAATAAATGCTTATAATCTTGGTCCAACAGGAGTATTACAGGAAAAACTAGGGGATCCAGAAAAACAAAAAAGATTACAACGTTATATAAAAGCAGGTACAAATTATTAATTAATAAATAATATTATGGAAGTATCAATACAATTCGCGTTACTAATTCCTGTTGTTGTAGGGTTAGTAGAAATAGTTAAAGGTGTAAAAATCCCAGACAGATTTTTACCAATCATATCAATCTTGTTTGGATTGATTTTAACATGGATATTAGGTGAATTTAATATTCTTCAAGGATTAATTGTAGGTCTTTCTGCCAGTGGACTATATAAAGGTACAAAAACAGTAGCCGGTATGTAGTTAAAATATGGCTTTAAATAAGGTTTTATTGAGGCCTAAAATTGAGTTCTAAGGAAGAACATTAAAAAACAGCATATATGTATGCTGTTTTTTAATCACAAATCTAGTCGTCGCCGGATCATAAGAATTTTGTTTAAAAAATGGGAAGATCCAATCTAACGATATAATGAGTGAAGTTAATTCATGTCAATATAGTTAACTTTATACTTCCAATTATCTATAACAGGATCAACACCTTTAACAATTTTAACCAATTTATCTGTTTGACTTTCAAGTAAGTAACAATCTAATTTATCATCAACAATAATTACAGCTCTATGGTATCCAATATGGACATCAGTCTTTGGATCTGTAAGTTCTACTGTAAATCTTCCTGCTGTGTTAAGTCCATAGATGTCAGCACAATAAGATGAAAAAGCACCAGCAAAGTTATCACAATTATGAACTAAAAATCCTCCAGCAAATAAATGCCCACTTTCAGTATTTATGTCATAAACAATATTTTCTGTGTCTTGGTTTTCTATATATATACGATTTTCTCGTTCATCACTTTCTCTATATTTTTTTGTTCTGTAATTAAATAATATTGATGAACAGGTTTTTCTATTTCCGTAATTTCTATCATCATAATAAACACCAACATCTATTCCAATAGACTTCGCTATCATCATTAAACCATTTGTTTCAACTCTTGATTTACTTGAAGCAAAGAAGTTATTTTTATTTTTTTCCCAACCATCACCGTCCAAGAAACCATTTATAAATTCATTCTTTGAATTTTTATCAGAATGTAATATTTCATTAGGAATTTTTTTATCTCCATTTTTAGTATAGAATTTATCTCTAAATATTTCAGTTAAAATCTTTCCATCTCCATATTTACCAGATGATTTTAATCTATACATATTTTTTGTAGCAACACAACCACCCCGAACAGCACCTTTCATATGAGATGGGTATAAGACTATTTTCATCTCTACATCAGTATATTTTTCCAGCACAGGTTTAATTCTTTCAAGGCAATCCAATTCACCCATATCAATATGCCATTGCCAACAATAATTAGTCGTCTTGGTCTTACTTGTATTTGAATGTCCCTCTGCTAAAAATATTCCAAAAGCATATGCTAATTCTTTATCAAATAAATTTTCGCTTAAAAAATTAAAATCTTTAATACTTTCTAATTCTGGATTTTGTGGTAATTTAGACGCTTCTATAAATTCTTTTTTACTAAACAATTTATGGTCTTCTGTTGTTTCTAAAAAACCTCCATCTCCTTTAATAATAGCAATACTCTTTTCAGATGTTTTAGATTTTACCCAATTTATCTTTGTCCAAGTATTATTTTTATCCAACACTTCCATATTTTCAGGATATTCTGGTATTTCTTGAATTTGTTTTAGTGTTATATTTCCGTTCTCCTTCACAACAAGTGATGTATCAGGAAGAAAACAGTCAAATGTATCTGCTATCCATTTCTTTTTATTGGTCCAATCATTTTCTATAATTGTTTTCCATGTTTCTATATCAGTGGTAACATATTTTTCATCATAGAGTACAGGTGTTTTACCTGTATCAGCTAAAATAGTTCCTGATATTACATAAGAAGAATAACTTAATTTATTAACTCGTGTCGCTTTATTAAGGAACATCTTCCCCTGCTTAATTAGATTTGATCCTAAAAATCTATATAGACTATATTTTTTTTCTGTTTCTTGACTCATATTTTTTCTTCATTATTTTCATACATTCATGATGATAATATCTAACACGATCATCACCTGGAAATATATAAAATTTAATAATACCAGAAGTTTTTTTACACTTCCAACATCTATGTTTTTTAGGTTTTGTTTTAATGTTTAATTTAACCATTCTTCTAATGTTTCTTGTGGCTCTCGCTCGTAGGTAAGCCATTCTAATTCTATCTCTTTGGCCGCTTTTGTTGTTATGGCCATAGTTTCAAGAATATCTTTAATTGTTATTTTAACTTCAAAACTTTCAACTTTACCTGTTGGTTTGATCTCATTATCAGTATCTCTAAAAGTTTCTATCCAGTCAAGATGGGCTGAAGGTGGGACAACTCCATGTTTTACATAGATAAGCATAGCGTAAAACTTTATCTGGAACCAATTATCAGCTCTCTTTTGTGTCCATTTAACCATTCCTGTCTTTATCTCTCTAAGTGCTTTAGTTTTACTACAAAACATATCAGGGTGACTAACAATTTTTAACCACCCGTATTTTGTTTTGTATTCACCTTTCATTTCAATATCTCTACAATCTAACTTAACTAACTGTTCTATAGCCATATCAGTCATTAGATCTCCTGTTGGTTCGTAATTTTCTAAAGCATCAGCAACTGATTTACCATAAACCATCGCCTTATTCATAAAGTTATTATTATTATTAGGATCAAAATACTTCTCCATGTATATTTTAGGATTAGACAACCAAGAAGAAACTTGTGAGTAAGACAAACATTCTGCAGGTAATTGTATGTATTTCTTTTTAGACATAATTATCTAGTTCTACCTACTAATGATTTCTCGACGTAGATTTTAACACCGGAGATTTCTAAACCTTTCTTTAATACAGCTTCTGTAATTTTATTTACATCAGGTGTTAAATATTCACGAGGAATTAAACTCTCATCAGTAATCCTAATTTTAGTAACTTCTCTAATAGATATTTTACTTTTTTCACCAGCAAAGGATTTTTTTACTTCACCAATGCTATCCATTTTATCAACAGCTGTTTCAACTTTCATTGTACCTTTCTCAACTCTTGCTTCTACTTTACCTTTTTCTTTTTCAATTCTATCTTCTTCAGAAAGAGCAAATTTAAGCATTTTATCTTTGACTATTTTGGTAGCATCTGCGTAATTTTTTTCTAGTGGTTTGAATAAATCACGCGCGCTTGCTAATCCGTCCATCAAAGGTTTCGTAATCGCTTTTTTTCTTTCAGTAATAGATTTCTCTACTAACCTTAATTCACTTAGAATATCTGATCCATTAGCCATATCTTCGTCTGATGCAATAACTAACTTATTAGCTTTACTTTGCACCAAAGATACTTGATCTTTATATTCTGATACCTCTTTTGTTATTTCTTGTGTCATATTTTTATTTAATTATTAATAATAGTAATAATGCTCCACCAAAGTAAAATTAATACTGCAACAAGACTTGAAACAATAAAAAATACTTCCGGTGTATTAACCATCATCTTAACCATCCATAATAAATATATTGCACAAAAGACAATTACAACACTCCAAGCTATTCTTTTCTTCATATTTTTATTTAATTAGATTAATAATAGTATCGACCAGAATTGGATACCGGAGGTCGGTCCGGGATCCTATCTAGTTATTACTAGAACTCTTGTTCAGGAGTATTTAATTCTTCTAAAAATTCTGTGTCCATTTGTGGTGAACCATCATCATTCTTAGGAGCATAGATCTTAATATTTTTTGCTGGTGCAAATCCCTTAGTCTTTGATGGTTTTTCATCAATGAATTTAAAACCTACTTTCTGACCGATTTTAATGTTTCTCATTTGTACATCAATAGAGTTTTTACCACCAACAGACCAGACCTCTCCAGCGTTGATAATAACAGGTTCTGGAATAACTTTCTTACTATCATCAACTTGATGAAAAGATCCTGCCTCTGCTTTTAGTTCGTAAATATTTACGTCCTCATTCTCCTTACCGGGAATTGCGGATTTCATTACTCTTTTTGCTATTAATGTGCCGAAGATTTTGTCCTCCATAGGAACATAAAACTTTACCCAATTTGATGTTACTTGATTATCATCATTGTCCCAATTATCTTTTACCATATTATTTTTTATTGATTAGTGATTAATATTTATTCGCGTTTCCGACCAAACGCTACCCAGTTTTAAGTCATATGATAGGACCTTTTATTATATAATAGGGGGTTTTATACTCACCCCCTAAGAGTTTTTAAATATCAAAATCATTTGTACTATCTCCCTTTCTCCTCTCTTGTTAAGGGAATTTTTACATAAGTTCCACACCATCTGCAAATGTAATGAATTTCTCCATCTTTAACAAACCTTACAGTCAATGGT
>Ga0207997_1001417_pt1 | contig 12396 bp, 20 predicted proteins | sample AntAceMetag02UKN_FD_184777 | JGI IMG/M metagenome (GOLD analysis project Ga0207997, IMG submission 184777) | Saline lake microbial communities from Ace Lake, Antarctica - Antarctic Ace Lake Metagenome 02UKN (SPAdes) (version 2) | ecosystem: Environmental > Aquatic > Non-marine Saline and...
ACAATAATGCAAGCGGTTAAGAAGGCAGAACATGACGCAATATTAGAAACAAGTAAGAAAGCAGAAAGTGGATATTAGTAGGGTAATGAAAGAAAATGTTAAAATAATTGTTGGCAATATTGAAGACCAAGATACTCAAGTAATAGTTAATCCAACAAATGCAGAATTAATTTGAGAAGATGAAACCTGTAATGGTGTCATTATGAATAAAGTTGGAATGCAATATTATCATGAATGTGAAAAATTTATTGACAGAAATGGCCCATTAGATATTGGCGTGTCAATGTTTGGCGAAATTAGAATTGTATTTTGAAAAAAAGAGCAGTATAATTTATGCAGACATTTATTTGAATAGGAGGGTAATTGAGAAAGACGTTCAGAGAACATGATGTAAAAATTCATGTTAAAGATAGCACCGAAAGTAAAATAGTTCAGAAAAAACTTTTTGAGTTAGGCTATCATTGGCAACAAGATAATTACGAATTTAATTATGTAGACGCCCCACATTTATATATTGAAAAGTACAACAAACAAATATTTTTTAGCACATACAATTCTTACTTTGAGAGTAGTGATTATAAAGAAGTAACAGTTGCGCAACTAATGTCCCCAGAAATTTGTTATGATATTAGAGGCAATGTGGTAAGAAGAAGTAATGCTTAAAAATTATAAATTTAATCCAAAATCGGAACAGCAAAGTAAAGAAATGCAAAAGTTATTATTCAGTATCGGCTATTTTTGGATCAATAACAATGGCTATAACACTTACTCTTATACAAATGCGAAATATTTATTCACATACAGCGATGGTTCTTTAACATATGCCGATTATGCCGAAGATTTTTCCCAAAGTTCCCATCAGTATATGACACTCGATCAATTACAAATTTATGCTTTACATCCAAGTCAAGCTTATACAATTTATGGCAAAGAAATAAATTAAAATAAACTTGACAAAACTTCATAAAAGAATACTATAGTAAAGTAAGTGAGAGAGAGTGAAAGAGATAAAAAAAACAAATCATAAAGGGAGAAATTATGAGTTATATTTCAACAGAAGACGTTAGAGCAAAAAGAATAAAAATTAAAAAAACATTTCCAGGATTCAAATTTTCTATTACATGCCAACGCCACTCAAGCATACATGTATCTATATTGGAAGCCCCAATTAATATGCTTACTGGCGACAAAGAATATGAATCCGTTAATCATTTTTACATTGAAGATCATTACAAAGAAACTCCAGAAATAATGGAAATATTATTGAAAATTAAAAACATACTTTCAAAAGGTCAACATGAAATTGTTTATGATGGCGATTATGGTTCCGTACCAAACTTTTATATTAATATTAGTATTGGAAGCTGGGACAAACCATTTAAAATCAAAGGAGAGAAAAAATGAGTAAAATTTCAATATCTGATGTAATAAATAATCCAGAAAATTTAAACCATGATGATTGTTGGTCGTTTTATGATTGGTTCTGCAATAATAGTTCTTTAGAGCGAAGAGCAAAACAAATTATACCCAAGCTTAAATTTTTAGTTGCACAAGACATTTTGGACGCAAAAAATACTTATGTATGGTTAAAAAACAATTGCCCAATGAATGGTAGTTTGTATGATGATTTTCGAATTAGTGCTATCAATGATGATGAAACATTTCTTGGCGGATTCTGTCCCAAAACTGGAATCAATAATGTTGAAAATAAATGTGAAGTTTGGTATTTCGAAGGTTCGGAACGAAACATAATTCAGTTAGAATTTGTTAATTGGATGGCATTCAAGAAAGAATTAAAAACAAACATAGAATTGAGAAATAAATTAATCGAAGCATTTAAAGTAAAAATAAAATAAAAAAGATTTGGCAAAATCTCTCAAAAAACTATAGCAGTAAAGATAAGTTAAAATATTTTACCTGAAATAAGTATTGGTAAAAAAAATCAAGTTTCCTTTACCTATCTTGAGGATTGGTAAAAATAATGTGTTTTTCTTTACCTGAGAAGGTTGTCAGATGAAAGAAAAAAAAATAGCCAGGAGGCAAAAATGAGTAATAATTCAGGTAGTAGCAGTAATAGTAACGGAACAGGGTTTTTTGGTTTATTGACCATAGCCTTTATAGTATTGAAATTGACGAAAGTAATTGATTGGAGTTGGTGGTTAGTATTGTTGCCCTTTTATGGCAGTATTATATTTGGGCTATTAATTGTTGGACTTATTTTTTTAGGTGTTCGTTTGACAGATAAATAAAAAAAGATTTGACAGAAAAAAGATAAAAAGATAATATAGTTTCATAAGTGATGTTTAAGAAATGATAAATAAAAAAAAATAAAAATCAAAAAGGAGAAAAAATGATTTATACAAAAAAAGACGTTATTGAAATTCTTGAGAATTTGAAAGTTTATGAAAAGTTAGTTTGGGATGTAAAAAATAATGACACGAAAGCTATTGATGGTTACAAAGCAATTCGTATGAAACGAAGTGATGATTTAGTTCGTATCGTTTCTCCAGATTATAGTGTAATTCAGCATATTGACGCTTTTAATCAAACTATTGAAGATTTAGATAAATTAAATCTTACCTATGTTATCCGTGAAGTCTATCTTAATGATTTTGCAACTCGCAATAACAAACGTCGTAATTCTTTCCAAGTGACCTTCGAATTTCCAGAACTGAGCTTTAATGTCGATGGTAGTCCAATTAATGCTACTCTTGAGTTAATGAACTCTAATGACACAAGCTTAATGTTCACTCGTAAATTTGGCGCTTACCGTGCCGCTGGCAATAGCATTATGAATACTGGTAAAAAATTATTCTATGAACGTTTCAAACATGTTGGTGAAAATACATTTGGCGATATGGCTGATGCTGTCGAGCACCTTCCAGAATTCTTGAAAATCTTTAGCAAAGTTATTGCAAAAACTATGCTTGTTCGTACTGACAACGCAATCACTCGTGGACTTACTGAGCTTGGTTTTCCAAGTCGTTTGATTGACAATCTTGAAATTGCAAATGAGAAGTATTCCGACCTTGTTGGCGAAAAAGCAAGTCCTGATCAACTCTGGGGAGTTTACAAAATTCTCACTAATTGGTTGACCAATGTAGTTGCTAAAACTAACCTTGAGCGTGCTGACCGACTTGGCAATGCTTTATACCGTTTCGTTCAAATGAAAATAATCGGCATATAATTGTTAATAATATATTTAGCGGGAGTTTTTCTCCCGCTTTTTTTATTGACAAAAATAAGTAAGTTATTATTATAGCAAAGTAAGTTAAATAAAAAGGAGATATAAAATGAAAATTAAAACAAAGATAGCGTTTGTAATTCCAGCGGGAATCATTGTAAATGAAAAAATGATGATATGGATTAAAAATAATTGTATTAAATTTCCAGATTATGATTTGCCAGATTATGATCTGCCAGATGGTTTTGAGGCTTTGTTTCCTAACTTTAATAAAAAATAAAATAAACTTGACAAATCCACCAATAAGAATACTATAGTATAGTAAGTTAAATAAAGGAGAGAAAAAAATGATACCAAAAAGCATTAAAAGAATTGGGGAAGTTTTCGGTGGAAAAAAGAATACAAATTCTGCATTCTGGATTCCTAAAAATGTTAAAGATGCCTTTAACAAAGAAAATTTAACTAAAGGCCAACAATCTGCCAATGAAGGCGAAAATGCTGGATTTACTTATATTTTGCAACTTGCCGAAATTAAAAGGGCTATAAAAAACTTTGTACAAATTCTTACAAACAAAAACATACCCGTTAACTATCTAGCGGGAGAACGTGGTGGATTTACTGATGGCAAAAGTGTTTATATTTCTGGCGATATTGATGAAGATTTAAACTTTGATAAAACTGTTGGACTTGCTTTGCATGAGGCGTCACATATTGTTTTGTCTGATATAGAACAGCTTAAAGCTATTCAATTTGAAGATGTTACAAAACGAATTTTTGATACCGTTGGTGCTGTTCGCAAGGCGTTTGCAAAACATGTTAGAAATACAAAAGATTCCACATTTTCAAAAGAAAAAATTAATTATGAAATGTATGCTATGAATTTGAAAAACCTTTTAAACTGGGTCGAGGACAGACGTGTTGATGCCTACATTCAAAAAGATAGTCCAGGTTATGTTGCTTACTATCAAGCACTTTACGATGAATATTTTAATACAAAAGAAATTAAAGATATTATATACAGTCCAAAATCTCGTACACCAATTTTTGAAAATTATATGTTTCATGTTGTCAATCTTATTAGCATTCATTCAGATGAAAATGCTTTACTTGGATTAAAAGAAATTAAAGATTTGGTTGACTTCAATAACATTCTTAGATTAAAAAGTATGAATGATTCTTTTAAAGTTGCTGTTAAGATTTTCGAAATTATTCTTAAGAATATAGATTTAAGCCTTCAAAAACAAAAAGAAAAAGAAATGCTTAAAAAACTTCAAAAAGAAGCGAAAAAAAATAGCAAAAAATCAACGAAAGGCAAACAGCAAAAAAGTTCGGGCGGTGGTCAACAAATTCCAATGGATGACGACGAAGATGAGGATCAAGACGACCAAGATAATGATAATGATTCGCAAGATAATGATTCGCAAGATAAAAAAGATAATGATTCGCAAGATAAAAAAGGTAAAGATAAAAAAGATAATGATGACAAAGATGGTTCTGGCAAAGATAAAAAAGATAATGATGACAAAGATGGTTCTGGCAAAGATAAAAAAGAAGTTGCAAAAAACAAAAAACAAAAAAAAGACAAACCTGGCAAGTATGATGATGCGAACGCAAAAGCCGTAGCCAAAGCAGTAAATGATGCATTAGATAACATAAAAACATTGTTAAACCATGAAATTGAAAAACAAGAACTTCCAAGTGGTATTTCTAACAAAATTCATTCATTATCAGGAATGAAAGTTAGAACTAAAGAAATTACTATGACACATTCAAGAGTAGGTTCAATTAAAACAAGGGTAATTTTAGTTCCAGAACTTACAAAATCATTGATAGACCAAAACATGCTTCCAATTACAACTACTTATGGCGATTATAACGATGATTCTATTAAAGAGGGAACTAATATTGGCAAAAAACTTGTTAATAAAATCAAAATCAGAAACGAAAGTAGAAGCCTTATAACGCCAAGACAAAAAACTGGAAGATTACAGCAAAGAAACCTTGCTGATTTATCATATGATTCTGAAAACGTTTTTTACAGATTAACTTCGGAAGAGTTTAAAAGTATGCATTTTCATATTTCAGTGGATGCGTCTGGTTCGATGGCTGGTCGTAAATGGGCTGAAACTATAAAACTTCTTACTTCAATAACTTATTCTGCATGTAAGATTAAAAATATTGATGTTGTTGTTGACTTTAGGTCATGGCTTAATACGGGTGGCATCAGTAATACCCAAACCTATTTTCCATTTGTACTTACTGCATTTGATTCAAGGACTCAATCGTTTGCAACTTTTTGTGAATTAATTAAGCATGTTACAGCCAACGGAATGACACCAGAAGGAATGTGTTTTCAGGCTATGTTGGACGAATATGTTCCTGGTACTCAGCAAAAAGATAGTGTATTCATAAATATTTCTGATGGAAGTCCTGGCTGTACAGTACAATATAATGATGGAAATATAATTAGTTCTGTAAATTATAGTAGTTTTGGAATTAAACATACCGCTGAAATTGTGAAAAGGATTAAAAAAATGAATATAGAAGTTATTAGTTATTATATCAATTCTGGTTGGGGCGACGATATTGAATACTTTAAAAAAATGTACGGTCGTGATGCAAAACAAATAAGTCCGAATGATGTTATACAAATTGCAAAAAGCATTAATGAAAAATTATTGAGAAAATAATTGACAAGTTTGATAAATATAATATAGTAGTTACATAAGTGATAAGAAAATAATGAATGAAAAAAATAATAAACAAAATAAGGGAGAAAAAAATGAAAGTTACTGCAATGATTACAAAGTCAATCAGTGGAGCATTTAGAGTTGTAGGCCTGGATGACAACAAAGATTATTCAGGTTTAATTTCGGCCAAAGTTATTGAAAGGGCACACAAGGGAAATAAACTTATTGAGTTTGATCCTAATTCCAAAAAATATCAAAATTCTAAATTTATTTTGGCATCAAGAATTACATATCTTGACGATGATAGAACAAAAGAGAAAAAGGTTGATAATGCAACTTCCTTTATTGTGGGGGCGGTTGAGAATAAACCTTCATTTTTGAAATTTGACCGAACCAAATGGGCAATGTTAGCAAGAAACATTTATCGTCAAACGGCAAGTTTAATTGTTGGGCCAACAGGCAATGGCAAAACAACTTCTGCCATTGAGCTTGCAAAATCTGTAAGTAGACCTTATTTTGTTTTTAACTTAGGCTCCACTCAAGACCCACGCACATCGTTAATCGGCACAATGGCTTACGATAAAGAAAAAGGTACTTACTTTAAAAAAGCAAACTTCATTAAAGCCTTGGAAACAGAAAATTCCGTTATTGTACTCGACGAGATTTCTCGTTCCCATCCAGAAGCCTTCAACATTATTCTTCCTTTACTTGACTTTCAAAAGACAATTAGAATTGAAGAAAATAATGAAATCGTTAATGTTGCTGAAGGCGTTTCGTTTGTTGCAACAGCAAACATCGGCATGGAGTATACTTCTACAAGAATTCTTGACCGTGCGTTGGTTGATAGATTTGTACGTATTGATGTTGGCTTTTTGGATCGTGATCAAGAGTCCTCAATTTTAAATAACTTGTATCCTGGACTTTCTGAAATGCAAGTTAAAGCCTTGACAAGCCTTACAGATATTGTACGCCGAGACCTTCAATCCGAAAGTCCTCGTGTGCAAACTCATATTTCAACTCGTATGCTTATTAACACTGGCGGACTTGTTGCTGATGGGTTCTCATTGGAAGACGCTGTAAAAGAAACTATCCTAACTCATTTCGAATCAGAAGGCGGTGCAGATAGCGAACGTACTTTTGTCGCCCAAGCTTTCCAAAAGGCTTATGACAAATCAAAAGATATTCCAAGAATATAAATTGATGCGGGGTTATCTCCCTTTCGTCGCATCAATAAAGTATGCCGTGAGTCAATTTCACGGCATACGTTTTTTATAAATATAGAATAAAACAATAGATGAAAAAGGAAAATCAAATGAAATTCATAGTAGATGTATTCAAATAGCATATAGATGTGATAAAGCGAATATTGATAAAACTGATGTATTAATAGATAAATGGGAAGATGTATTTGATGAATGCTTTCCAAAGGAGAATAAATAATGTATTTAAGAAAATTAATTGGAATACCAATTGAGAATAGACCAGCCGCATTTTTGCAAGTTATTGAAAGGTATAAGGATGTCCTAAAGAATGAAAAGAATTTAGAAAAATTTATTTTAATTTATCCCGAATGGGCTTTAGAATTTCAATATGTTGATAAATTAAAATTAGCAATCTTGGGAACAAAAGACGATATACCTAAAATTGATAACTAATATTTTTTTAACATTTTTCACGAATGTGGGGCGACAGTTTTTAATATATTTCCGATTGCTTTAGCATACTCTTGAACTTCTCATTGAGCGTCCGATTTAATTCTTAATTTATACATTCTTGCATATGAAGCCAAATTTGCTGTTTCAATAAAGGTTGTATACATTGCTTGCGGTAATATTATTCTTGCCTGTTCTGGCGACACTCCATTTAATAATAACTTTTCATATAAGTTAATATTTTTTTCGTAATGCATCGCAATATCATTATATAAAAATTCTTTATCCTTAATGTTGGTTAGTACTTGTGGGAGATAAAATTCTGGAAGGTCTGTAATACTTCGCCTTGATTCTTCATTCCTTGAAAATCCAACTTGTGATTTAAAATATTGCCTCGCTATGAAGATTGGCATTTTTATTTTCAATTGTATCGTTACATGGGAGAACGGAGTTCAGTGATGTCATTCTGCTAAATTTTCAATTAATTTTTTATCTCTTTGAGATAAAGATTTACTTTTTTTATTTTTAGAAATTTTTGCTGTATTAACTACGGTTAGGTCATTGCCCATACTATCCATTAACTGGACGAATCCTTTATCTAACACTATCTTCTTATTATACATTAAGCTATACCATCCTATTATTTCATATTATGCTCTTTTTCTTTTCTTCTGGCTTCTAATAGTACATATTTAGAAATCTTCTGAAAGAAGAATATTTTTGAAAGAAAGAAAAAGAAGAAAAATTCTGATTTTAAAATATGTATTACTATATAAACTTAACTGGTTTCTAAAATAATAGGGTTTCGTTAAATAAAAGGAGAAGTATATTGGGAAAAGATAATTTTAAATGATTAGTATTGTTGTCTGCAATGGCAATAGTAGGTATGTCAGGATATTATTCCGTTTTTGGGATAAGTTCCTTGTTTGCCGGTAAAAGGTTGTTTGCGGGAATTATGGCAGGGTCATTAGAGGTTGGCAAAATAGTAACCACAACTCATTTAACGAGAAATTGAAAGAAAATAGGCAATGCATATAAAACTTATTTTATAATAGCAACAGTTATATTAATTATAATTTCATCTGCTGGTATTTATTCATATTTGACAGAAGCCTATCATTTAACGGCTCAAAAAATGAAAGTAGTTGATACAGAATTAGGAACATTAAGTTCTGAAGAACAATCACTTGTAAGTGAAAAGGAATTATTAATTCAGGATAGAAATTCTTCTCAAGAAGAAATTAATTCATTGCGGATATTAATAGATAATAATGAAACAAGAAAAACTGATCTATATCGAGCAATGAATGCAGACACAACAGGAACGGTAAATTGAAATGCAAGTATTTGAAAATTCAATAAAGACAACGGAGAGTACAGAGAAAATATTTCTGATTTACGAGACATAAAACAAAATGCAACCCTTAGAATCACGGATATAGACGTAAGGTTAAAGGAAATTTGAACTCAGAGTGGCAAGGTAGAAACATCCGACGAAGCGTCAAACATTGGGCCATTAAAAAAGTTATCAGAATTATTTGACGTTGATATGGATACGATTGTTAAATTTTTTATATTTATATTAATTATAGTTTTTGATCCATTAGGTATTCTATTAATTGTACAATTTAATAAAATGACAGTTCCAGAAAATATCACAAAATATAAAAAAAATGAAAGAATGAAAGAAAAGACTATATATACTGGAGTTGATGTTGAAAACAAAAAGATAAAGGACAAAAATAATATGGAAAAAATAAACATACAATCTTACAAAGTTCCAGACGAAGATGATGATTATGTTATTAATGTTGATTCTGCCGTCAATAAGGTAGTAAGCAATGAAACAGAAATTATTGAAGAAGAAATAATAAAAAATAAAATTGACAATATTAGTGAAATAGTTAATATTGAGTCAATAAGTAAAGAGGCGAATGTTCCCAAGTCTGATGCACCATCATTCAAAAAAGATGTATCGCACAAAGGAATTAGGGTTTCATAACTTGGAGTTATAAAATGAAAGTACAAAGTAAATTATGAAAGATTGGCGAAGATTACAAAGTTCATGTTAGAAAAGGTCTTATAAAAAGAATTGGCAAGATATTAAAAGATGAGCCTGCGACATACTATTACGAACATACAAATTTAGTTGCGGCAGACTTTAACGTTACTATTGATAAAAAAGACAAAATTAAAGAATTCATAAAAAATATAAAGTAGGTAGAAGGAGTAACGTTTGTATGAAAAAAAAAGTATTGAAGAAAATTATATTAATTTGTCTTGTTTTGATTTCTATTTTTTGGGCATATACAATTTTTAATTTGAGTGCCGAGAATACACAACTAAAGCAGGATTACAAGGCTCTTGATAAGCGACTCGAAAATGTTGAGGCGGAATGGGATAGCGTTCACGTATTGACAACTAAAATTACAGAATTGGCACCGCCAAAAGTTGATAGACTCTCAAAGAAGAAATTAGGATTTTATATTCATTACTTTGGAAAGAAATATCAAGAAAGTGAAATTATTAAAGACATTATGATTTCGTTGCCATATATAGAATCAACATATTATAAATATGCTGTTGGGTTGGCTGGCGAATTGGGATATTATCAAATACATCCAATTCATAATTTGGATATGACAAGAGTATTCGACGAAGATTATCAAGTAGAAAATGCTTATAAAATTTTAATGCGAAATGTTGAAAGGCATGGCGAATTAGAACATGCGGTAAATGGTTATAATGGCTGGCCTTCTACAAAAAATCCTTATTACGGCAAAGTCGTTATACAATTAGCAAAATTAAAAAATATTTAGAAGGTAGTTATGGTAAAAAGAAAAGTTAAAAAGTTTCATAAAATTTTTTGTACTGATTGCAAACGAAGAATTGAAGTTGATATAGGTGTCAAAGCAATTCTATGTGGAAATTGCACAATGAAAAAAATGCTTAAAGAATATGGCGTACCAAAAGGTGCATTACCAAAGCAAGACAAAGGCCCAGCAAAACCACCAGGTTGGCATTTCTATAAAGAATTTGTTGATAAAGATGGCACAGTATATCACAAAGGTGTAGAGCAACCAGAACTAAAAGATACAAAAAAACCAACAAAAATTAAACCAATTAAAAAAAAAGCGAAAGCATTATCTGATAATGACAAATTGAAAAAACAAAGAGAAATTTTCAAAGAAATTGAAAAGAGTAAAAAAGCATTATCTACATTAATTAAAGCTGGCAAAAAACGTGGCAAAGTTGGGTTGCAAAAGAAAATAACAAAATTACAAAAAGAAGTTAGAAAGTACTTATAGGAGATTACAGATGAATATAGATTTAGACGAGCTATTAGAAAAATTAAAAACAGCATTAGCTGAGGAAGATTGAACATTGGTTGAGGAATCAATTGATATGTTATGGCAACATTTACATGAAGAAGGCGCAATTGAATTTGCAGAAGAAAACGGATTTTGGGAGGAATAAATGAAATTAACAGATGATGAAATTATTGATTTATATAAAGAATTAGACGCATATATTGATGAATATTTAGAAGAAAAACAAGCAAGAAAAGTATTTGCTTTAATGAAAAAATATGAAGACCAAATATTAACCGCACCAGCATCTACAAGAACGACTTATCACGGAGCATATCCAGGCGGATGGTTAGTACATGTATTAAATGTTATTAGATTTGCACTCGAAACACATGGTGTTTGGGAAACTATGGGACTTGATATTGACTTCACAAAAGAAGACATTGTACTTGTGTCAGCTTTAAGTTTCTTTGGCAAATTAGGATTAGATGAAGAGCCTTATTACATTATGCATCCACAATTCTCAACACGATTTAAAGCAAGAACAAAAAAGGTAAAAGCATATTGGGAAACAATTCTTTATACCGTTAATGAAAACTTACCTTACATGAAAGTGCCAGAATTAACATTGCACATTTTGCAGAAAGAAGGCATTGAACTTAGTCTAGACCAACATTTGGCGATTAAATTATCAGAAGGTATTTTTGATGAATCAAATAAAGTTTATTTCGCCAACTCATTTAGTTCCAAACCAACTCCCAAACTTGTGATGTTATTAGTGATGGCAAACTGGATGTCAATTACTTTTGAGAAAGAGGAAGAGACCGATGGCAAAAAAGACGAAGCATTAAAAAAACTAATGGGAGCATTATAATGGAAATAATTATTGCGGGATTGATAATTATAGTTATATTATTACTAATAGCTGTATCAAATATGAATAAGAAATTGGTAAGATATGAAGATTGAACAATAGAAATGAGAAAGCAAATATACAAAATGTTTAATACTATTAAAGTTCTTGACAATAAGCAAATGTTCGAGAAAGATGATGATGTGGGTCGCTTATGAGAAGCAATAAAAGAAACTGTAGATAAAATTGATGCGTTTGTTGTTCCTGATGGAGTGGAAGACGAAGAAGAAGACGAAGAATTAATAATTGAATAATGGAGGAAATGTGAAATATACGGTGAGAAAAAAAGAATACTTTGAATTTGGAGAAAATAAATATAGAATTAAATATGTAAACACACATTCTGGTTTTAAGTGGATTTCTGTTGAGATGAAGTTGTTTTGGTTTTTCTATATGCCTGCGCATATATGTGGCGTTCCAGAGGGATTGCTTGAATACCTAAATAAAATAGAAATAATAATTAAAAAATTAGACACTGAAATGATATAATGGGAGGGAATGTGGCAGAAACAGTGACAGAAAATACAACAGAAGAAAAGGTAATTGATAAGTCAAAATGGTATTTCACAGATGAAACGGAGCAGGCAATCATAGAATATAATCACAAACTTTCAAAATGTTGTGATGCTGATATTCGTTTTGAAAA